>LAZR01000334.1_pt1 | contig 43279 bp, 75 predicted proteins | sample 329461 | NCBI WGS metagenome assembly LAZR01 (sample SAMN03002196, study PRJNA259156) | marine sediment metagenome | biome: sea floor; feature: Hydrothermal impacted sediments; material: marine sediment; isolation source: Loki non-amplified sample from Loki's castle hydrothermal vent sediment ...
AGGATCGCTTACACAAGAAACTTATGTAATCCGAAAACACGTAGCCCTTTCCGGTGCAACAGACAACAGTGCTACTAACATCTTCACCATCACAACCACTGATGAAACAGGATCAGCAGATGGAGGTATGTATAGTGTGCATGTTCAGTTGACGGTAGGTGAGGCTGTGGCAGCAAGTGGAGCAGTCAACACAGCATCCGTAGGTTTAGGTGTTCGATGGACACGAATTATGGCAAGTGCTGGAACTGGCGCAAACTCAGCAGTAATTGAGATTGGTGAGACCGCCTCTGCCAATGAAGGTTCGGGATCTATCTCCTTAGTTACTGTTACCGTCACCGAGACCTCCGAGTTTGTTCAGCAGGTATTGTTAAATGTGAATACGTCTGGCGGGACTTTTGACGGATTTGCAATAGTGGAGTTGGTGTATAGTGATTTCACAACTGCTCCTGTTATTAATTAATTTCATGTTAAAAGAAGGAGGCAAACATGAAACTTATTTCAAAGGACAACATTATCATGTTTCTACTTGTAGCAGTAACAATGTTCATGACCCTATTCTATCGGGAGAGGCAGGTTTCTCTTTTGCTGGATAAGGTTGCAAAAACGGAATCCCTTTTAAAGAGTGTAAAGTGGAATGAACAAAGTAGAAATTACCTATTAACCCTCGGTTATAATATCCCAATTCCTGTTAAAAAGGAAGTGGTTGAGGATAAAGAGGAAAAGAAGTAATGGATAAGTTTCAACACTTTTATATTATCTTCTTCTTCACTTTTTTATTCAACTGGGAAGTGGGAGTAACTATTGGGTTGACGATAGAGGCTACACAGTTGGAAGGATATTGGCAAAAACATGGAACTAGTTATACATTGAATAACTATTATTGGCGTGATACCTATGAAGATTTATTTTATGATACTATTGGAATTAAATTCGCTATTGATCTGAAAAAACTGTTTAGGAGATAGTTATGAAAGTATTTATAATATTTAAGGTTTACGTATGTATGTTCCTGTTTGTATTGATGCTATTCCCATTTACTGTTTTGCATATTCTGTGTGATGGTTTTGAAGGGATAGGCGGTGATTTTAGAGATCTCTGGGAGGATAAGTATTTCATATTTGGGAATCCTGATGATTGGAAAATACTTGACATATAATTATCTAAGGAGTTGGAAATGACTGAAAAGATTGAATCAAGGAAACCGAGAACAGTATTAATTTCAACTATAATTTCTATTACAGTTGGGATCTTAGTAATTGCAGGAAGGTTTTGGTCTATTGCTTCTTCCGCTACTGAGGTGAGGATAGAGCTAAGGAATCTAAAAGAGGATATAGTTGAATTGAAACAAAGTCACACTACGTTTAAAGATATAGCAGAAAAGCTAGGGAATATAAATGTTAGGTTGGGGAAGATTGAAACTCGTTTGGACATAGAAAAATAGGAGTTATTATGAAGAAATTATTTTTATTTTTTACCTTCCTGTTGTTATCAACAGGGGTATGGGGGCAGAATAATCCAACATACTTCGACACGCCGAGGAGAATGGCAAAAGATACCCTTCTTGTTGCTTCATCTAGGACTGTGAGGGACTTTTATATCAACACAGCTGATGATTCTCTAGCTGGATTCTATAATGATGGGACTATAGATCTTGCTATCATAGCCAGCATGATTGGTCAAAGCACAGCTACCATCACTATCGAAGCCTATGGTATTATGTTGAAGAAATATGAAATTACAACTGTTCTTGTTACAGGAGCTCTTGACTCCTCAAAGACTTTCATAGCATCCTACATTGATAGTACGAGGATTGGAACATTATCCGCTAATGATGTGTTGAATGTATTTGCAGTGGATGGATTATTCACTACCTTCAAAATGTATGATGGGATTAGATTTGTTTATAAAACGAGTGTAGCTGATTCGGTAGTAGCTTGGAGTAATATTAGGAATAGATTCAAATGGTGGGATGGCCGGTAGATATTGGATGAGTTGACTAAATTACTGCCCAGAGAGGATTTATCCCCTGAGCAGGAAAAGAAAGTTTTAGCTGAGATACTAGCTGAGTGTCAGGCTGATACTAAGTTCATGGCTCGGCTGTTATATCCTCATGAATTCTATGCCCCTATGACTGATCTCCATGATGAACTGTTTGATTTCCTAGATCATTGTCCAGCGAAGAGGAAAGTTATCTCAGCACCTCGAGGCTTGACGAAGACGACAGTTGGGAAACTGCTTATCAAAAAGGCTATCCTATTCCAATTAAAGCATTTCATTGGTTATCTAACAAACAGTGGGGATATAGCCCAGGTTACAACAGAGGGGATTAAAAGCGACCTCGTATCCAATACATTGGTGAGGAAGATATTCGGTCCAGTTGAATTTCAAAGGGCTGGATTTGGTGATCAGGGGAATGATAAGGGAGAGGAAAAGTGGACACAGAAATCCTGGATAGCGTATGGGGAAACTATGATGTTACCCAGGGGGGTGACGCAACAGGTTAATGGATTGTTATGGGGACATATACGACCTGACTTATGGATAGTGGATGATCTTGATGATCGGCAAGAGGTGAGGAATGAAGTGCAGAGGAAGAAATTGAGGGAGTGGTTCTACGGTGTCCTTATGTATACATTTAGTCAGTATGAAAATTTTCAAGATGGGGAGATTCTATTCTTCGATACAGTCAAACATGAAGATGCCCTTATCGTTCATCTGTTTGATGATCCTGATTGGGAACACCTTGCCTTGCCGGTATGTACAGATGATTATAAAACAAGGGCTCCTGATTTTAGAAGCCAGGAACGATTGGATGCGGAGATAAAGGGGCATCAAAATAGAAGGACAATGGACGTGTTTGCGAGGGAGATGCAATGTATAGCGTCCAGTCCTGAGTCGGGGAATTTTAGGGCGGATATGTTTATCTATTATAGTGAGAATGATAAGGACTTCGTGGAGAATGTTAGGAAGCGACTTATCAATATATTGATCTGGGATCCTGCGAAGACTAAGAATCCTGCCAATGATCAGACGGGACTTGTTGTGTGGGGAGTTGATTTGGAATATAACAAATTCTATGTTAGATATGCTAATGGTTTACATTTAACACTAAACGAACAGCATGATCAGGTTTTTAAATTAGCCGAGACTTTCAACATACAAGCCCTCGGAATTGAGGTGACAAGTTTAGAGGAGCATATCCTATACCCATTTAAAAATGAGTGTATAAGGAGAAAGAAAGCCCCTCTAGTGCAGAAGATAATTGAATTAAAAGCTCGGCTTGGTAAAGGGGAATTAACAGGTCAAGAGGGTGGGAAGGAAGGAAGGATAAGGGGGTTGATTTCATTCTACGAACAGGGGTTGGTTATACATGAACGCAATGCTTCTGGTCCTCTTGTTGGACAGTTATTGGGTAGTAGGTTAAGGGATGTTGCTGATGCCGCAGCCTATCTCCCACAGATGTTGGAAAAGGGTGTGAAGTATATGATGCCTATGGATGCACAGGGTGATACACCTTGGGAAATTGAGGATGAATATAAAGCGTTGAAAAATGAACCTCCAATGAAAAGGCAGGTATTCGCATGAATGGCTACGTTCAACCATTGAACATAGGGAGTTTATAATGCCAGCTCCTGCAACACCTGCAAATTTATCCATTGATGTTACTGCTAGTAATGGGTTTAAATTAACCTGGGACGATGTGGCTAGTGAACTTGGATTCCGTTTATATAGATCAACAGATAACTTTGTTGCTGATTCAAGTATAGTGTTGAAGACAGGAGTAGGGGGGTTGACAGCCTGGGATCTTGGATTAGTTGCTAGCACACAATACTATTATAAAGTAAGTGCATTTAATGCGGATGGGGAGTCATCATTATCCGCTGCTGTAAACGACACAACCCTTGCACAGAGTTTGAAGCAATATTGGACAGGTAGTGTTGGACCTTTTGACTACGACCAAAATGCCATCTATAAAGACGAAGATGAAAAGGTTACTGGGATTAGGAGTACAGGGAATATATTAGCGGAACTTGTTCCAAGTATAGATAATCATTTGGTAAGAAGGGTTGACATATTAACAGGGGGGAGTATAAACAGTCCAACAATAGAGGATGAGGATGCGGATACCCAGGTGCAATGTGAGGAAAGTGTTGATGAGGATATTATTCGATTTGACGCTGATGGTAATCAAATAGCTCAGATGGATCCGAGTGGCTTTACTTTGGAAAATGGAACTAACATTAATGAGTTTAGTATTGATGGTTTGATGGCAGGGGATAGTGATAATGCAGTTCCTACTGAACAGGCTGTGAGGACGTATGGAGAGAGTATAGAACAATTTGCCTATTTCATGGGGGGAGTATAATGGCGAGTGGGAGATTAGGTGCTGTTGACTTATCGGCAACTACAAATACATCAATATACACTGTGCCGGCATCTACAGTTGCTGTTGTTAATGTTAATGTCTGTAATCGTAATGCCAGTGCTATTGTAATAAGATTAATGCACCTAAACGGAGCGATTGGAACATTAGCTGTTGAGGATTATATAGAGTATGATGTTACCATTGCTGCGAATGGAGTATTGGAAAGGACAGGTATTGTAATGGCTGCAACTCATGTAATAGGGGCGTATAGTGATACAGCGAATGTAACCGTCCAGGTGCATGGAATTGAGAGGGCTGCATAATGGGTAGATATATTAGTCCCCCTGCCACTCAGCTTGTTGATGAGAATGGCGTTCCTTATGGAGTGAAGCATATAGATAATAAGCCTCGTGTAAGCGCTATGTCCTATCTGTTAGATATTGCAGAAGGTAATGTGCCTAATCATACATCAGTTAATAAGTTTGGGCAAAATCCTGCTGTTGGAGCTACCTTAGAAGATGTATGGGGGTATAGTGCCCTATATGACTATCTTGCCGATGATGTCTTCGCTATAATGTATATAAGTTCAGATGATGAGCTTAGTGATGTAGGGTTGACATTTAGTGTTACTGGTATAGATAGTGATTATAATTATTCAACCGTCACTGGCACGCTACACGCTGTTGATGCCCGAATTATGGTGGCATTAACTTCTGGTGCTGCTGATAATAAATGGTGGAGGATCTTTAGAGTCACCAATACATCTGGAACACCGGTGACTGGAAACATATACGCTAGCAAGGATAACACCGATGCTGGCGGAAATGGAATTCCTGATGATACAGATGATATTCAGGCTCAAATTATAATAGGGAATGAGCAGACATTAATGGCTTTGTGGTCTTGTCCGGTTGGCAATACTGCTTATCTAACTAACTTCTTTGCCTCAACATCATCTAATAAGATCACATCAGTCCGTCTATTTGTTAGACCATTTGGAGGTGTCTTTAATATTAAGGCTTCCCTTAGTATAAACCAGGGGCATATGATTCATCATTATGACTTTCCAGTTGTTATTGCAGCTAAGAGTGATGTTAAGATAATGGCAAGTGCTGTTGGAGGAGGAGGGATTGTCTCAGCTGGATTTGATTTATGGTTTGAAAGTTAAGGATTAAACATTATGACAGTTACAAGATATGGTGTATGTCCGAGGTGTAATTTGATAACCTATAAAAAGGAATTAACATCAGTTGCTGAAACAGTAGAATCAATTAGCTATTTGGTGGATAAGAGTTGTAAATGCACAAGTGAGGATGTTAATAATAAGAACTTGGAGAATAGATAATGGCTTGTTCTACAATGCTCGCCTCTGAAGAGGTTTTAGGTAGGGATTGGAATCTTCCCGAGGAAGATGAAGCTTGGAAATATTTGAGTGATAAATTGCAGAAATTGTCTGTTAGGAAGAATAGAAAGTCTAAACTTTCTAGTAGGGAGGGAATAGATAATGGCTAGACGGAGTATAGAACCTAATAATATGGGCGTTAGCTTTAAAGAGTTTGACAGGTTGAAAAAGGAATATAAATATCCAGACGATCTAAACCTCCACCCTGACAGTGAGCAACATGCTAAAATCCTCCAGCTCCTCATGACAGCAGCGAAGGAATCATACGATGTTATTTCTGCTAGGTTTAAAAATTGGAGGGAGTTGGATGAAAAGTTATCGGTATATATAGAATTGGACGATTCGGAGAAGAATATAAAGGAGAGTGACCATAGGCGACCGGTGTCTATAGTCGTCCCTATTGCCTATGCGACTAGGGAAACATTATTAACATATTGGTCAGCTGCATTTTTACAAAGCCCCATCCTTCGTTATGAGGCGAGTAGAGACCCCAACGACTTGATTAAGGTGTTGTTGTTGGAGAATATAATAGAGCAGAATAATATTAGAAGTAAACTATCCCTCGACCTGCATACAGTGTGGAGTGATGCGTTTACCTATGGCTTTGGCGCAGGGGCTCCGGCTTGGAGAACTACTTATCGGTATAGGACTAAATATAAAAAGGTTGTTGATACCATATTAGGATTTCCGTATCGGTCGAGAGATGTGTTAACTAAGGAGGAAATTGTAGATTTCAATGGTAACGTCTTGGACGCGTTTGATCCCTACAACTGTTTACCAGACCCAACTGTTCCTATTGTAAAAGTAGATGATATGAATTTCTTTGGTGATGTAGATAGAATGACCTTCAATGCGCTGTTGTTGGAGGAGAAGTATGGGGAAGGGGATTATTTTAATGTTAAATATTTAGAGGTTATGAAGAATAAAACTAGTCGGTATAATAGTGCTGATGAGTCTAATACAGGGCGGTATATGAAACAGAATATAAATCCAATGCACAGGGCTGGAGGTCAGGCTTCACAACCAACAGATATTATGACTATGAGGATTTGGTTGATTCCTAAGGAGTATGGATTGGGGGATAGTGAATATCCGGAAGTCTGGATGTTTAAAGTGGCGAGTGATAGGGTAATAGTATATGCACAGCAAAGCCCCTACGATCATAATAAGTTGGGAGTGGTTACAATGAGTCCGGATAGTGATGGACACACTACCCTACCTGTGTCAATATTGGAAAGGGAATATCCCCTCCAACATGGTATAGATTGGCTGTGGCAGAGTCACGTTGCAAATGTAAGGAAAGCAGTGAATAATATGTTTGTGGTTGATCCGAGTAGGATAAATATGAATGATCTTGTTGATACGAAGTATGGTATGTTGGCGAGGACAAGGGCATCAAATTGGGGATTGCCTGTGAAGGATGCAATCTTTCAATTACCAGTTCAAGATGTTACGCAAGGGCATATTAATGATATTGGCTTCTTAATGAATATTGATAACCTTGTATTTACAAATACGCAAGCAAAAGGTGGGATTGAGAAGCGAGGGGATAGAGTATCCGCTACAGAGGCAAGGGATACGAGGACATCTTTCCTATCAAAAATGGAGAAGCAAGCTAAGATAGGTGGAATACAATTTCATTATCCATTAGCTGATCAATTCATGAGTAACACTATTCAATTCTTGGATGATGAACAGTATGTGAAGATAACAGGGGATTATGCTCAAGTACTCGCTGAGGAATATGGGATAGATGCTAACTTCATGAAACTCGACCCGCGGACGTTAGATGTTAGTTATGATGTTGTTCCTCATGATGGGACTATTCCATCAGGGGAGAATGCTCAGGTGTGGGAGCGGATGATGAATAATGCAGCAAGCCATCCGGAGATATACGAAGGGTTGGATTTTGTAAGAGCCTGGAAGCATGTTGCGAGATTGTTAGGGGCAAAGAATCCAGAACAATTTATGAAGAATAAAAAGGGTATAGAAAGTAGGGTGACTGATCAAGGTAGTATTGATGAAGCAGTGAGGAAAGGAAATGCAATTCCGCTTAGTCAGGTAGGAGGGTAATGGGATGAACACTGTTGATGAATTATTTAAAGGTTTATCTGTTGTAGAGATTGAACAATTTAAGACTAGTAGGTTTTGGTTGTTGATTGAGGGAAATATAAAGGAACGACTTGAACAGGTAAGGACGCTGTTGGAGGTAGGAGAGATTAATTATAAAGAGGGGGATAATGTTGTGACACGTCCTGCAACCCTTTATGAGTTAAAGGGTATGCAGGGTCAGTGTAAGGAATTAAGATGGTTGTTAATGCTTCCTGTAATATTTAAGGAACAAAAAATACAGGAAACTTTATTAAAAGAACAGAAGGAGGCTAGATCGTGAATGAGGAAAAAAAGAAAGAAGAGAAGAAAGTAGAGGAGAAGGAGGAAGAAGTATTGTCTCCCCTTGAAAAGATACAACAGGCTGTAGATGCAAAGAAGAAAAAGGAAGCTGGTAGTATTACTGGTTTACTGGATCTCCCTGCTAAGGAGGAGATAGAAGAGGAAAAGAAAGAGGAAGAAAAGAAAGAGGAAAAGAAAGAGGAAGAAGAAAAAGAAGAGGAGAAGAAGGAGGAAACTGAGGAAGAGGAGAAGGAAGAAAAGGAAGAAGAGGAAGTTGAGGATAAACTAGTAGCGGAGATAGCTAGGGTAAGTGCATTAGCGGCTGGTCATGAGACGGAGATACAGGGCGGACCTAAGGAGGAGAAGGAGGAAGAAAAGAAAGAGGAAAAGAAGGGTGATCCCCCTGCTTTCCTCGCACCTGTTGAAGTAAAGGATATTGTATATATAGAAAAGGATACAATGGGAGAAACCTTTGATGAGAAGGATGTTACTTCCATGAACAAGGTGTTGAATAAAGTAGTAACTGAAGCTAATAGACGAGGGCGGACACAGGCATTTCAGGACGTGTTGAAGATTGTCCCTCAAATTATAGATCAGAGGGTTAAAGGACATTTAGCAGCTATGGAGTTCTGGAGAAAGAATCCAGGGCTTGAAAAGTTATCAATCAAGCATCCAGGATTGAAGGACTTCGTGGCTATAAAAACGAACGAGATACAGACAAAGAATCCCAAATTTACACTTGGGCAAGTTTATAATCAAGTAGACCAGGAGGTGCAAGCAATACTAGGAGACAGAATAAAAGAGACCAAAGAGGAACAGGCAGACTCTGAGGAAAAAAAGAAGGTAGTAAGGATTCCTCGGAAACCAGGTGCCTCTCGAACGATACCTATTAAAACAGAAAAGAAAACGAAACAGTCAAGTCAACAGGATCAAATGAGTGACTTGTCTAGGTATAGACGTGGCGAATAACCTATTAGGAGTAAATAATGGATAAAAGAAATCAGCAAGCTTATGCCAAAGCAGCTGAGGAGAATAAAACCAGTACGAAGATTATTCGGAATACTGGATCTAATGGAGATGATTATTATATCAAGCCCTATGAAAATGTAGTGGTTGTTTATAATAGTGCTTCATGGACGCAGGATTTATTTCTCCCGAGAGTTGCCGAGGCAAAGGGAATGATACTGCATATAGTTGTTCCAGATTACGGTGGTGGAGGTACTATTTATGATAATGGTGATACCCTCGCCGATTGGTCAGACCTAAATATGAATGCAGATAATGAATATGCAACTCTTCGCTGCACAGGTCGGCAGTGGATAGTGCTTAAATCAGACATGTAGGGGGGTGGATTATGAGTATTCAAGGTGATTTTATTCAAATGGGAATTATCCCAGATCTGGATGGAAGTATAAGAATTGCTGGAAATCTATATGCACGTAATGTTCCTGGAATAGTCTCAGGTTATTCTAGTGAAATTTGGTATGTAGATAGTGATATATTAACCAGTGGTAATGGAAAAAGCTGGGCGAGATCTTTTAAAACTGTTACTGAATCCCTAGCTGCTGCAGGAGCTCATGATATTATCCTTATTCAAAAAGGAATATATGATGAAGGTGCTGTGCTTAATATAACACAGGAAGGGTTAAGATTAATTGGTATGAACACTACTAATTATATGTTTGGAACTACTTCCTTGAAAGCCAGTGCAGCTGATCATATCATTTTTACTATTAATGCGAATGAAGTTGAGATTGCTAATCTTTCTTTTATTCAAAATAATGCTAATAAATGTATTGATGTTGCAACTACTGTAAATACCTATAAGACACATATACGTAACTGCCATTTTGGTAGTGGTGCTGCTACATATGGTGTTGATGGAGGTGCAGGTGTATATGACTCTGTTGATGTTATTATAGAGAACTGTTCTTTTACGATAGGTGGTGGATTGGTTGGAGCTAGACTGAATGGAACTCGGTGTGCTATTATAAACTCCTTCTTCCAGATTGGAACTGCAAGTACAGGTTATGTTCATACGCCTACTACTGGTAACAGACCCTATGGGAGAGTTCTTGGCTGTAAATTTCATACTGTTGATGTAACTAATGGTATTGGAATTACAGTTACCGGAACCCCAACTGTAGGATTTTTTACTGTTGATGATTGTCACTTTATCTATTTTGCAGATGATAATCATGCTGTTAGTAAAAGAACTGGATACTGCGGTTTGAATTGGCGTGATGCAGCTGTATTACCTGTAACATAAGGAGGTATGTATGAAAGACTCCATTGGAGTAGAAGTGTGTCCCTTTTGTAGAGGACCTTTACCTTGTCCCCACTGTAAACCTCCTTCAGCTTATAAGGAGCCTAAGAAGGATAAGGTAGTAGTTAAGTTAAAAAAGAAATAGAGATTAAGTGGATGGCTTGTCTCCTATTTTATTAATTTGAAATAAGGAGAATTAAAATGGCGTTTTTAGGAATGAGAGGAACTGGAGATTGGGTGACTGATCAGGTTCCTGAAAGTTGGGAAGAGTTTATCATGAGGGAATATCCTAATGGCAGCGCTCCCCTATATGCAATGCAATCTATGTTCAGGGAGGAGAATGTGGATAGTGTTGACTATCACTGGTGGACGAAGACTCTACCTACGAAGGCAGGGGATATTACTAATGTATATATTGATTCTGGTCTTGCTACCCCATATGTGTATGCGAGCCACCAGAGTACCTATGGTATTGCAACTGCAATCGTGTATGTTAAATTGGCAGCAGCCTTGGTTGTTGAGTTTAAGGATACTCATCTTGTCCTCCTACGTGATAGTGACCAGTTGTTGGTCGATGTGAGAGGGGAAGTTAAAGATGTAGTTGTTGATGGAGCCAATAGCTACATAGCAGTTAAGTTGATTGAGGATGATGATAATCATGGCACCTCGTCAAGTTATAACCTTGCCACTGTGGATAGGGTGTTGATATATAGTAGTGCAGTTCCTCAGGGTTCTGTGCCCCCAGCTGCTGTTGCATACGACCCGACTAAGTATGATGGGTTGGTTCAGGAGTTCAGGGACGTGTTAGACTTAACGGATATTGCACGAGCTACTCATCTTCGGACTGGGGATGCGTATGACGAGGCGAAGTTAGAGTTACTCGATACCCATAGTCAGGATATTGAGAACACTGCATTCTGGGGTAAGGCGTATGATACCTCAGGAGATAATGGTAAACGGTTGACTATGACCGGTGGTATATTTAACTTTGTAGCGGATAATGCTCCTGCAAATGTTCTTGATTATTTAACTGATACCGGCTCGGATTATGCTGGCAAGACCTGGCTGCAAGCTGGTAAGAAATGGTTGAATACCTACTTCATGCAGTTGGGTAGATATGGAGAGAATGAAGTTATCTGTTTTACAGGTGATGCAGCCCTGCTGGGAATTAATGATCTTGCGGAAGCTTATGGCGATATTCAGTTGAAGGTCAGTCAACAGGATTATGGAATTAAAGTCACTACATGGATAATTCCTGGCTTGACAGTTCACTTTAAAACTCATCCTTTGTTCAGTCATGAGACCACGAACCAGAATACTATGGTTCTGTTGCATCCAAAGAATGTGAAGTTCAGTCCCCTCGTTGGGGGTGGCTTGAATCTACGAACTTCATTTGAAACGGATATGCAGATTCCAGGTCAACATTCAAAGGTTGATGGGTTCTACACTGTGGGTGGTTGGAAGTTTTATTTCCCCAACCAGTTCATGGTGATGAGGAACGTTGGGAAGGATAATACGGCTTAGTCCTTTCCAAGAGTAGTATTGTTGGGGAGCCACTACAGCTCCCCTTCACTACGTTCAACGGTTGAACATAGGGATATTCATTATGAATTTATTAGAAATTAGAACAAAGTGGATAGATACAAGTGGTCGGAGGGATCTGATTGCTGACACTAGCCCCACTGACTACGATGACAACGGAGCTAACTTTTTCATCCAGGCTGGGCAACGATTGCTGGACACTATCCTCCCAAACCCGAAGTCGGAGGGTAGTTATATAAAGGATTTAACTGTCAATGACTACAAGGTGATGATAAAGTATTTGAGGGCAGTGAAGAAGGTGTGGATTAAAGGGACAGGCTTGGCTAGGTATCAACTGATTAGGAAAACATATTCCTGGTTGCAGGAGGAGTATGGGGATAGTATAGCCTCATCTACGGCTGGACAACCACGTTATTATGCTCCCATCTTATCCAATTTATCCCCAGAACAAAAGGCTTTGACAAGTGGTAATTACACTGATGAGTTTACAAGGGACTTCGAGGATATAACATTTGGGGATGATAGGTATAGTAAGAATGGAATAACCTTCCGACCGAAAACAGATGCTACACACACAATAACTATTACTGGAGACTTCTTTTCTAATATGTTAGTGGATGCTGACATATCCTATCATAGTGAAATATATCCAGAGTTGTTAATACTAGCAACTAACTTTGCCCTGGAGGCGTTCTATAAAAATACGCAGGGAATGAATGATTGGAAGAATGCTATGAATATTTATTTAAGGGGGATAGATCATGATATGGTGAAGGAGGAAATGGAGTTTGCAGGGAATCAAATGAGAGGATAATGATATGGCTATTACTATTCTAAACAAATTTGCACTTGGTAGTTTCATATACTTGAAAACAGATGCTGAGCAGTTGAAAAGACAGGTGACAGCTGTCAAAATTTATACTGATGGTAGTTACCAGTATGAGGTGATTAGTGGAATTATCTATAGCTATCATTTCGAGTGTGAAATGTCTAAAACTAGAGAAATTGTTGAGGAGACAATAGGAGAATGAAATGACAAAAACTATCAGAACAGTAGAGATAAAGAAAGCTGCTGAGGAAATGTATGGTAAGCAGATGCTTGAGCAGAAGCAGTTACTTAGTTCGCTTGGAGAGGAAGTTGGTAGGTTGCGAGGGAGGGTTGAGAAGCTTGAAGGATTGCAAACTTTAGCTAAACCTAACTTAAAAGGAATAGAGGTATAACATGCCAGTTGTAATAAGAAAAGGTAAAAAGGTTCACCTTCCCTATGGTAAGAAAGGGAAGAAGAAAATAGTGGTGAGGAAGAAAAAGAAATGAGAGAATTCTCGGATACAATATCCAAGCCCTTCGAGGCTGGGTTAAGAAGGTATCATAAGACTAGGAGAGGGGAGCAACAACTCTTTGAGTTGATTAATCTTAAGTCTACTCAATTTGGGCTCGTTCCCTATGAACCAGTGGTGAATCCATTCTCGGAGGAGATATTGGGTGGTGGCCTGTTAGACTTGGACTTCCCCTTTCCTCAGTTATTTGTTGGGAAGAAGTATACGTTGTTGGCAAGTAGGAATAAAATATACTTCGTTGACCCCAATGACTGGAGTGCCATATATGAGTTAACATTATACGATGCAGAAAATGTTGATAATGAGAAGTCTATAACCGAGGGGGGACATTGGGAGTTTATTGATTTCTGGGACTTCTGGATACTAACAAATGGTAAGTGTTCCGTCTTCGGCTGTGGGAAGGATAGGATGCTGGGTGATACATTTAAGGTATATGTCCATGATGGAGTGCCTGTATCCTGCGGATGCGATCATAAGGGGAGAGTGATATTCGGAGGCTTTGATCCAACACAATTTTGGGATAGTACTTGGGAAACCTTATGGGATTCTTGGTATGCTGTTAATCAGGATACGGGTATTAGTCAAACAACACAGGAGGGAGCGGATACAGTAAAGATGCCAGTGGGGAATAACTTTGTATGGTGGAGTAGTATAGGAGGAGGGGATGCCCTTTTCCTATTCTTCCCTCAAATAGTGGGGCAGACGGGATTTATAACTAGTTCCTATGGAGCATCAAAGCCTATTATAATGGACATACTGAAGAAGAATGAACAGGGTTTTGTTCCTATGCCCTTTCAAGGTATGGTTAGGGCGAGTCGGCCATTAGGGGATTATATAATAAATTATAGTGATGGCGGTGTAAATGCTATGAAGCCGACAGCTGGGCCAGCTCCAACTATGGAACAGATTGATCTTGGACTTGGTGGGATTAGTAATAGGGGAGCAATAGCAGGAGATGATAACAGTCATGTCTATATTGATAATTCAGGCATGATGATTATGATCTCTTCAAATTTGGAAGTTACTCCTTTGGGGTATAGGGAATTCTTCTACCCATTGCTGGGGACGGATATAATAATATCACATAGTAGTAATCCACAAAATAACTCCCGCTTTGGGGAGTATTATATATCAAATGGTGATCAGGGATTCTATCTAGGTGAGGGTGGATTGAATGAGCATAAACAAATTGTAACATCTACAAAGTATTTCCAGGGGAATACAATAGGCTTCTGCAACGAGATGGTGGATATAGCAGATGTGTTTGGCTATATAGGTATTGATGTTCTTGATGGAGGAATGGTAGGGTTGAAGACATTGGAATGGGTGAGGATTACAGGGACAGAGACTATGTGGGATCCTACTGTTGATGCCTCCTCCTTAAGTGTTGCAGTGGACTATAGGTATAGGATTGGAACAGATACATCTTGGAAGAGGACGAGTTATAAAAAAGTTAATAGGGAGGGGATAGTATACTTCCCCATAGCTGCCCTTGATTTTAGGATTATGATAAGGGTAAGTGAATATGATAAACTGGATATAGATTATATCGAGTATGGAATTAAAATTGGAGACAAAAGGTTCCAACGGAGTGTTCCAATTAGCAGAATTAACGCCTGAGCAAGTGTTGGAGGATTGGAGTGCTATTTCTGAAGGGATAGCTTTATCCCTCCCTCCTACTAATACCAATGGAGAGTTGGAGGAAATCCTACCCCTATTAACAGGAGGAGCTATGAAGTGTTGGCTCTTTTCAGAGGGAGAGGATATCTGGGTTTTACTCACCCTCATGCCTGTTGTGGATCAGGGAAGTAAAGTTCCAAACTTGTTGATATATTCAGTATATGCTTATAAGCCAGTTAGTTTGCAAAAGTGGACAATGATTATAGGGGAGATAAAAAAGTATGCGAAGGTGAAGGGATACCATAGTCTAATAGCCTTTTCAGATGTGGAGAGGATTATACAAATGACAGGTGTATTGGGTTGGGACACTAGTTTTAGAGTTTTAAAATTGGAGGTATAAATGAGTAGTAATGGTGGAGGTTCTGTATCGGGGGCTATTTCACATCAGGCTACATTACTAGCTTTTGTAGAGGAAATGCTGAATGATAAAACAGCTGATTCGTTGGATAATAGTATTGTTGATTTGGTAAATGCTGCTCACACTACTAATCCCTATGATGCTGTAACATCCTTTAATCCGAATACAGCTCTTACACTTATAGCTGATAGCCCTTTAACAAGGATGAATGAGCAGTATGCAGCTGCAAAGACTTTGGTAGATGGTATAGTGGAGGAGACGGATTGGGCTTCGTATGTAGTAGCTGCTGTAGCAAAATTTACATCCTATGAGGATATTGATTTCCTTGACAATCTCGATACAGCTATTGCTGGCTTATTGGTATCGGTAGAAAGTGCCCTTTCTTCATCCAGTATTACAAGTATGGTAACAGCATTTGAGAATAATAAGAAGACTCGATTTCTAAGGGATGTTGGATTATGGTCAGGTGGTATGGCTGATATAAATGCTGTGCATACATCTTCCTTTATAATAGGGCTTGCCCTGCAACAGATTGAATTCTCCAATTCGGTCGATCAGTATGAGAGGGAGTTGAAAGGGAATATATACATGAAGCTGGTAACAAGTGGAATTGATGCTCATGTAAAGGCTCATGTAGTGCAGTTGAATAATAAGGATAATCTCATCACACAGGCTCCGAGCCTCATGGCTTCCCTCAATCAGTTGAAGACACAGTTGGTAACGGATTTGGCAAAGATTAAAGTTGATGTAGAGAGGATGACTATCATTGCGAAGAAGGAGCAGGAGGATAGGCAAGTGGCAATAGATGTTGATGAGGCATTGTGGGATATGGAGGCTATGTTGTATGCAGGGAATATCCTGAGTAGTATAACAGGCTCAACAACAGGTCGGCAAATACCACAAACACCATCTACCGCACAAAGTGTGTTAGGTGGTGCACTTACTGGAGCCTCGATAGGTAGTAAGTTTGGTGTCCCTGGTGTGATAGCTGGAGCAACTGCAGGGGCAGTATTAGGTTGGGCTTTATAATTAATGTTAGGAGTAAATATGTTTAAAATCCATTATCGTAGTCGACCTAGGAATCCTAGAGCCCCCTTTGAATTACTACCTGCGATAGGTAGGGCTGGTGATTTTCTTACTGGAGGTATTGAGGGGCAGACTATTTCAGGTCTACAGTCTGTAGATGTTACAAGGGGAACTCCCATACCGGCTAGACCTACCCTTACTGAAAAGACTACTCCTAGTTTTAAATCCCTACCTACTGGAATACAACCTGTAGGAGGGACAGGTATAGTTCCTGATCAACCTGTTGTTACTCCCGAGATTATACAGGGTTTAATTGGTGACGTAAGGAGTCCAGATTCAAGAATTACTAATTTAAAACTTCCTGACGGACTGGAGATTGGATTTACTCCTGAGGAAGCTCTTCCACAAGGGGTAGGTGGAGAAGTGAAAGCTGGAGATTTCGTTGGAGGAGCTAAACCCGAATTGGATTTCTATGAAAAGTTGGGGGAGTTTGTAAAGGATCCTAGGTTTGCTTTTGTAACCGCTAAACTTGGACAAGCAGTTGCCCCAACAAGTCCAGGTATACAGATGGCAGGAGCTCTTGGTTCTGAGTTGGCAGTGAATAGATCCTTGAGTGAATATGAACAGGTGTTGAAAGAAGGTGGGGATTTAACTGATCCTAGGTTTAATATTATCCCTTCTGAATTGAAACAACAGGCTATAGATGCCAAGTTAGCGGGGGAGGAGTTTGATATTAATAAACAGTATAAAGAACAACTTGTTGAGGAATCAAAGGCGAGAGCGGCTGGAACTTTGACCGTTGAACAGAGGCAAGATGTAGAAGCCGCTTCAAATGCTACTCGATTGGAAATAGCAGGAATGAGTGGGAAGTATTTAAATATGGGTAAGGGTGTTGCATTGAATACGAGGACTGGAGATTTCATTAGGGCTCCGAATTATCCAGGAGATGCTGGTGGAGGGATTGTTGGTAATTTAAACTCTGCTGATTATCATGTGTTTAATGAATACACAACTTCTACTTTCCTACCAACAGCGATGGAGAGGTATAGGGAAGAAATATTAGCTCAACCTGGAGGTAAGGAGTTGCTTGAAACTAAGGATGTTATTGCAGTTTTTAAAGATCCTCAGTCAGGAGCTATTAATTTCCAAGCTGTAATGAAATACCTTTCTGATGAAGAGCGGATTGAATTTACTAATAATTTGCAAGAGTATACTAGTAATATAGCACGAGGTATTCCTCCTACAGAAACTTTCCGAAGGCAGGAAGCTGAGAGGTTTGGCCCGGCTGTGCCAATGGCTCCAGGTACCCAACCAATCGACACTCCTGAAGGGCAATATTATTTAGGGACAGACGGAAAATACTATCCAGTGAGGAATAAGTAATGGCTCAAGATCCAGTAAAGGGATTAACGCCTGATGAGTTCACTAAGCGCTTTGGTTCTCTGGAACATTTAAAGCCAACTTCTACTACCCCTACTCAGGAGGAACAACAAGGATTAACCCCAGAGGAGTTTAAGAAGAAATTCAAGACTGTGAGTCCGGAGCAGGTTTCTTCCGATAAGCCTCCTTCTGAGCCTGCCGAGGACTCTATATTTGATCTTGAGATTGGGAAGTCTCTTGGGATAGGGGGTAAATCTGCTTTAGCAACCCTTGCTAGAATTCCCCAACTTATAGGATTAGGTCTACCTTCAATATCTGTTGTGCCTACTGTTCCAAGTGGTAAGGAATTGGAGGAGATATCAGCAAGTCTTCAATATTTAGTTAATAAAATTACCACACCTAAAAAGGAAAAGCCATTACCTCCTGCTAAAAGTTTGAAGGAAGTATTCACTAGTCCAAGACGGATAGCAGAGGGAGCTATTGAAGCTCTTCCATTGATGGGAATTCAGATAGGTGCTTTCGTTGCTAATCCTCTTTTTGGAACTGCTTTGATGGTAGCAACTGAGGGATCAGAACCCTTGAAGGAGATAGATGAGTGGGAGAAGCAAACAGGGAATGTTCTTCCAAGGGAAGTAAAGGCTATGATAGGTGGAACTGTTGGAGGGATTAATGGATTGTTGGAGAAATTAGGTATTGGATTTATGTTGAAGAGGATTGGAGGGAAAGGACTACTTCGTAAATTTACTCAGGCTTTAATCACTGCTCCTGTTGAAGGAGGAACGGAGTTCCTGCAGGAGTGGACGCAGATATTAGCTGGTGCTGGATATAAGGATGCTGAAGGTGTGTTGACTAATATGTGGAAGGCTGTGAAAGATCCGCAGAATCTAGTGAGGTCAGCTGAAGCTGGTGCTGTTGGTGCTGTGCTTGGGCCAAGTGTTGCTGGAGGGTTGAGTACTTTGGAGGCAGTAGCTAGGAGCGATGAAGCAACACCTCCGGCAAAGAAACCTCCATTACCACCACCTCCATCCGAGGAGGAAGTTACAAAGGCAAGGTTGGAGACGTTGGAGAAAGAGGGGAAGTTTCCAAAGTTGGAGACAACTGATGATGCCCTTGCCTATGGTGTGTTGAATATAAAGGATGAGGATGTATTAGCCTGGAAGCAGAAGATTAGGGAAATGCAGAATGAGATTGATACTGCAAGGGGGCAGAATGTAAATCCCCTTTTCAGAATAAAGAATGTCTATGAGATAGGGGAGACTATACTTAGATATGCACCTCAGGGGGAAATGGTTGAATCAAAAGTTACTGGGATTTCTACAGTAGAGAAAACAATAGATGCATCTATTAGAAATGCTGAGAAGTTAGGCAATAAACCTGTTGTCGAAATTCTATCTAAGTTGAGGGAGGTTCTTCCCCTTGGAGCTCAGGTTGTTCTAGTTGATGATCTTAAAGGTTCCTTTGGGACTTTTGAGCTTGGGACTAATAATATTGTTTTTAGTCGAGAAAGTTTTACAAGATATGAAGGAGGAAAAGAGAAAACCAGTGATAAAATTTTAGGAACCGTTGCTCATGAATTGCTTCACTTTGGAACAGTGGCTCCCTTTCGAGCTAATCCTGAGAACTTATCCTCAAGTGAAGCTAAATTTGTTAAAACGATAGAGGAGTTAAGAAGATTAGCTGAGAGTAATCGAGATCAAGAATTTGGAACCTCTCTTGGATTAAGTAGTGAGATAGAGTTTATAACACATGGGTTAACTAATCCTGATTTTCAAGCGTTCCTGAAAACAATACACCTGGGTGGACCGAAAGAGAAAACAATGTGGCAGACTTTACTAGATGCCATTGCTGAATTCTTCGGAGTGGTAGGGCAGAATACAGCACTGGAAAAATTAGTAAATGCAACAGGGGAATATCTATCCACGAGGAAAACAGGAATAGATATTGAACAGGCTCTTACCCTACAAAAATACAAAGAGGCATTAGGAGCTAAGCTTGATGCCAAGATACAATATGATCCAGTAAAAGGGTTTACACAAACACCTCTTACCGATAGTGACTATGAAATGATCGTCCGATCAATATCAGGACAGGATGCGAATACTCGTTTACAATGGGCAAAAGAACAGACGGATAAAAGTCTATGGTTGAAACATTTAGCAGGGAAAGGTCCAGCCCCTGTTGAGTATGATGTTAACCCTGGAGCGGATATAATTGGACAGGTGTTGGGGGATGATCCACTTCCAGAAGGAACTACTGATGAGGATCTAGAAATAGAATATAAAAAACCAGATCATATATGGAAAATATTACAGCTGTTAAAATTCCCTGAGTTCGCCCTGCGTAGGAAAGAAAAAGCTAGGAAGGATGCTACTGCTGTATTGGAGGGGGAGCAATACCTCAACACCATGATGAGAGATTATGAAGCTTGGTATAATAAGTTAAACTATAAAATGAGTAAAGAGGAAAGGAAGGAAACGAGGAGGGCAATGGAGCGAGCCTATGTTGCCCAGGATCCTAATGCACAAACTGTATCTATCCTATCAGCCAAGCAGGATCTTGAAGAGATATATGCCAAGAACCCAAGGATGAAAAGGGTTATAGAGGGAGCGGATAGTAAGGGGGGTATTATACATCTATTTGAATTTGTTAAGGATAGGTATCAGAAGAAGGAGATACAAAGACTTCGACTTTCCCTGTCGGAAGTTGATAATGTTATACTTGATAAACTACTTGTAGAAGGGGTGGATATGGAGGCTATAGCTAAAGCGGAGGTGGAGGATAAATACGACATAGAGGGGATTAGTAAAAGGGAGTTTAATGAACGGCAGTTGGCAAGATTTGGAACTGAAGATGCTTGGACTAATACAAAGGAGAGGAAAAGGAAAGTTAAGAGGGACGCTGTCGTTCGGAGGGAGTCGAAGCGACTGGTTAGGGAAGTGGAGAAGATTAAGAATATAAAGAACTGGGGACTTAAAGAATACATAACGAATATAGAACTTGGTTCATACAGGATACTGGATGTTAGAGGTGGGGAGAGGAAAACAATAGGGTTTGGTAGGACAGCGAAGGAGGCTAAGAAGAAAGCATTTGCAATGAGGAAGGAGCGGAATGAACAAGGAGAATTGATAAGACGGACAGACTTTGAAGTTGAGGCATCTACCAGTCCAATCAAACCTCACGTTAAAAGGAAAGATGTGTTTGAAGGGGAGGATGATATATTTGAAATCCTTCCTAGGTATATATATGCTATGGAGAAACGGATCATCATGCAGCCTATTATAGATCAGTATAGGAAGAATGTAAAAGCTGATCCGAAGGAATATACTGCTGATGTTAAGGTGATTATACAGGAGCAAATTAACTATGTAATGGGGGCGAAGTATAGTCTTGGTGATGTTATAACTGATGATGTGATGAAACACTTTGGTTGGGAAACAGGAGCTTATAGTAGGGGGATAGGTAAAGCTAGGAAATGGTGGGCTAGGTTTAAATTAGGGTATCGTCCTACTGCGGCAGTAGTTAACGCAATGGGAGGTTTTGGAAATACTTGGGTAGGAGTTGGACAACAATTCTTCCTTAAAGGAAAAGAGGTTTGGAAGTCGGGAAAATATGTTGATCCGAATACAGGGGAAGTGATTGATTTTGATAAAAAGTTAGAGGAGGTTAGGAGTAAGGGTGGACTTGGTATTGACCTTGCAGTTGGAGAGGGGGGAGAGATTCAAACGAGGATACCTTTATGGCAACCACTTGGTTTATTCCAACTACCGGAAAGGTTTATAAGACCTCATGGCTTCGCAGCTAATTATGTTTATCAAAGGGAGGTTATGGGATTAGATGATCAGGCTGCTACTGAAGCTGCGAAGATAAACCTTCGACTACAAAATTTTGCCTATAACCTAGCAGCTATACCCCATATACTACGGAGTCCAAGCGGGAGATTGATAGGGCAGTTTAAAACCTATTTGATAGGACAGATACAATTCCTGTCAACCCTGCGAGGTAGGCAAATCTATAGGATGATAGGTTTACAACTCATGATGGCTGGACCGAGAGGTGTTGTATATATGCTGAAGAGTTTGCCTTGGATAGGAGCTATCGGATTGCTGGATGATTTGGAAGAATGGTTGGTTAAGGAGAAAGGAATAATTGGAGATGTATTGACAAGGGGAATAGGTGGGGCGTTTGGAGTTGATATATCAGCACCCGCTACCTTTCAATTACCTAGTCGACCGGAGGAGCTGGCTGGACCTTTCTTGGGGGATGCCCTTGAACTTTATAAAAAGGTTATACTTCCTACCCTACAATTAGGTATGGCTAAGGTATCGGGTTCGGAGGAGCCGGCTTATATACTGGACGAGGCTATTAATTGGGTAGCATCCTTATCCCCCCTTATGACATACTGGAAGGACTTGGATAAGTCCATCATGGTCTGGGATGAGGTTATGGCAGGGAAGTTTGCAAAGGCCTATAAAAATTTGAAGGAGAATTATAGAAAACCTAATGTCTGGATAACAGATAGTGAGAATAATAGAGCCTATCAGATTGGAGGATTATGGGATAGGACTATGTTATTGTTAGGCGCTCCTCCTACAAGTAAGACACAGTATCAGGTGTTGAAAAGTATATGGATAAAAAACACAGCTATCCGGTCTGATAACAGACACAAAGCCTGGAGGAGAATTAGTAGGAAATTATTGAGGGGAATACCTATAGGTAATGATGAATGGCAGGATGCTATACTATATGGTTTAGATCCCAAACAAATTCCGACTGTTCTGGAATTTAAATTAATGACTCCCCTGGCAAGGGAAGTTAAGAGGGCTGAGTTATTTCGGAAGGCAGAGGCAATAGATCATTTTGGACTTGAACGATAAACTTTTATTAGGAGGTAGTATGATATTAACTGTTAGTGCATTGAACAGGTTGGTGATAGGGGAGAGGGAATTCATAGTTGATCAGAATCTCAGTATCCTTCGAGTTCCAGGTGGGTATATTTACGAGTATTACGATAATAAAAAGGAAATAAAAGCAGCAACATTTGTGTCCACAGATGAATTAAGAAATGAATGACCTATGTTCATCCGTTGAACATAGCGATATTGTAAAATAAAAAGGAAGGAGGTTTTATGTTTAAATCCCTTTTAAAAAGGGTTTCCAAAAGTCTAGGGGGATTAGGTATACTTGGTCTAGGAGCTGCTGTTAATTATATCCCAGGTGTTGGGCAGATGGTGTCCCCTTATATTATGGGATTGGGGGCAAGTATGCTGGCAGTAGGAGTTGGACATAAAGCTGTCAAGGGGGTAAAGGGTCAGCCTATCTTCACTAAGGAGAAGGCAATGTTTAAAAAAGAAAAGAAGGAGGAACCATGAGTTTCTGGACTACATCATTAAGTTTATTAGCCCCTGTATTTATCCGTGGAGCAAAGTCTGCTATTGATGCTAGGGTTAAAGGGGAGGAATTATCTGAGGATCAGGTGAAAGGTATTCAATCCGGCTATGCCCTCGCTAAGGTTTGGTTGAGGGATGTTGTTGAGGACACTGATAATAACTATGATGATCGAGGGTTGGAATTGTTCTTCGAGACCTGTGAGGATACGGCTGAAGAGGGGGGATTTCAGTTGCCAACTATTGATTAGTTGTTGTTATATTGAGGGAGTGGATTCATCCGCTTCCTCTTTTTTATTCCAAATTATCATTGCCTCTTTCAATTTTCTACTCTCCCCATATTCCCATTTAATCTTCCCTGCAACTTCCAACGTGGCGAGGATGGTAGACATTTCATTATTGTCAGCATCGTAGTAAAACTTCTCTAACAATTCCGAATACTGTATACTCCCCCTCATCCTTATAACCTCTCCTATCTTATACATGGTAGCTGCAAATTTATTCTTCCCCATTCCAGCAAACGTCCTCTTCATGTGGCGTTCGGTAGTGATTAAGATTTTCAAGGCTCTTTTAAAATCCTCATCTGTCAATATCATTCCTCCATTTCTCGAGGCGTTCATTATCATGGATAGTTTATGTATATGAGTAGCTCTCCGTCCTGCATAGTGGATCATGTATGAGTCCTGTGTAAAGGGATGCTGGCGTTGGAGAGGATACCACTCCCCCCACACCTTCTCATATGATTCACTGGGCGTATAGGCTCCTACTTCCAATTTTATGTTTTGAAGATCAATATTCAATTTATTCCACAATTCCGGTTGTCCTGTTTTTTTGTGCGGAAATACGATCAATTTACCACGTCCTGGGGCGTAAACATATATGATCCGGCTATTGAGTCCGCTTCCAAATGTTTCGGTCGGGAGGGCATCACGTAACAAATCGGGGGTGGTTGCTCCTATTAAATTTACCCACAGTCCATCAATGTGAGCTTTGCCCTGATGCTTGGTTTCATAGTTCCAGGGGTCACGACAGTCATACCAATTTGACAACCAACCGATTAAATCTATATTCCCATAACCGAGGAACACAGTGAACTCCTCTGAGAATACTGTCATGGCAGAGTAGGGGTGTATTATATTTGATCTAGGGGGGTATTCAAAATTAGTGGTTGGCTCCTTTAACCTTACTACCAACTGCTCCTTTGATGAACAGTCGGCTGCTATATTAATTGACATCTCCTCTAACATCAACCTTCCTGGCTCCATTGCTGTTCCTTTCCCTCCAGCAGGTGGACCGGCGAGGATTATGAAGAAGTTTACATATATTTCCTTATCCCAGCGTAGCCAAACCTTCCTCTCCAACACAGCAGCTATCATGGATATAGCTACCCACTTATTGTAGAGTTGAGGAGCTTCACTATTCTTCATATACTGCATCCAACCATCAATCCAATCGGGTAGCTCTCTCATTTATTATTTATCCTGTTCCTTCGCTAGAAAATTTTTTACTACCTCAATGATTTGCTCTTTACTCAAATCTTTTTTATAACTATGCTATTCCCCATGACACATATAGTTACCATACTCTGTTTTAAGGCTGGCTTCAATAAGTAAGTCTGCAAGTTCTTCTATCTTTTTATCTTCCAATTTTTCCTCCTTCTATTTCTGGACTATATAATTCACTGCACAGGTTGTTCTTAGGATTGCCACTTTCGGGATGCTACTATTCTCCGCTAACATTATATTACTTCCTGCTATGTAGTTTAACTTGAACCACTCGATTGCTGTGAATAGAATCGAGTCCCCATTTTTTGGTAACCTACCTACTGCTTGATAGAAGCCCTGGAATTGAGGAGGATTGATTGCCCTTCTTCCGGTGATACATTGTTGTATTAATAATACCTTTATAGCATTGCCGGCTTGTATAATGCCAAGAGGAGGAGGATTTGTTAGTTGGATTTGAAATGTTTGGAATGTAACAGTTGATTTATCCATACCTGCTTTCTCCATTGTCACTACGTTGGTAAGCCACTCTGTTAGCCAACTTACATTTTTCTCTACCCAGGTGTGCATCTTATTCATGTCTATTGTCTTGCCATCCTTGCTGGCGAAGGGGTGGATTTTATCCTTTTTATCTACCATCATTTTCCTCCATCTGAGTTTCGAGAGCTACCTTTAAACCCTTCAATCCACACTTAGCAAGGTAAACCTCTCCTGAGAACATAGTAATCATAACATTGTTCGCACCCGTAAGGTTGTGTTCTCTAACTCGCATAGATTCTATTCTATTAATTTTAATCTCAACCCATTCAGTAATATCTTGATTCGGAAAGGTAATAGGAATACAAGCAAACCCTTTCATTGTCCTTTCTTTATCTCTCATAATACCTCCTGCCCCTCCTTCGGATAGATGGCTGTCTTCTCCGCCAGTTCTTGGTATCTGTTAAATGACATATCGCTCATTTTTTATTCCTTTCTTCTATTGTCCAATCCTGATTCTTTCCTGGAGATTCCTCTCCTTTAATTCCAGTTCCTGCTAGCAAGAACATAATGCCTATTGAAAAGAAATTAGCCTTTCTTATTTTTAATCCTCTCCAATATAATAAATCCTCTACAACGCCCCCATCTAACTGTATTGTTCGTTCTCTATTTATTTCAACTATAAAGTTACTATAAGTCTTACTCCCTACAAGAATTGCATCAGGAACACTTCCGTATTTTGAAAGAAATCTAATATATTCCAACTCTAATAATCCACTCCAGCTTGTAGAAGAATCGTTCCAATCTTTTGTTCCATAATGCATCATCCTTCCCTCCAATATTTAGATAATTGTCCCTTTAAATCTCCTCCCATATCAATCTCCATCTGCCCATCTGGATTCACTAACTCCTTTCCCTTATATCGAGCGCCAAGATTCAATCCAACTGAGAACTCGGCTGGAATTGTAAATTGAGTTGCCTTCCAGATAAGAGGTTGCTCGAGATTTTCTTTAATACTTCGTAGGACTCGAATATGGTAGTCGATGCCTCGAGTTGTTGGGATTTGAAAATTAATTGAATCATGCACTTGTCTAAGTATCTCGACCCCCTCGAAACTTTCTTGATAGTAATATAGAGGGATGATTCCTCGTCTGTTGATAGTATCTGCTGTATTAGATTGAGGAATGAAAGCGTATGCTTGATTGAAGAGACCATCTCCCCACCTATCTTTAAACAAATATTTTCGTCCATAGCAGTTCTCCAGTATTCTGTTATTACTTCCTAGTTGGTTTCGCACCATTAGCTGGTATCCATGTTGAACCCCTGGATAGACTCTATGATACTTTGTATGTATCATCTTTCCTTCTTTCTCTGGCAATTCTAATTGATAGGCAAACTTCCTATATCCCATACCGAAGTTTAATTCGTGATTACCTTTCTTCCCCCAATATCTGTGTGTTTGATCCCCATATCCTAATGGACATTTAGTTCCTGCCTTATCCATCTCCTTTATTCTCTCTGCTGGTATGTCGAATATTAAGGATGCGGTGAGGGAGTGAACATCAACTCCATCTTCGAAAGCTCGTATCATACGAGGTTCAGGGGCAATGTATGCTACACTTCTATTATCAGCTTGGGATAGGTCAACATTGTATATGAGGTAACCAGGATCGGCGAGGAAGAAGTTGTTCATAACCTTTGGTTGATTCTGGAGGTTACTACCATAGCCGAATAGATCAGCAGAGGATGATAACCTGCCCATCTTAGTAACTGGACGGTAGGAGCAGACAAAGCGTCCATTCTTTAACTTTACATCGAGGGATTTGCTAACAAAATTCCTAGCCTTCCTAATTTGTAGGATAAGATGTGCTTCNTTCAATCCCTTTCTTTGAGCCGTTCCTCTCGCCAATCGTTTCAAGGCTCCCTCATTACAGGTTATCTTTCCTGTCCTCCTATATGGAGGGATGCCTTTCTTGACGTAGAAATAGGCACTGCATTGTTGACTACTGTTTGCGTTGATGGTGAAGCCAATTAAACTATTGAGTTCCTCTGACAATTCGTTGGCGATATTCTGTTGTGTTATCTTCTCCTTCTCAATCCCCTCCTCATCTACTCTCAACCCTTTCTGTCCCATGTATGTTACTGGTTCTATTAACTTCTTCTGCCATTCATAGGTTTCTATATTACGTAACCGTTCAAGGTCGGAGCGTATCTGGGGGAAGGATTCAATACAAACTTTACTATCCTTAGCATTGTATAATAGGAAGTCGAGGTCACTCCCTCCCCATTTAAAATACTCCTTCCCCTCATCTTTATAGTATGGTTCCTTTGTATACATGCTTGTTATAAAGTCCAAGCCTGCTGGAAAATCAGGGAATAGGGTAGAGTGGGCTACCATAGTATCCTCGACATTCCTTACTACAATTCCATACTTGTCAAAGAGGAAGGAGTTATCAAATGCTAGGTTTTGACCTGTCTTTTTTATATCTTTATCCTCTAATATTTGTGCTATGAGATGCCAGATCTCCATCTCCTGTGGGAGGGTGAAATATTCCTTTCTATTATATCGGAAGGGGATAGAGATTGCTTGAGTAGGGCAGGTGGAGAATGAGATACAGGAAACTTCCTGATTCATAACCTCAATATCAAAAGCTATACTTTTACCTTTAACCCTTACCTCGGTTAGGTAATTCTTATAATACTGAAAACTACCTATTAGTTCATAATGACAAAAGGGATTAGTAAAAACAGGAGATTCCATCTCATCCTTTGCCCTCCTAAAATCGAACAGGATAAAATGTTTATACATATAGGTTCTAAAGATAGCAGCAGGATGAATGGTCGGCATTACTTTCTTATTTATTATACCAGAATATATAATAGACCCCCTCCACTTTACTATCCCCCTCTTTCCAGTAAGGGCTTCCATTGCAGGATTACCCATTGGAACTATTATATTACAATTCAACCTCTTTACCCTATCAACAAGACGGTCAGCATATACACTCCCCTCCTTTGTAAACCCTGTATCTGTTGCATATAGTAATCGTTTGTCAAGGGAGAAATATAAATCTACATTCTGCTGTCCCCTCTTTGCCCTTATCTTCTTAACCTCCACCTCGAATATATTATCAAGGTAACATTCACTCCTTGCTATCCTACTTGTTAATAAGAGGTCGTTGAAGTATTGTCCTGTCTTCCCAACAAGGGGGCGACCTTCTATCACCTCATGATGGGCGGGAGCTTCACCGATGAATGCTATTTTACTATCGGGACTCCCTTCAGGTGGAACACGTCTATCCATTTTTACTCCTCCTTCTTTATTTTATACCATTGATGGCTTTTATTATCGAGACTAAATCTATCTCCCTAACTGTTTGTTTTAAAAGGTCTACTTCAACATGCTCCTCTTTCTCTATTTTCGGAGTGTAACCATACTTACGTTTTACAGGTAAAGTTTTATCAGCCTCCCTATAGATGGTAGCTCCTCGATCAAGCTCTTCGTCTGTGTAAAGTTCCTCTTTAAGAATCCCCCAATCTTCCCCAGCTGGCACTTTCTTAAGAAGCATCTTCGTAATTTTTATTTCATACATTTTCTTCCTCCTTCTTTACAGTGTAAATAAACACTTCCAAATCAGTTGTATCTGTCATATCTTTAATTCCATCAGCCTTTGATATTATGCCATCTGTTATAAACAACAAGGCATCGGAGTATTCTAACATCTGTCCCCTCTTCAACATGCTCATCCTCCTATTATTACCTGTCCCCCTATACCTCACGAATCGTTTTACAGGTATATTATTTTCAATCGCCCATATCCTACCACACTGTGCCATACCAGGCTCCTGTCCAACAACTACCTCTTCTATCCTATCCTTTAGTTTGTATTTTTCTATCGCCTTTTCCAACACCTCCCTGTTGTGTATGTGAGTGGAGCCGGCTATGATTAGTTTTATTTTCTTTCCCTCTTTGTTTAATAGTTTCATTCTTTCTCCCTCTCCTTTTTAATCTTCTCCTTTTCCTCTTTTACTGCCTGCTTAAACTCTTCATCCGCGAGTTCATTCAGTGCTATCCTTCTTATCTCATCATCTGTACTTCTCATGTAAACATACTCCTTATATCAACAATAAATCTTTCTTTATATTCCTCCCCTAATTCAAACCCGACTCCCTTACAACCATACTGCCAACATGCCTTCAATGTATTACCACTCCCAGCAAATGGCACGACTACCCTACTCCCAGGATGAATGAATGTTTGTAGTATCTCATACATTAAATTAACAGGTTTTTCAAATGGATGCTGTTTAATAGATGGAGGAGTAGGAGGGTGTTCAAATATATCTACATGGGGAGTATCAATGATTGAACTACTCTTCCTGAAATAGAAAAATTCCTCAATCGTGTGGTTGAGGAACCACTGTGGGTTTCTTGTATGACCATGCTTAGCCCCCTTCAACCAACGTCCTGTATACCAGCATGTTTTAAATCCTATCTCCTCCCCCCACGTTTGGATTTCTTTAAAGTATTCCCGCCCAAACCAGATGATACACCAACCTGTATTATTCATCATTCGATATGATTCTCTCATAGCTAGCTTCATCATCTTAGGGTATTCTTTTTTACTGATCCCCTGATAAACCCCCCTCTCCTTTTCACCCTGAATGTTGGCGTGCTGGATGTTGTCGTCTACTTCTATTGGGTAATCTATATCTAAATCTATTAAGTCGATAGTTCCATTTGGTATCTCCCTCGCCTTCTCATAGAAATTACCTGTTATAAACGATTGTTCAAGGGGGAGTAGTTTATCCACCTTTCCAATCTCCTCCCTCTCCTTCTTTATCTCCGCTACTTTTTCCTTAGTGGCGAGGGTTTTCTTCATAGTCTTTATTGTTTTTACAATCTCCTTCCTATCCATCTCCTTTAACTCAGGGACAGCCTCTATATATTCTGCAAGCTTTAGATCCTCCGTTATCTTTGCCTTCGAAACACCAAGACGCTCGGCGGTATTAGCTTTACTATGCCCAGTTGCAGTAGGAGAGGTTGAGGTTTTCTTTCCATACATATCTTCCCAATGGTCATGAACTTTCTTCACCATTGTTAATCTCTCCCCATCTGTTAGGGCTTCACGCTTCAGATTCTCCTCTAACTCTATACTTGTTATCTCGAAGCTGTTGAGGTCGGGGGGGTATATTCGAGCCTGTATTTTTGTTTCCTTTAGATTCTTTAATGCCTGGATTCGTCTCCCACCGGCGAGGAGGAAATAATTATACCCTTTATATCTTTCTTTATATGACATGACAGCGATGGGGTGAATTAACCCCCTCTCCTTTATAGATATTTCCATCTCCTTTATATTCCTCATCTTCTTCCGCCCACGCTGACCAGGGTTAATGGATGATATATCTATTTCCTTTAGAATTGCCTTTATGTCAAGTAGGTTACGTTGTTTCTCTTGCATTTAATATTTCCTCCTCTCTGGTTTCATATCCTTTCCAATCGACTAACAATACACCCTCTCTACCCTGCCCTATCATCCTCATTGTGCATCGACAAATGATAGGTTTTTCATTCCTTGCTTTCTTAATAACCCTATACCCTATGATGCCGTTATAACAGTCACAGAATTTTACTTTCCTAACCCCTGACATTTTCAATATCTCCTCCACCTTTGTTGGGTTGTTTTCTATATGGTATAGGATGAGGAGACCCTCCCTTGCTTTCAACTCCTGACCCTGGAGACCAGGTTTGAGGTGGTTGGGCATGTTGTTTAGGATTTGTTGGTAGTCCATTATGGGATCTCCCTATATGCTTTAAATCCTGGAACTTTAAGTTCAGTTGGCACTACATATCTGATTGATTTCATCTTACTTTTTGCATAATCTATCTCCCTCGTGACTCCCTCTGAAATATCCCAACCTATTAACTGTAGAACCAAGAGCATTTCGGATAGATCTATGAAGTGGAAATCCCTTCTCCTCCAGAAGTCAAAATCCTTAGGCATTTTATATCTCAAGGCTAGATGATGATGATGAACTATGGGAGAGTAAACCATCTCTCCATCTTTAATTAACTGTGCTACTGCTGCCTCCACCTCAAGGTAGCGAACTACTAGCATTGCATCTTTCTCGCTACCCACTATTTTATGCCCAGACGAATATGGACTTGCGAGGTATATCATACATCAGCTCCCAACAACATTAACAGTTGTTTAATTTTATCCTCACTTTGTGAAATTTCCTGTTTACTCTTCGTAACTGTCTTTGCCTTCGTTACCTTTTTAACCTGTTTCGTTATCCACCTTTGCTTCCTCACCTCCCTGTGGATAGCCATTACCTCCTCCAATGGTAGGGAGAGGATGGAAGGTTTTATGTCCTGTAGTTGCATGTTATTCCTCCACCTTTTCATAAGTTGCTGCGAAGATGTCAGGCTTGCATGGATAAAACTCACCTTTAACCCCTTTGATGATCCAATCGCCAGGACAAACGATATGCCAACCTTCTAAAGTCTTAACATTGCCGTGATGCATGAATTCTTTATTGCAACCAGAACAAAAAACGCCATTACTTTTAGGCAAATCTTCGAGTTTTTGCATAGCAATATTGTATTGTTTAACTTCTGGATGATCCCCCAAATTGAACCATTGCCTTGCTTCAATTACTACTGGTTTTTTCCTATACTTTGGCATCATTCATTCCCTCCTTTACTGTATCACTCCATTCACTTAATTTTATTTTACTTTCTATAATAGCTACGATGAACACCCTTCTTTGGTGGGAAGTCATCTTGTCCATTATCTCCACTATCTCCACAGTCAGGGCTTTGTATAGGCGATTTTTTATACGCCAACCTTCTAACAAATCGTTGAGTTTATTGTGGAGTTGATAAGGTAATTCGATGGATAATCTACAACGGTTTATCATTTTTCCTCTCCTTTTAAATTCCCTTTTAAATTAACAACAGTGGCGTGGGGTTGGACTTGAACCAACAAGGGATTACTCCAACAGATTTACAGTCTGCCCTCGATACCATTACGAGACTACCCAGCCATCCGCCTCTCTGACGAAGCAGGTTATTTTTTCACAATATACCTGGTAATAGTATTCTTTGGCTGACCCTGGTATTCATCAGTCCCAACAAACGCCCAGCCTTCCAATCCTTTCCATTCTTTATACACCAGTACCTTATTCATACCCTCCGTTACCTCGATAGGATCGCCTGGCTTTTTTAAACTGATGCCAAAGGAGTTCATGAAATTCCTGATCTGATCAGAAAAGTTGAACTGTGTGTCCTTTGAATCTGATTCAATAGGGAAACAAAGATTGTCAGTGATTGGTAGGGAATTTAGCTGGTCGAGAATCTTGAATGTTACCTGGATTAGATCTCTTTCACTACTCTTACTCGGTTTCAATGTTGCCTTTAGGATTTGTAGCTGGTATTCCTCACCCCCTGGAACGATTGTGCGTTCAGGTAAACTATCTAAGTGTAGGTCTAATAAACTGTTGTTCATGCTTTACTCCTTTTTTATTTTGTTTGAAATGGCTATGTTCAATGGGTGAACATAGCGAATGTTTAGTTTTCCAACCTATCCTGAAATTCATTCAAATTTGCATTTACTGTCTGTATTCTCAACCGCATCTCTCTAATTCTGGAGGCAAGAGGAACTCGGGGAGCTGACTCTTTCTCCTTCTCATCAGCGTTAACAGGGACTCTGTCAGTCAATACGTTCTCGAGTCTTGATTCCACCAAATGGAATAATTCTTCTAGACTATCAATAGTTACAAGTAAATCATTTATTTCTTGACCTACTTGACTTTCCCTTTTTGCACTTTCTGCTCCATCACTCATTTCTTTTTACTCCTTTCAATTATCATCCTATACAATACATTAATTACTCCCTTCAACCTCCACTCATCACTGATTTCCTGGGGGAGGCTTTTAATTCAGGGATGGTATACTGTTTTAAATATCTTTTAAACTCCTCCTTTCTCATGTCGTTATCCAGGGTATAGGTTTATCCTCCACTGGTAACCCTGCCAATTTTAACAATGCCTTTAAATCCGGTTCAACTATATCAGCAATACCTCCTTTCGCCATTAACTGTGATGATGCCTCAAACTTTCCTGTTGAATGGATAATCAACTCATGCTTCGGACTGCCAGCAGTTTCCCTTTTACTCATGACATATTTCTCCGAAAACAATTTAGGGACTTTACTCTTCAACCTTTTATATATATCAAGGACGGCTGTTATCCTTTGCGTCACCTCATCCTCTATTGTTAGTAAATGGGCGGTGTAGATAAAGTCACAGCCATGAGAGGAAGTCATCTTGATAGCATCCATTATTATATTATACATGGGGATGTAGTCTTCGATTCTTAAATTTCCTGTTATATCCTTCCCACCTAAATCATATTTCCTCCCCTTTGTTTTACTGATGTAGTTCGCCATAGCCTCCATCCATGTTGTGCCGCTGTCAATTACATAAGTTCCAAATAGAGATAGGAAACCGGATTTGCAATCTGCCATCCATTGTTTCTCCCAACTTTTATACATGGTTGGCTCCTGTGAATTCTCTGCCCAGAATGGGCGGAGTATTATTCTCTTCTCCTTTCTTAATTTGTTTAGGTATGGGTCAGTGTGGAATATGACAGTACCCTTCGGATCGAATACATCTACTAATATGGGTAGGCGACCTGTGCAAGCACAGCGTGTCTTACCGGCTCCGAAGATGCCCATGAGTAGGATGGATATGGCAGTGCTATCCCCCATCATTTCTTTGTATTGTTGTTGTATTTCTTCTATTTGCTTTGTTACTTCTAATATTTCTGGCATCCCTATTCCTCCTTTCTTCCTGCGTTGCTATCTTATTCAAAAATCTAGTTAGCTTTCTATTCATAACTGGTTGCATATTCACCTCCTGCCACCAATTATCAATGTCCCCTGTAAATGTATATACCCTTTGTTTCTGTGGAACTATTATCCTCTTGAATAGGTTAAAGGTTATCATTACTTCTACCTTATATATCAACTGGGTAGAGGGAGTGTTGGTGTAGGATATTCGGATACGTTCTAGTTTCAAAATTCATCCTCCTATCTTAAAGTCATGCCAGGATGTATCTCTATTTTCCTCATGATTTGAAAGTAGTTCCATCAATGTCGACCTAGCATTACAAAGCCGAACCTGTTCTGTGTAAGTCATTGAGTCTAAATTTCCTAGTTGGTATAGTCGAACTACCATCCCCTGAACATTACCAATAGCAAGGTTTCTCTCCCTCGCCCATCTTTGCTTGATTGTTGGTTCCTTTTTATTTCTAACTACTTCTATTTTTCCTAGTAAACTCATTCTTCCTCCTCCCGTTTTCTCTTCATTTCATTAGCCATCTTGTTTGTTTCATAGGCACAACGAAAAATGATAATAATGGAGATAGACATAATTACCATACAGACTATTTGGAAAATTATTGTAAACATACATACCTCCTACACATTCAATTTAACTTTAACATCTTTTTTCCTAGGATCCCAATGTTCAACCTTATATCCCATCGGCACCTCACCAACCCTCGATAGGGGATTGTTCCAGGCGTGGCAGAAGTCGTGCATTGGGCAGATTCTATTATACTGTATGCAGGATTCCGTTCGTCTCGGGAAACACTTCATGTATATATCAGACTCTTTCCCATCATTCATCTTATCAAAGTCCTCCTCCAACCTGCTGAAGATAGTATTCGCCTCCCAGAGCCAAGTCTCCAATCGTTCGGGAGTTTTTGGGACAGGTATCCTCACATGCTCATTCTGTGAACGTCCTGCCTTATCCTGTTTTTTAAATATAGTAGTATCAACGATTACTCCGTAGACATCTTTCGGGTCGAAGTAGCAATACAGGAAATGAGTATATGCATCTATTTGAAACTTCATCAGCCACTGTTCCTGCGTGTATGACCACACTGCACCTGCAGTTTTAGTTTCGAGGGAGAAGTATCCCCTGTTATCCTGCATAATTGCGTCCATCTTACCATAGATAACTCTGTTCCTACCGATGGGGACTGTTATAGCTATTTCTGTGTGGAGGACTTTAAAGTCGTCATACTCTGCATATTGTTTAACATATTCTACAAGGGCACGCTCAGCGTTGGCAGGGAATTTTCCCTTGTAATCATCATCGGTATCTTCTGAAAAGTCCACCCTATATTCTAATAGAAATGCTTGATATGCCTTGTCTATTGACTTGATACTATACCCTTCTGAAAACAATACATCTTTCGCCTTATGCCAACTACTACCGAATACAAGGTTGTGGATAGGACGTTCAGGTCGGAAACCGAGGACGTATTCGAAGAAATACTGTCGTTCACAGGTTAGATATTTTTGTAACTTTGTGGAGTCCTGTATATGGTGCTGTTCTACTTCCTTTATTAGTTTTCTTGCTTGCTCGATTACGTCTGGCATGTAGATGTATATCTTTTTTATATTTGTCTCCTTTTGTAGGACTATCATATTTTATCCTCTTTGATTTTGCTTACAAGATTATTACGTTTCCACTCAATAGCTTTAAGTGTAGCTTCTCTATCCATATCTGAAGAATCAGTAATATTCTCTTCCATTAAATTAAGTCTACATAAATCTAGAAGGTCTTTATTGTTATTCTCGTCTACTTTTTTATTCTTCATTATTACCTCCAGTATTATTTAAAAGTTGAGGAAACAATTTCCTCTCCACATACTTCCCAGTTTTACTATCATGAATTAATAGATTCAGCGGATACCCTAATGTTCCCATGATCCAGCCGGCTATACAATTTAAACTCGCCAAACTTGTTACAAGTATATAGTCCTCCGGCTGAGCATCTTTCATTTTGTTAGCTAATATTCGGTAATGTAGGGTGATTTTATAGGATGCTATTAGTCCAGTAGTTAGGAACACGAGGTCACCGAACTTTTTAGCCTGGCTGTAATCATGTCCGCTGTTATTTATTATAAACACCTTCGGCAAGTTATACTATGCCCACTAACAACATGAAGCCTACTATCAATCCGGCGAGGATTAGGCTTATGAATATTATTATGAATAGGGCTAGTATTAGATCTCTTCTACTGCATTGTATGTTCATGTTTATCCTCCTCCCAACTACCGAGAGCTTCGATTAAAGTATCAATTTCTTTTCTTGTTAAATAATACATCCCTTACCTCCTTCTAATTGTATTCTTCAGAATGAATCTTTATGCCCATCCCAACCTACCTCCGAAGAAGCAAGTGCCTCAAGGTGAGTTATTTCATTATCTTGACTCTTGATTAAACTCACTGCTGTATTATAACTTACAACCCTTGCATTATTTCTATGTAGTTTACTACAAGAATATATTACTGCTGACTTTTTTAAGAATTGCATTATTAAATATTCAGCGTCAGAAGTCCACCATACCTTTTTAGTTAGACTCCTATCAACGAGAGCTAGGGTTTCTATTCCTAACTTCCCTCCTTTCCTCGCATCACAAATTATTGCGTAACTCATCTTACCTCCTTCTAATTGTGTAATATTGTGGTATATATAGGTATAAAAATAGGAGAGGGTTGTTCAAGCCCTCTCCTCACCTAATCAAACCTCCTTGTTACTTACCTTCCTTTTTAATTCTTGCCAACACTTTTTCCAATTCGGTAATCTCCGCATCCCTTTTCTCTGGACTCATCTTCAGGATACGATCATGTTCTTTTTCAACTGCCGTCTTACGACCGGTATACTCGCCTGGTTGATAGACATTCAGTCCGGTAGACTCGTCAAAGAAATGGGCTCGAATTTGCTTCGCTGATCTTCCAGCCTTCAACATACTCCTGGCAATGCCTTGGATTGTGAATGAACAGTGTCCGACTATATAACTCCTTACAACTCCCTCTCCGAATAGGGCGACTGCCTCTGCATTGTTATCCCCGAAGTCATACTGAAATTCAACCTCCAACCCTTCATCTGGGAGGGATTGATATTTCTCTCCATCCTTACCCTCTTTTAATTTCTCGACTGCATCAGGGGTCAATGATGCTTTGATTGTTTGTGGTTTTCCCATCTTTACTCTCCTTCTGTTTTTGTTTTCTATTTATACTCTCCACTTTGGAGAACTTAAATCTTCTATTTTTAATATCATCCTTATTCTTTCTATTTTTCTCCTAACACTTGATATGTGAGCTTGGAGTAGAATGTCATTTACAGCCCAAGTATCATAACTAAAGATAGGATGGGGGAGTATCCTAATTACCATAGGAGGAGTTACTGCTCCAGCAGCAACAGCCTTCACGCCTGCTGGAATAGCAGGGAGGAGGGAGAGGAATACTCTACGATTCATTTTTTCTCCTTTATCATTTCAGGAAAATGTTTATCAATCCACTGTTTAGCCTCTATTGTTCTACAGGCTCTTAATAAGTTTTGGAATTCTGGATAACTTATTAAACTTGTTGAATATTTAACAGGGGCAGTAGCTGTCATTGTATCTCGCCAATCAACGTAGGGTTGTAGTGCCCAGGGATCATCTTCCCCAAGCAACCTCGGAATAAGTGGTATGCTTGGTAGGAGGGATAGGAATGTTCGTCTGTTCATTCTTTCACTGCCTCCTCCAACATAGTTTTATGACACTTCTCACACCAATATAATACAGGCTTCATTACTTGAGAATCTAATCTCCATATTTCACCTTCCTATACCCAAGTAACTTGTTGCTAGAGTAGGCATTTATACCAACCCTATTCTTTTGATTCCCACCTAAAATTCTAATGAGACCCCTGTGGTAGTCGAGATAGAATCCGACATGACCTTGCCAACTTTTAGCTCCTCGACTCAAGACTACAATACAACCAATGTCCGGAACACTCAAACTTTCCCCGAACCTGAGAAATGAGCGAGCATTAGGTTCGCCAGCCGGTTGCAAGTTTGCCTTGAGGAGAACCCAGTTCACAAAGGCAGAGCACCAAGGGATCTCATCGTTGCCTGGTATGTTTACAGTTTTTAAATATTCATCTATTTTTGAATTGGAAGATTTTCCTGGAATTTCGGTAGTGCCTATTTGAGTCAATGCTATGGTAAGATGATAGGGGATTTTATACTTTACTTCTTTAGGGTGGATAAAACGAGGGGGTTGTAACATTCAGCCTCCTTTGTAATATTGTAATTTTTATTGTGCCAAAACAACATTATAATATACGACATTTATTGGGAGACTGCAAGTATTATTTCATATTCTTTGTGCGTTTGTATATATAAAAAATCCCTATGTTCAACGAGTGAACATAGGGACATTTGTTGATTGGCCTAATCTAATCCTAATTTGTCCTTGTATATTCCAAGGGCTGCCAAAGAGGAAGCCTTGATACATTCAGGACAGGGTGAGACATCTACAAAGAGATCCATGCCACTATCTATGGTGGTTGTGTATAATAGATCCGTTTGACATTCCTTACACTTCATGGAGTATATGAAACTCATACTTCCTCCACCGTTACTCTAATCTTACTCGGATTCCCTACCCATTTTTGCAGGTATATATGATTTAATAGTGTAAGCTTCCCCTGTTCCTGAACCTCCTTATACCTATTTGTGCCTGGTGTCTCCTTTTCATGTTCTAATATTACTACTGTTTTTATCATTATTTACTCCTTCGCATTAGCCTTTCGTTTCAATTTCTGTATCATCGTCCTTAATAACCCTTCGTGTAGATAGGGAAAGGGAATGAGGTTGATTGTTGACTGCTTTGCTTGTAATGAACCCTTTTTTATCCTATCAACATCCCCCTTTGTAAACGCATAGCCCTCCTTTCTATATATAGGTTTTGATACTGACTTTGGTTCTATTTTTAACAGTTCCCCTATTGACATCTGGAGGCATTTTTCCAGCCTGGTTATAGCCTCCCTATCTGATTTGGCAGTTGTTGTGAATATCATTTCTGTTTCAACATTTGACCTCTTTACTATGAACTCATATTTCCTATGCGTTTTTCTTGGCATGTTGTTTATCCTCCTCTCCTCCCTTACAATCTATGCAAATTGAGCCGGAGAACATTTCCTTTTCCTTCTTCCTTTTGAAACAGGATTGGCAATATTCAGTTTTCCTACTCTCCAGCCACTCGTCAACCTGTTGTTTATAATACTCGTTCATATTTACTCCTCATTGATAGGTTTATCCTTCCTAATTCTATCTAAATGTTCAATTTGCTTTATACTGATCTCCTGTTTCTGTTCGGTCATTCTTTCAATCCTTTCCAACCCCACCTTCCCCTCTTCAGTATCCCGAAGTTCAAGATACCTTGTCATGACTGCCTGAGCCTCGTCTATCTTTAATGTAGACATGATAGCAAGGCAGAATAATTTCTCCTGTTGTTTTAATGTCATTTCTTTTCCTCCTCATTTAATTCTTCATCATCTTTCCCTACACAAAAACTGCAGGGTGGATTTATGTGACAGGAACAGCCTTCGTAACTTCCCCTATCATAGTCAGATATAGCATTGTCTAATGTCTGACTCTGACCTGGAGCAAAGTGTTGATCATACTGCTTTTCCTTCTCACCCATAGCCTTCCAGATTTTTTCATTCAGTTTTCTTTTGCATTCTTTACAGTAACCAAATCCAGAGGCATCAGGAGTGCAACCGCAGGGTAGTTTAGCCATTCATTCCCTCCTTATTTGCCTTTACTGTTTTCTCAACTTGATCCATAGCTCGTTCGATTCTACGCACTTCCATGTTATCCACTACCTCGTTGATAGGCAATTCTAAGTTTTTATGAGAATACATTCTTTTAAACATCATCTGTTGAGCCTCAGTGCATTGGGATAACCCTTCTTTCAATTCCTTCCTGGCACTGTTAATCATGTCCTGGAGGAGTTTATCATAGGTCATTCTTTCACCCTCCTTACTTTTACTCTCATCATTATAGCATATCCAGTTTCAGGAGAAGGGAACCTGACAAACTTCCAACCTTTCCTAAAGGTTGAGTTCTCAATGGAGATAAGTTTAACCTTCCTTCCTATGTATTTCTGTCTATCTCTATTCCAAGCACTTTCTCGACAAATAGCAATTATTATTACAGTCTCTCCTTTTATAATAGGTTTACCCATTTTCCTCTCCTTCCTTCAATAGTTCATCTGCCCGTTTCTTCACCTCCTCCGATACCACCTGTTCATTCTCAATAATTCCCTCTTTTGATTCAGCTACCTTTTGAATTAATGAGGTTACCTTATTAACATTAGCCGGTCTGAATGTGAGGGAATTATATGGTAGGCGACTTTGATTTTTCAAATACTCCTCAGCGGCGAGGGTTGATTTGAATAAAAGTGGCTCGTCATATTGCTTTTGTAAAATCGAGGATAAAGTTTCAGCCGTCATGTGTAAACCAGTAGCTATGAGGGCACTTTTACTATTATACTTTATCCCTTCTAAATCAAAGATCCTTGCCAATGTGGCGAGGTCTCGTATATCCCCTCTGAATGATAGGACTGCTGTTTTAGGTATATCATCGTTTGGCTCTGCTCCCCTTTTAACCTGTTCAGCAGTGATACGATTTTTAACCATCTTCTTTCCTGTCTCTAAATTTGGCATTCTTCATTCACCTCCCTTTTTACTTTAATTTATAGTGTTTTTTAAACCTGGCTATCATTATGTTTCGAGGTTCTGGGCAGGCATTCAGGTATGTCCAGATTGAAGCTGGGAGACGAGGCATGGGATGTTCCTCCGTATCTATGAATACTGGAGGGATAAAGATGTTGACTCTTTCCTCCTCAATTTTATCTACATACTCTTCCTCCCCCTCACCACGAAAGAAGTATTTGTCTAAATATAATTTTCCAGTGCAGATATAATCTGCTTTATGAACATACTTAAACCCCCACTCCAACCAAACCAACAGCTGTCGAGGAGTTGACTTTGTCTCCTCTAATATTTTGTCAATGACTTTATAATTAATTCTATTCTTTATCATCTTTCCTCCTTTTTAATATTTTTACCTTTACGTGAAAGAAGCAGTTTATCTCTACTCCCCCTTCATTGTCTAAATTTAGGGAAATAAAGTTGTCCTCATGAAAGTCAGCATCTACATCTCTTGCTATTCCTACTTGACCTAGATTCTTTGATTCTGCAGGGTAAGAATCCATTTCCCCAATTTCAACAACTTTAACAGTATCCCCTTCATTTGGTATTCCAGGTTTGTTTTTCATATCTATTCCTCCCTATGTTTTGGTAACAACTCTATCCCACAGTAGGGACAGTATTTAAACCACTGTATGTCATTTTCATTATACTCCCCCCTCACATCAGATATATTATCCTGACTAACAGTGGTATCGAGTTCATCCTTGTAGTAGACGAGACCGAGGGAATGGGAACACTCTCTTTTGTGTTGGGGTATTTTCCCCTCCAGATCAATTCCATTTAGACCAGCACGAGTAAAACTATCCCCTACCTGCCTTTCAGGTGTTTTGTTCATAATTTCCTCCTATCAATTAAAACCATCAATAAACTTTTGCATCTCTACAGCTGTATTTAATTTCCCTGTCACTAATAGCATCATCCCTAATTCAATTCCCACATGACCTTTAGTTTCCTTATGTTTGTTTAGATCAGAATTCATTGAAATAAAGGCTGTAGAAAGTTCGCCGGAGTCTATATATTTCTGAGCCCTTTGCTTACACCAAGTTATGTGTTTAGATCTTTTCATGTTGCCTCCTATTTATTCTTCCTACATTCATCAATCATCAAGTCAACAAGTTTTTGGAAATCCTCATTAGCAATGAACTCCCAACCACTACTATCATCAAATTCCTCGGTTGTCAATGCCTTCCTAATCTCACCAAGTTTCTGAATTACTAAGGTTGGCAGATCCTCAGCAAACTCCTTAATCAACTCGTCAATTATTTTCTCTGCATTTCGCATAAATATCACCTCCTTTTATAATTTATTTTACTATTATTCAAATTAAACTTTAAATGTTCGAGGGGTGAGTCCTCCCTTCCTTCCAGCCAACCTCTTGTAAAGAAATATGTCACAGCATCCTGTAAAATGAATGTCTTTACTTTGATTCTCACCTCTGTTTCAGTGCAGGCAACCAGGAATTTCTTCTTACATTCATTACACTGGTCCAAATGAATTTCTCCATGTTCAAGCAGGATTGGATCAAACAACTGTTCATTCTCACAGTGTGGACATTTAATCATCGGTTTATTCTTCATATATATCACCTCCTTTTATGATTTGTTTTTTACTACGGGGTTACAGTCACATCCTCCCCATAATGTTTAGGCTCACCAATAAGCATTTCCAATTCTTCCTTAACCTCTTCATTTGTCAGGCCGGTTTCTTGATACCTTTTTATTAATCCTTTTACTATATCCACTGGTGTTTCAACATCAAGATTAATAACGATACCATCCTGGCAGTTGTTAACCAATTCCTGTGCCTCCTCTTTTGAGTTGAAGAATTTTATCTTGCTACCATATTCTGGGGTTTCCTTGCAAATGTGGGCATCATCAGGAGACATCATTTCAATTACTATATAGGACATTGTATTCACCTCCTTTCATAATTTAATAATTGTTATTTATTTCTTTGTTTAATTTCCTCTTTCACACAGTCTACACAAACATCTTCATGATACATTTCATTTACTTTCTTGACATCAATACAAACTTCACAGAAGGGACATTCACAACAACCTTCTTCCTTACCACAAATATGACAAGCTCCATAATCAGGTTCTCGTGTTATCCAGTTATCCAATTCAATAGGATCTATGGTATTATTCCTGAACATATAAATCACCTCCCTTCTTAATTTGGTTAGACTGTCAATGTCCATTTTGATGGACACAATTACACATATACAATATACGACATTACAAACCAGACTTCAACATTTATTTCATGTCTACATTATCACATCTGGATCAACAGTTATTATCATGAAATGGCTATGTTCATCCGTTGAACATAGGTAATATATAACATAATAGTCTACATTGTAAACGTGTAAACACGTAACCGTGTAACGGTGTAAATAGTAAACAACCCCCCCCCTCGACATGGAAAAGCAACGAACAGTTATTATACAATAAACAGTTATTGTTTATTATTATCTGTTTATCTATATATCTTATTCTTATAATAAATATTTATTAATATATAGTATTTATATATATA
>LAZR01000335.1_pt1 | contig 43049 bp, 38 predicted proteins | sample 329461 | NCBI WGS metagenome assembly LAZR01 (sample SAMN03002196, study PRJNA259156) | marine sediment metagenome | biome: sea floor; feature: Hydrothermal impacted sediments; material: marine sediment; isolation source: Loki non-amplified sample from Loki's castle hydrothermal vent sediment ...
AGGGGCGCGCCAAGAGGCTGCTGGAATTGAAGAAGAGGTTGCCCGACACCCAACCCGCTGGACCGGTCGACAGCCAACCCGCTGAACCGGTCCGCACCCAGCCCGTCCGGCGGGGCCCTGCTCTCGGCGACTACATGCAGGTCTCTATGCGAGGCAGGCCCTTCGGGCGTGAGCTGGACACGCCCACCAGGACGCTGTGGCCCTTCCGCACGCCCGAAGGCTTCGGCGATGAAGAGATCATCGAGATCGTCGATTTCGCCCGGACCAGCCCGAGTGTCGCCCACGACGAACGGACCTCTGGCATGCGGTTCGACGGCCGCGAGCCGGGCTTGCAGATCCTAACCGTCCTATTGGTTCTTTCTTATTTTTAGGCCCGACAGGTGTGGGTAAAACAGAGCTGACAAAAGCACTGGCTGGTTTTATGTTTGATACCGGATGCCATGGTGCGTATCGACATGTCTGAGTTTATGGAAAAACATTCAGTTGCACGCTTAGTAGGGGCACCTCCAGGTTATGTAGGTTACGAAGAGGGCGGTTATTTAACGGAGGCCGTACGTCGTAAACCTTACTCAGTGATATTGCTTGATGAAATAGAAAAAGCACATCCTGATGTGTTTAATATTTTACTGCAAGTATTAGATGATGGCCGATTAACTGACGGACAAGGTAGAACGATTGATTTTAAAAATACCGTTATTATTATGACCTCAAACTTAGGCTCAGATATTATCCAAGAGCAAGCGGGTAATAATGACTATACGACCCTTAAAGCTAAAGTAATGGAAGTATTAATTAATGAGTTTAGGCCTGAGTTTATTAACCGTATAGACGAGACGGTCGTGTTCCACCCATTAGCTAACGAGCACATAAAAGAAATAGCTGATATTCAGTTAATGAAATTACGTGAGCGTTTAACTGAAATGGGATATTTACTTGAAATAAGTGATGCGGCTCTTGAGAAAATTGCAGCAAGTGGGTTTGATCCTGTGTACGGTGCACGTCCGCTTAAGCGGGCTATCCAACAAACGATAGAAAACCCACTGGCTCAAAAGCTACTTAATGGGGACTACATACCTGGTTGCGTGATTGTTATTGATGCAAATGACGACGCTTTGGTATTTACCAAACGCTAATTGTAAATAATTAAACTCTAAAGCCGCTAAAATAGCGGCTTTTTTATGTTTGTTAAACTTTAAAAGTTAGTAATAAATCGTTCACTCTACGTGAGCCTTCAACAAGCTCAGCTGCACCTTTTGCCACATTAAAGCTTAAGCTTAAGTTGTTATCGCCAAAGTCTTTAATTTGCGAAACATTATTACTAATGTCGTTACTAACCATTTGTTGCTCTTCTGCAGCGGATGATATTTGTATTGCCAAGTGAGATATTTCACTGATTTGGATAAAAATCCCCTCTAATTCAACTTGGGTTTTATCGGTTGTCAAAACACAGTTATCGGCTTGTGCTTTAGTGCTTTGCATTACTTTGGACCAGCTAAATAAAGTGTCTTGTATTTCTTTAATAGAGCTATGGATTTGTGTCGTAGCATTTTGAGTGCGTGACGAAAGAGTCCTTACCTCATCGGCGACTACAGCAAAGCCTCGACCATGCTCTCCCGCTCTAGCTGCTTCAATCGCTGCATTAAGGGCAAGTAAGTTAGTTTGATCGGCAATTCCCTCTATTTCACTCATTACCTTACCAATCTTATCTGCTTCAGAGGCTAAGCTGGTGGCTGTGGTTGCAGCCTTTTCTACTTGAAAAGCTAAATCAGATACCATTTTACTATTATCTGCAATATGGTCTTTTATTTCAGAGCAACTTTGGTGGGTGTTATTCACTTTATCAGCTGTTTGAGCGGTATTCACCGATATTTCACCAATGGTAGAGCTCATTTGAGTCATCGCTGATGCAATTTGTTCTAAACGCTCACCTTGCGAAGAAATGCCTTTTTCAGTAAGCGTAGATTGTTTATCTAGATCAGTCGCAATGCCATTGAAGCTTAATGTAGAGTCTTTCATACGGCCAAGAACCGTGCGCAACTTTGCGCTTAGCATTTGCTCTCTATAATCACTTACGCTATGCGGTGTGTGGCCGCTGTAAATATAGCGAGAGATTGAATCGGCTTTTGCTTTTTGTTCGCGTAATATTTTAGGGGTAACAATCAGTTCGTCATAATTTAGCGCAATAACTAAGGCGCACATCAATAGGCTAATTACAGCTAAAGAGATTGATCCCGTAACAGCAATAAAAATCAGCCAAAGTAATAGGCATATAAAAGTAATGCCTTGTCTTATTGTGGTGTGTTCTCGTAGTTTAAATGATGACTTATTGGTATTTATTTTGTTGTAAAGAGCGTGTGCACGTTGTTTAAGTTGAGAGCTCGCTTTGGTTCTTACTGATTGATAACCAACAAGTCGGCTATGCTCAAAAATGGGTGTTACAAAGGCATCTACCCAATAATAACGGCCATCTTTACAGCGGTTTTTAACCATACCACGCCACGAGTGTTCTTTTTTTAATGTTGCCCACATTTCTTTAAAAGCAGCTTTTGGCATATCAGGGTGACGAACAATATTATGATGCTGACCGATAAGCTCTTGTGCGCTATATCCTGCCACAGAGCAAAACTCTTGATTGACGTATGTTATTACACCTTTGAGGTCGGTAGTAGAAACAAGCTCTCGTGACTCATCAAAGTATACTTCTTCATTTTTTAAGCTTTTATCATTGTGCATTATGTTTATTATCATCCTTTATTGTTGCTGTCATTATATTGGTTACACACTACAAAGCAAAAAATAGCGTCATTCCTTGTATGCTCATAAGGCAAATAATTGCGTTTATTGATCTAGATCAAATTTAAATGTCGGATAGCTAAATTGAGCTCATTTTAAACAAGTTACGGTCTATTATTTTAGGCTTATATTTTGCGTATTTAATTTATACTTAAATACGCATTTAAAGCATTTGTATAATGCCCAGAGCAATGGCAATATTACGACTTAATATAATGATGTTGGTCATATCAAACGCATGTATAGAGTGGGTAAATAATTATTAACTTAGAAAAATTATATTGTTCTTAGCAATTTATACCAGTTGCATTAAATAAGGATCTATTATAGCGCTAAGAAAATAGCACAATAGTAAGGCGAAAATTATGACATATAGTTGTTCTATATGAATAATTTTTAACGCAGTGAGTGCGCTATTTAATGCGATAGAATGATCATATTTTCAATAAAATTGGTATTTATCTTGAGTCTAAGTAATTAGCCCCCATAACCTTATGATTAAGCCACGTGGCCCGAGGAAAGATTTTTTGACAACACATGATTTAGCTAACGCACTTGAAGCGTTATCAGTAAATGAGCACCAACATGCAGTTAAAGGCATTAAACGTGGCATAGAGCGAGAGTCGCTAAGAATACAAGATAATGGCGCTATATCACCTCAAGGTCACCCAAAAGGTGTGGGCAGTGCGTTAACTAACGGCCATATCACAACTGATTTTTCTGAGTCTTTACTTGAATTTATTACTCCAGTTAGTGAATCGTCAACGCAAACGCTTAAGCAATTAAAAGACCTTCAAAAGTTCACTCTAGAAAAAATGGGTGATGAACTGCTTTGGCCTATTAGCATGCCATGTTTTATTGAGCACCAAGACGATATAGTGCTAGCTCAATTTGGTAGTTCAAATACAGGCCAAATGAAAACACTATACCGTGAAGGATTAAAAAATCGTTACGGTAGTATGATGCAAGCAATTGCGGGTGTTCACTTTAATATTTCATTTCCAGATACGCTTTGGCAGTCACTTCATTCGTTACAAAAAAGCAATGCAAACCTTCAAGATTTTATCTCAGAAGGTTATTTAGCGCTGATTCGTAACTTTAAACGCGAACTATGGCTAATAAGTTATATGTTTGGCGCATCGCCAGCATTGTGTAACTCATTTTTGCAAGGGCGAAAAACCGACTTACCATTTAAAAAACTAGGTAAAGGCACGCTTTACTTAGAAGTTGGTACAGCACTGCGTTTAGGTAATTTAGGCTATACAAATAGCGCGCAGTCGTCACTACGCGTAATGTATAACTCGTTAGATGAATATGTAGCGGGCCTTAAAAAAGCAATCAACACACCATCAGAAATTTATGGTGATCTTGATGACTACAAGAGTGAAAACCCTAAGCAGTTAAATAAAAATATTCTGCAGATTGAAAACGAATTTTACTCGCCAATTCGTCCTAAGCGTAATGCAAAAAGTGGTGAAACGCCAACGGATGCATTGCTTCGAGCTGGCATTGAATACGTAGAAATTCGCGCATTAGACGTAAACCCGTTTAGTGAAGTTGGTATTGATATTGAACAAATTCACTTTTTAGATGTGTTTTTAACGTATTGTTTATTAAAAGATTCAGCTCCAATGGATTGGAAAGAACAAGCGCGTAGTACTGAAAATCTCGACACAGTAGTAAACCAAGGTCGAGAAGAAGGGCTAATGCTTAACTTTAATAACACACAGCGTAGCCTTCAGTCGTGGGGCGATGAAATATTTACCCAGCTTACTGATGTCGCTAAATGGATGGATAATGCTTATGGTGTTAACTATTACTCGGATACTATAAAGCGCATGGCAACGTGGATACATAATCCAGAGCTTACTTACTCTGGACGTTACGTGTCACAGTTAAAAGAGTCTGGTTTAGACAACGGGCATTTTGCACTAGCATTGGCTAGTAAATATAAGCAAAGCCACGCAGATACAGGCTACAGCGAGTTTTTAAAACCTTGGCTGGAACAACAAGTAGTAGAGTCTAACGAAGCACAAGCTGCAATTGAGCAGGCAGATACCCAGTCATTTACCGCGTTTTTAGATGCGTATTTTGACGGTAAATAACCTTTATATTTAGCAAAATTTAAGCAAAAAAAACGCAGCCCAAGTTGGCTGCGTAAATATATTCAGGGATGAATTAATGCTGTACTGCTGCATTCATTGAGTCAGACCCGCACTTTTTAAAAAAGTTCTGTGAGATCTTAGAAAAATGAAAAAAAATGCAATTATCCTATCTCTCGCCATTACTTTAGCCGGTTGTGCTACAGCGCCTCCAAAGCAACCTAACGATTTATGTAAAATCTTTGAAGAAAAGCCAGATTGGTATTTCGACGCAAAAGATGCACAAGAAAAATGGGGTTCTCCCAAGCATGTACTCATGAGTATGATGTACCAAGAAAGCTCATTTAAGCATGATGCCGCTCCGCCAATGGAGTACTTCTTATGGATAATTCCTACCGGTCGCGCAAGTGATGCCTATGGTTACTCGCAAGCTAAAACACCAACATGGTCTGATTATATTCGTGAAACAGGCAACAACGGTGCTGATAGAGACGACTTTGACGATGCAATCGACTTTATGGCGTGGTTTGTTTATAAAACGCATAAAGTAAATAAAATATCTAAATGGGATGCTTACGCACAATACCTTAATTATCATGAAGGTTGGGGTGGGTATAAGCGTGGCACGTACAAAAAGAAAAAGTGGCTAATGGGTGTTGCGAACAAAGTTAAGCACAGAGCTAGCCGTTATGGTGCGCAATTAAAACACTGCGAAGAAGAGCTTGATAAAGGTTGGTTTGAACGTCTTATATTTGGCTAGATAGTTATTAATGGATATAAAAAAGGAGCCAATTGGCTCCTTTTTTATTTAGCGAGAACGCTTATTCGGCAGTATCTTCACTTGTTTTATCATGTTTTCTTTTACTTCGAGTACTTCAATAGGATATCCCGCGATACGCAAACTAATATTTGCATCAGGAATATTCTCCAAGTATTCAACAATTAAACCACTCAGAGTTTTAGGTCCATCTAGCGGAAAATCCCAACCCATTTCTTTATTTAAATCGCGTACGTTAGCGCCGCCATCCACAATACATGAGCCATCATTTTGTGTTTCTACTTCTTCGCTTGGCGTACGAGTTTGCGTCGTTGTAAAATCGCCAACAACTTCTTCTAAAATATCTTCTAGGGTCACTAGGCCTTGGATGTCGCCATACTCATCTACCACTAAGCCTATGCGTTCTTTAGATTGCTGAAACTTTAATAGCTGAGTATTTAGTGATGTTCCTTCTGGGATAAAGTAAATTTCACGTACAGCTCGTAGCAAAGAAGGTTTATCAAATTGCTCTTTTGTAAGTAGACGAAGCGCATCACGTGAGTGAATAAAACCTACTGCATCATCTATGTTATCGCGATACAACAACACGCGAGTATGTTGTGCATGGGTAAGTTGGCGACTAATTAGTTTCCAATCGTCATTAATATCAATGGCCACAATTTCGTTTCGTGGGATCATAATATCTTCAACGGTAACTTGTTCTAAATCTAAAATTGAAGTCAGCATACTTTGATGACGAGCAGGAATAAGTGCACCGGACTCATTGAGTACTGTTTTTAATTCTTCTTTACTCATGCTGTGTTCGTCGATTTGAGCGGCACTAATACCAAATAACCGCAGTATACCGTTTGTCATCCAGTTAATAACCACAACAAAAGGGAAGAGAATTTTTAGTAATCCCTTAAGTATTATTGAACTTGGAAAAGCAACTTTTTCAGGGTAGAGGGCAGCAAGGGTTTTAGGTGTTACTTCTGCAAATATAAGCACAACTAGAGTTAACACACCCGTTGCTATAGCAATACCTAGGTCACCGTAAAGGCGAATACCTATAATGGTTGCAACTTGGGCTGCTGCTATATTGACAAGATTATTACCGATTAAAATTAAACCGATGAGCCTATCTGGACGGCTAAGTAATTTACTGACTCGTTTAGCTGCACGATGATCCTCTTTAGCGAGGTGTCGCAGGCGTATACGATTGATTGACATAATTCCGGTTTCTGAACCAGAAAAATAAGCAGAAAAAAGCACCAAAAAACCTAAAATGATAAATAGGGTACTTGTCGATATGTCGTCCAACGATGGATCCTTTTCTTATAAATCAATGCGTATTAAGCTAGAGTGAGCAAGCAGAGTCAAGTTAAAACTTATTTAGTATCACTTCTTGTATGAAACGGCTGCCAAAATAAGCGAGTGTGAGGACAAATGCAGCGACCATGATTGTAATAACCACCGGTTTACCGCGCCAACCCTTTTTCATATGCCCGATAGCTACAACGGCAAAAATAGCCCACGCAACTAACGATAATATTGTTTTATGAATGAACTCTTTAGCGAACATTCCATCAAGAAATACAAACCCTGAAAGTAATGCAAATGTGAGTAATATAGTGCCTAAATTAAGAAGTTGGTAAAGCTGGCGCTCCACAACCATTAAAGGCGGAAGGTGGCTGTGCACAATTGCTAAATCTTTACGTTTTAAACGTTTATCAATAAAATAAAACTGTACACCATATAAAGTAGCAATAATTAAAATACAGTAGGCTAACAAAGATAAGGAGATGTGCGTTACTAAACCCACCTCAATATTAATACTTTGTAATAAAATATGATGAGGAATAAATAAACTGGCAATGGTTAGTAAGGCACCAAAACCATAAACAACGGGCAACAATAAAGTCGCAGGGAATTTTAGTGAGACAGCCGTCACCGAAACTACAATCACCCAGCAGGTCAAAAGAGCGACGTTTACGATACTTAAATCTTGACCGTCGGCTCTAAAAACAGAGTTAACTAACAGCAGCATATGCGCCACTATAGCAACCGTGCTTAAAATAACGGTTACTTTTTGGCTAGGGCCTTGTTGATGAAACAGGCGTGAAAGCACGTGAGACGTTGCTAACACATAAAATAAACTGGCAATAATAGTTAAACTAATAATCAGCATTGTGCTTGGGCCACTTAATTTGAGACAAAATAATCCTTGTTGTTATATAGCCATTGTATTTTATAGCAAAGCAAATGCATAGACCTTAAAAAAAGAAACTCAACAAGGTGCACTTGAACACTATATTGTAAGGCGCCATATACGGTATACTACTTTTAATTGAAACTTAATAAGTCAATCTAGGTTAATTGAAAAATCAAATTAACCGTAAAATTTAAATGGATTGATATAAACGTCTTATCGGAACCGTTACATGTTTGAGAACCTCCAAGAACGATTAGGTAAAACCTTAAAAAATATCAGTGGCCGTGGCCGTCTGACGGAAGACAACATAAAAGACACACTTCGCGAAGTGCGTATGGCATTTTTAGAAGCCGATGTGGCATTGCCTGTTGTTCGCGAGTTTGTAAAACAAGTTAAAGAACGTGCAGTTGGGGTTGAAGTTACAAAAAGCTTAAGCCCGGGCCAAGTATTTATAAAAATAGTGCGTGAAGAACTAGAAAAAGCAATGGGTGAGGCTAATGAAGAGCTAAGTCTAAATGCGCAACCGCCAGCCGTTGTAATGGTAGCGGGTCTACAAGGTGCGGGTAAAACCACCAGTGTAGCTAAGCTTGCTAAGTTTTTAAAAGAGCGAAAAAAGAAATCAGTACTTGTAGTAAGTGCCGATGTTTATCGTCCAGCGGCTATTAAACAGCTAGAAACGCTTGCAGCAGAAGTTGATGTTGATTTTTTCCCAAGTGATATTTCGCAAAAACCAGTTGATATTGCAACCGCTGCAATTTCACATGCTAAAAAGAAATTTATAGATGTAGTACTTGTTGATACTGCAGGTCGTCTACATGTTGATAGCAACATGATGGATGAAATTAAAGATCTCCATAAAGCAATCAATCCAATTGAAACCTTGTTCGTTGTTGATGCAATGACAGGTCAAGATGCGGCGAATACAGCTAAAGCATTCGACGAAGCATTACCACTTACCGGTGTTATATTAACAAAAACCGATGGTGATGCACGTGGTGGCGCAGCTTTATCGATTCGTCATATCACTGGCAAGCCTATTAAGTTTATGGGTGTGGGTGAGCGCACTGACGCACTTGAACCTTTTCACCCAGACCGCATAGCGTCACGTATTTTAGGCATGGGTGACGTACTTTCATTAATCGAAGAAGTCGAAATGAAAGTCGACAAAGAGCAAGCTGCTCGAGTTGCTGAAAAAGTATTTAAAGGCGCAGGTTTTACCCTTGACGACTTTGCTGATCAATTAAAGCAAATGAAGAATATGGGTGGCATGATGTCAATGCTTGATAAGCTCCCTGGTATGTCTAACTTACCAGATGCTGTTAAAGGTCAAATGGGTGATAAAACATTTATCCAAATGGAAGCTATTATTAGCTCTATGACTAAAAAAGAGCGCGCACGCCCAGAAATCATTAAAGGTTCGCGTAAAAAACGCATCGCAGCAGGCTCAGGTACGCAAGTACAAGAGATCAATAAGTTGCTTAAGCAGTTTACGCAAATGCAAAAAATGATGAAAAAAATGAAAGGTAAAGGCGGCATGACTAAAATGATGCGCGGTATGAAAGGCATGTTACCACCTGGAATGATGGGCGGCGGCGGTCCTAAATTTTAAAAAGTACCATTAAGTTACTTTTTAAAATAATAGCGAATCATATTTAAAGGAGCAAATAGCTCCTTTTTTGTTGAATAAATTATGCATGTAATACACCTTTAACTCTTATTTGTCGTTGAGATCACGGTTTAACCTACTAAACTGCCTTTTTGGTTCACTTCTTACTTGCGTTATTGCCAAAAACTCGTACAATTCCCCAGCTCCCCATTCTGGGGAGTAAATCTTATTAATGAAAACAGTCAATCTTTATAGAGGACGGTATGGTAACTATTCGTTTGCAACGTGGTGGCGCTAAAAAACGCCCTTTCTATCAAATTGTGGTTGCGGATAGCCGTTTCTCGCGTGACGGTCGCTTCATCGAGAAAGTAGGCTTTTTTAACCCAATTGCTTCAGGTCAAGAAGAAAAAATTCGTTTAGATTTACCACGTGTTGAACACTGGGTAGGTCAGGGCGCATCTCTTTCAGATCGCGTAGCTAAGTTAGTAAAAGACGCTCGTAAAGCGGCTTAATAGGCGTAAGTGTAACCATGAGTCAAGAGAACACCTCATCAATAATTGTCGTAGGAAAGCTCGGTGCCCCATATGGTATAAAGGGCTGGCTTAAGGTACATTCATTTACTGATGATCCCGTAGGGATCTTCGATTTCAGCCCGTGGTTGATAGGGCAGCAAGGTAAATGGCAGTCCTTAGAAGTGGTCGACTGGCGTCGCCACAACAAAGGCTTTATCGCTAAATTTGCGCAGGTAAACGACCGAGACGAAGCAATGGCTTATACCCATGCTGAAATCTCAATGGATGCAGCGCATTTACCAGAACTCCCGCAAGGTGAGTTCTATTGGCGAGATCTCATTGGCATGTCTGTTGTAACCGATAAAGGTTATAGCTTAGGCATTGTTGATGACCTGATGGAGACAGGATCAAATGACGTACTGGTTGTTAAAGCAAACAGTAAAGACGCATTTGGTCAAGCTGAGCGTTTGATTCCTTTTTTAACTGATTCAGTTATTAAAGAAGTTAAATACGACGCAAGAGAAATTACCGTAGACTGGGATCCTGGTTTTTAATGACGCAAACTAGTTCATTATGGGTAGGGGTGATAAGCCTTTTTCCAGACATGTTTGACGCTATTACAGACCAAGGTGTTACCGGTCGCGCAGTAAAAAATGGCTTAATTGATTTTAACTGCTGGAATCCGCGAGACTACGCTTTAGATAAGCATAGAACCGTAGATGACCGTCCTTACGGGGGCGGACCTGGTATGTTAATGATGGTTGAGCCATTAAAAAAAGCGATTGCCGAAGCTAAAAAAGCAGCTGGTGATGGTGCTAAAGTAATTTATATGTCCCCGCAAGGGCGCAAACTTGATCAGCAAGGTGCTAGCGAACTCGCTAACTCTAAAAAACTGATTTTGATTGCCGGTCGCTATGAAGGTATAGATGAGAGAATAATAGAATCATATGTTGACGAAGAATGGTCAATTGGTGATTTTATTTTGAGTGGTGGCGAACTACCTGCCATGACATTAATTGACGCAGTAGCGCGATTAGTGCCAGGTGTGTTAGGTCATAACCAGTCAGCGGAACAAGATTCATTTTCGGATGGCTTGTTAGATTGTCCACACTATACACGACCAGAAACATTGGACGACAAACAGGTTCCTGCTGTATTACTCAGTGGCAACCACCAAGAGATAGCAAAATGGCGGCTTATGCAGTCATTAGGCAGAACTTGGTTACGACGTCCTGACTTGTTGCATAACCTAGCTCTGACTGAGGAGCAAGCGGTATTACTCGCGAAATTTCAGCAAGAGTACCAAAAAGCTTGTGGCTAGAAGACAGTTACACCTAGGAAAGTGAGAAACATAATGGCAAAAGTAAACCAAAATATTATTAAAGCGCTTGAAGATGAGCAGCTTAAAACAGACGTACCTGCATTTGGCCCTGGTGATACAGTGGTTGTACAGGTAAAAGTAAAAGAAGGTGCTAAAGAGCGTCTACAGGCCTTTGAAGGTGTTGTAATCGCTAAGCGTAATCGTGGTCTTCACTCAGCATTCACAGTTCGTAAAATCTCGAACGGTGAAGGCGTTGAGCGTGTATTCCAAACGCACAGCCCTCTTATTGATAGCGTAACAGTTAAGCGTCGCGGTGCAGTTCGCCGTGCTAAGCTTTACTATCTACGTGAGCGTTCTGGTAAATCTGCACGTATTAGAGAAAAACTTAACTAATACGCGCTGTTTATCAACGCAAAAAAACGGGTTGCATCCTTCGGGTTGCAACCCGTTTTGGTTTTAGAATATTATTTTCTCAATTCTCAATTCTCAATTCTCAATTCTCAATTCCTCATTAGTAAAATTTCCGCTTTAACCTTTTCTCAGTTAGCTGATCCTGTTAGTATTTATCGTATTGATTAGTTTACTTTTATGTAAATTTATATTTACGTTATTTGGTTTTTTAAGGTGGGACGAACGTGGCTGACATAAGTGATTTAGCACAGCTAAGAGAAGGTATAGATGAATGCGATGCACAACTTGTTGCCTTACTCGCTAAACGTAATGGTATTACGCAAAAAATTGGTGAGATAAAACAACAAACAGGCGCGCCTTTACATGCACCTGTCCGTGAAGCAGAGCTATTAGCGGCAAGACGACAAGAAGCAATAAATCAAAATGTAAGCCCAGATCTCGTTGAAGATATACTAAGACGTATGATGCGAGAAGCCTATCAAAACCAACAAGCGAAACTTGCATGCGCAGCGCCAGAGCTTTCGCCAATTGTAATTGTGGGTGGTCAAGGTGCCATGGGGCAGTTATTTGCACAGCAGTTTATTCGCTCAGGTTACGAAGTTAAAATTTTAGATAAAGATCAGCAAAACGATGCTAAAAGTATTTTAAAAGGTGCCAAGCTGGTAATGATTAGCGTACCTATTAATGCATTAGACGCTGTCGTTGCTAAGTTACCTAAACTAGATGAAGACTGTTTACTTGTAGATATTACATCGGTAAAGCAATCGCCTATTAAAGCATTAAAAGCTGCGCACAGTGGCCCTGTGGTTGGTTTACATCCAATGTTTGGGCCCGATATATCACATTGGGTAAAACAAACAGTTGTTGTATGTGAAGGGCGAGAGCACCAAGCGGCAAAAGGTTTATTACAGCAGTTACAAGTATGGGGTTGCCAGCTTGTTGAGCTTGATGCTAAAAAACATGATGAAGCAATGCAAATTATTCAAGTAATGCGCCATTTAACGACATTTGTGTACGGACAGTTTTTAGCAAAACAAAGTCATACGCTAGAAGAGTTGCGCAGTTGCTCGTCACCTATATATCAATTAGAGTTGATGATGGTCGGGCGTTTGTTTGCACAGTCGCCTGAGCTGTACTCAGATATTATGCTCGCACAATTTGATGATGTAGAGAACCTACTTGCACAGTACCAAGATACCTTTGCAAGTACATTAGCTAAATTAAAAGCGGGAGATAAAGCCGCGCTTATTGATTCTTTTGCTGAAGCTAAAGTTTACTTTTCTGACTCTACAGAACACTTTTTAACGCAAAGTCGAAGCTTATTAAATAAAGCGAATGATTCAAAAGTTTTAGATTAATATTTGTTATACCGTTTGCTTAAGTATGGGGACTTAATTCGTTAAATTACTCAAATACTTATACAGATTGGTACTGGTTAACTAAAAAGGGCCAAGATTGGCCCTTTTTGATTTGTAAAATTGCTTATTAAGTATTAACGCTTACGGCCTGCAATGACTCGCTTTGGTAGCATCCTAAAATACGTACATATTGGGTGTGCTCTTTAAGCTCTTCTAGCGCTTCTTTTACTTGGCTTTCGGCTAAGTTTGCTTCTAGGTCAACATAAAAAACTTCTTCCCACGGATTACCCGGAGTAGGGCGAGATTCAAGTTTTACTAAATTAATCTTGTGCTGTTTAAAAATCATTAGCGCATCGGCTAGTGAGCCAGCTTGCTGTTTTGTCGACATGATCAAACTAGTTTTAGTTGGAATTTGGTTAGATACTTGTAGAGGCTTACGTGCAACAACAATAAAGCGGCTATGGTTTTCGCTTTGATTAGCTAGGTTTGATTTAATAACCTCAAGCCCTACGTTTTTCCCCGCTTGTGCAGAGCCAATTGCTGCACTGTATGGTGTGTTCAGAGCTGATTGTAGCGCGCTTGATGTTGAATCACATGTTTCGTGTTGTAAATCACCTAAGCCTTGTAAAAAACGGCTGCACTGCGCAAATGGTTGCGGGTGTGCAAATATTTTTGTTAGTTGACTAAGTTCAGTCTCTGGATTTGCTAGTAAACAGTGCTCTACACTGTGAGTTACCTCACCAACAATTGATACTTGTGCGTGCTGTAATAAGTCAAACACCTCGTTAATACTACCAGAGCTTGTGTTTTCAATGGGTAGTAAACCAAAATCAGCTTGGCCGTTTTCTACTTTACCTGTTATTTCATCAAACGATGTACAGCCAATTTCAACTAATTTACCCGGGCGGCGGCTAAAATATTTATGACATGCTAGTTGGCTATAAGAACCCTGACCACCTAAGTAAGTTACACGGTGTGTTTCACTGAGGGCATCTGGATTCAGATTTTTTTGTAACATTGCTTGTTGGTGTAAAACAGAGTCTTCCAAAATAGTTTGGAAAACATTATTTACGTAGTAAGCATCTAAACCTAGTGATTTACCATAACCAATCAGTTTTTCTAAAAGTGCTAGTTCGCGAGCTTCATCGCGAATTGGTTTGTTGTTAGCAATTTTGTACTCAACCACACCATGGCTAATGCGGCGGCGTTTAGCTAATAACACGAGTAAATCAGAGTCTATTTCATTTATATCGTGTCTTAGGGTATTTAAAACATCATTTGTCATTTTGGTATCCTCATTCCAAAAGTAAGCTGTTATTACACAGCAAAAACAAAAAAGCCTCCCGGTTGGGAGGCTTTACTATTCGATTGATTTTATCTCACAAACAGGGAAGCCTCTCCTATATAAAGAAGCTAAAAAACGAAAAAAAAGTGCGAGAGATAAATATTTTCATGCGGTTAATGTATGGAGAGTTGCTAACAATGTCAATAAAGATCTAAATAAGCTTAGGGTACTATTTATTTCTCTATATTAGTTTTTATAGAAAGTTTACAAATAATTTATAAATATGAAACTGGATCTGGTATATTTCGTTAACTGGTTCAAATAATAACAATTATTAATAATTAAGGTTGACCCGTGGTTTACAGACGCCCTCCATCGCGTTTTGGATTGAATTCTTTAAGTGTAAAACTATCGCTACTCATATCCGCTATTTGCCTAATAGCAGGGGTGTGTGCGGCTGCCTTAATGCTTAAATCTGAAGAGAAACAACTTGTTTTTGAAGAACATGAGATTTTAAAAAGCTCGACAGACTTATTAGTGAAGCAATTTAATGAGCGCATTAAAACAAAAATAAATATTGCGCAGCAAGCTAATAACGTAGTAACACAGCAACTTTTCCAACCCAATTCACCAATTAATTTAAGCAACAAATCACAGTTACAGTTTAATAGCGACGGTACGATTCGAAGTGCCTCGGCTGATGGCTTATCAGCAGCATTTTTACCGCAGCAAAATTACTCTCCTTTTTATAAACGCCTATTTAATGATTCTGAGATGCTGTGGCGTATAATATCTCCTACACTGGTACACGACTTTTTTAACTTTTATCTCATTACAGATGATGATTTTATTCGTGTTTCTCCTCCAAACTGGGCACTGAACGCACCAGCTGGTTTTAGAGCGACGAATGGCTCAACTTATAAATCGATTAAGAGCACGCTTGAAACAGTAAGAGAGCCTGCATGGTCAAAAGTCTACTACGATACAGTATGGCGCAAGTGGGTTATTAGCCTACTAGTACCTGTTTATGTTGATAATGAGTTTTTAGGTGTGACGGGGAGCGATATTTCCCTCAACAAACTTATTTCGTTTTTACCTGTTGGTGATAAAGAAAAACACCTACTTGTGTTTGATAGCAAAGGGCAATTGTTGGCACACCCAGACTTAAATCCGACCTTACTAGCTGACTATGGTAGTGATAATAAAGCACTCGCTACTAACGAATTTGTAAACCCAGCGCTGCAGTCGATTATTGACGATGTTATTGCAGTGAAGTTACCTGAATACGCAAATTCATTTGAAAAAAATGACGAAGCTCATATTATCAATATTCGTAAGATTGATGACTTAGATTGGTACATAGGGGTATATAAAAAGCGTTCATCTACGTTATCTGCATTACAAGATTTAAAACTGAAGTTTTTCGGTCTCTTTATTTTATACGCAATATTAGTTGCCTTATTGCTGCATCAAGCGCTTTATCAACTAGTCCTTCGCCGTTTACATACTTTGGTTTATGCAGTTACAAGTTTTGGCAAAGGTCAATTAACTACAGAATTTCCACCAGAAAACAAAGATGAGATTGGCACGCTTAATGGCTCATTTAGAGACATGACGGTAGAAATTCGCAAACTTATCGATGGCTTAAACCAGAGAATTACAGAAAAAGAAATTGCTGAAAAAGCAGCTAATCGTTTATCTAAAGCGGTCGCATTCTCGGGCACTGGCGTTGTGATCACCGATGAGAATTTTGTAATTGAATACGTAAATCCAAAAATGCTAGAAATGACAGGCTACCCAGAAAGCCATTTCAACAGAGCGCCATTACTGAATATTATTGCCTCAGAGATGTCTATTTTAGTTGAAGATATAGACATAGATTTACGCAGCCGTAATTATTGGCGCGGTGATACATTAATCCAAGGCTTGAATAAAGAGCCAATTTGGGTGTCTTTAAGTGTTTCACCAATTCGTGAAGAGGGCGGTGAAATAACCAGTTATGTAGCATCAGCACAAGACATTTCGTTTGTAAAAGAAAGCCAGCGTAAAATGGAGCAACTTGCTTACTTTGACACCCTTACTGGTCTTGCCAACAGAACGTTCTTTAGAATGCAATTACGCAAATCAATGGCATTAGCTGAACGTGGGCACTATGCGTTTGCATTATTTTACTTTGATTTAGACGAATTTAAACGTATTAACGATACATTAGGCCACGATGCAGGCGATCAATTATTAATTGAAGTGGCAAACAGACTTAAAAAACGTTTACGAGCCGAGGACACCATAGCACGCCTAGGTGGTGATGAATTTGCAGTGTTGCTCAGTGGTATAGAAAGCCAAGCTCACGCGACTGATGTTGCCAATACAATTCAAAAAACGCTAAATGTACCTATTAAACTAGGTAGCAATGAAGTTATTGTGAGCGCGAGTATTGGTATTACAATGGCTCCGTACGATAGCCTAGAAGAGGATCAGTTATTAAAACATGCTGACTTAGCTATGTATGAGGCAAAAGCAAAAGGGCGTAATACATTCCACTTTTATAGCCAGGAATTGAACGCAGCTGCTAATGAGCGTTTATTTATTGAAAATGAGCTACGTATAGGACTAAAAGAAAAACAGTTTGTAGTTTACTACCAACCTCAAGTTGATAGTCGTACTCATCAGGTAGTTGGTTATGAAGCGTTATTAAGATGGTTCCACCCAACTGAAGGCGCAATCCCTCCAGATAAATTTATTCCTATTGCAGAAGCGACAGGCCTTATAGTTGAATTAGGCGAATGGGTGCTTCAAGAGTCTTGTGATTTTGCCGTAAGATTAACAAAGCAAGGCTTAGAAAATAATATATCGATAAACTTATCTGCTCGTCAGTTTAAAGACTCAAGCTTAGTCTCAACACTGAGTAAAATGATAATTAGGACGGGTGTTTCGGCTAAGCGCCTTCATTTAGAGCTTACCGAAAGTATGCTAATGGGAAATGTAGAAGCTGCAATTACACAACTTCACGAGCTTAAAGCTTTAGGTATATCTATTTCTATTGATGATTTTGGTACTGGTTATTCGTCGCTCAGTTACTTAAAACGATTCCCGGTTGATATATTGAAAATTGACCGTTCATTTGTAAAAGATATCCCTGAGGATACAAATGATATGGAAATCACTGCAGCTATTATTGCCATGGCGCAAAAGTTAAAGCTAGACGTGGTTGCCGAAGGAGTTGAGACAATAGAGCAGATGCAGTTTCTACAAAATAATAATTGCTTCATTGTACAAGGCTATTATTTTAGTAAACCCATTGCGGAGCACGAACTACCAAAATTGTATGAAAGGTTAAGTGAGCTCTCAAATAGCGAAGTAAGTAGTTAATAAAATTGCGGGTTAACCACCCGCAATTTTAACTTTAAATTTTAGCGCTTCTAAAATGGCTTTTAGTTTATCGCGGTCATCACCTTGCACTTCAATAATACCTTCTTTTACTGCGCCGCCTTGGCCCATTTTGCTTTTTATAGTTTTAGCTAACTTTTTTAAATCGTGATCTTTTGGATCAATGCCTACAACTAACATTACGCCTTTGCCTTTACGCCCTTTTGTTTGACGTTCGATGCGAATAAAACCATCTTTAAAAAGCTTAGCTTCTAACTCTTTTTCTGGTTTTGGCTGGTCAATGCGACCCGTACTTGTTGAATATACTAAGTGACTATCACTCATACCTTACCTTTATGGATAAAAATTAATTAAATATTGGCGTAAATGATAGCAAATTTGAAGTTGTGTGTTTTTCTTTTTGCTAAATACTTTTAACAGGTTATATTTAGTTCAAAGGAAATATTATTGGAGTTTAATATGAGTTTAACTAAGAATGAATCAGTCGATGGCACTACATTAACAATACAAATCAAAGGTAAATTTGACTTTAATTTAGTGCAATCTTTTCGCCAAGCTTATGCTCAAATGAGTGAAAAAATTGTAAAGGTTATTATTGATTTAAGAGAGACTGACTACATGGATAGCTCAGCACTTGGCATGTTACTTAACATGAAAAAAACCATTGATAGCCAAGTAAAAACTATCGAAATAAGCAATTGCCAACCACAGCTTAGAAAAATTCTACAAATTTCACGTTTTGATAAAAAGTTTGATATTAGCTAATGATACATGTGTTAATTGTAGATGATCAGGCGCTCAACCGCATTTTACTCAGTAAAATGCTTGAGCAAGAAGGTTATAAAATATCAGTGGCTTATAACGGACTAGATGCGCTTAATGTACTTAAAAGAGAGCCAATAGACGTTGTTTTACTTGATGTTTTAATGCCTGTAATGGATGGTTTTGAAGCAGCTGAAAAAATAAAGCAGCAATATAGTGAAGTTTACTTACCAATTATTTTTATAACCTCCTTAGAAGATCAAGCAAGTTTTGAGCACTGCCTCGAGGTAGGCGGTGATGACTTTATTCATAAACCATTTGAAAAAGTTATTCTGCATGCAAAAATTAAAGCACATATTCGCACCAGAGAGCTGAGTAAAAAAGCTAACCAGCAAAAAAAATTGCTTGAATATCATCATAATCAAATCGAACGTGAACACGAAATAATTGAACATATTTTTAATAACTCATTAGAAAACCAAGGTAAGTTTAAAGAGTATTTAGATTTTAATTTATCACCTGCCTCTATGTTTAACGGCGATATGTTTTTAGTAGCGCAAAGTCCAATAGGTAATTTGTATTGCATGTTGGGTGATTTTACGGGTCACGGCCTTGCAGCAGCTATTGGCGCATTACCAACTTCTCGTGTGTTTTATACTATGGTACAAAAAGGTATGGCGGTTAATGATATTGCCAGCGAGCTAAATACGCTACTGTACAACCTTCTACCTGGGCATATGTTTTGTGCTGCAACCATTATAGAGCTTAGTGCATCAGGTAAAAGTGTTTCTGCATGGATGGGCGGCCTGCCAGATGCGTACCTAATAGATAAATACGGTAATGTAAAACAAACATTAGAATCGCAGCATATGGCGCTGGGGATTTTAGATGAACAAGAGTTTGAATATGAAGTTATTCATTTTGAAACAAATAGTAATACACGGCTAGTATTAGCAACCGACGGTATTATAGAAACAGCAAACAAAGAGGATATATTTTTTGGAGAAGAGCGGTTTTTACAAACCTTAAAAAGTAAATCGATGATTAGTAGTGAAGACATAGTTGCTAACGTTACTAAGTTTGCCGATGGCACTAAACAGCAAGATGATTTAAGCATTGTTTTACTAAACTGTCTGCCTTTAATTCCTGAGGAACAAGAGCGGGAAGCCTTTTCTACTTTAGCCTTTAATTTATCTTTGAGCTTAAACTCAGAGCAAATAAAAAAAACTGATCCAGTGTACGACGTCGTTAATATTTTAAGCAGTGTTGAGGGGTTAAATACTCATCGCTCTAATATATTTTTACTGTTGTCTGAGGCGTATAACAACGCGCTTGATCATGGTGTATTAGGACTTAATTCAGAAATTAAAAAACAAGAAGACGGCTTTTTTCGATATTACGAGTTGAGAGAGGCAGCCCTTGCTAAACTTACAGATGCCATGATTATTATTGATATGCGCTATTGCCCCGACACGCTCAGTTTATATTTTATTATTTGTGATTCAGGCCGAGGGTTTAGTAGTAAGCACGATGAGTTGGCAAAGGCTAATAACGAATTTGGCAGAGGGGTGTCTTTATTAGAAGAAATAGCCGAAAAAGTCACTTATAACGCCAGTGGTAACCAAGTTGAAATGTGCTACAAGTTGAGCTAGCTCTGTAAAAATATCCATGCTATTATTCTCGAAACTTTAGATGTATGGATGGCCAAATGATTTCTTCTTACTTAAAACAAGCACAACTTAGTGCTAATCCAGCTTTGATTTCAACAGAGCTTGAAAAGCTTGATCTACATTTAGCAAACACTGCTTTGCCTGATGTGTGTTGGGAGTATCAAATACCTGAGCTTGGCGAGGGCGGTGCATGTAGTCTATTTGGCTACTTACAAGATGAGCCATTCAAATTAACTGACTATCTTAAAAATGATGAGCAAACACAGTTCAAGCTAGCTAATTTACAAAGTATTGTAAGCTACATTGAGCAGCAAACAGGCGTTGATTGGTATGGTATTTATCAATCAACTAATACCCCTGAAGGTAAGCAACTATTAAAGCTGGCTTATCATGGTGCGCCTAGTCGTCCGTTGTTTCCGTTAACGCAAGCATTTGCGGCTGGCAGTAACAACGTACAGGTTGCGCTATCTCACAAGGGCCGCATTATTAATAACGTTGAAGCGTATTTATCACAAGGTGGTGAATACTACACATGCGATCCTAAAGTTAAATCAGAAACCTGCCTACCTTTATTTAATGCACAAAATGAATGCGTTGGTATTGTAGATGCAGAAGCCTTTAAAAATGATTTTTTTGATGAAAAGACGCTTGCCGTTTTAATTGCATGTTGTATTAAAATTCCTCACTTTCTAGTGTAAATAACGCTAGTCAATATGATGTGCTTTTATGTTAAGCTTAGCTTAACAGCTAACCCCTAAATAACGATAAGAGATAGCCAATGTTCTCAGTATTAAAACCATTACCAACAGATCCTATTCTTGGCCTTATGGCGGCCTATAAACAAGATACAAACCCTAATAAAATTGATTTAGGTGTAGGTGTCTACAAAGATGAGCAAGGCAATACACCGGTTCTTAAAGCGGTAAAAAAAGCTGAAGCGTTTCGTCTTGAAAACGAAATGAGCAAATCTTACATTGGTTTAGCGGGTAATTTAGATTACTGCCAAAAAATGGAGCAGTTACTATTAGGTGAACACCAAGCATTACTAGCTAACCGCGTACGTACTGCACAAGCTCCTGGTGGTACGGGTGCACTTCGTGTTGCAGCTGAATTTATTAAGCGTTGCAATAAAGACGCGACTGTTTGGGTAACTAACCCAACATGGGCTAACCACATTAGCTTGTTTGAAGCTGCAGGCTTAACAGTAAAAGAATACCCATATTACGATTACGAAAATAAAGATTTACTGTTTGATGAAATGATCAACACACTTAAACAAGTGCCTAAAGGTGATGTGGTTTTAGTGCATGCATGTTGTCATAATCCAAGCGGTATGGATTTAAATGAAACACAGTGGAATACGGTTGCCGAACTTGCAAAAGAAGTTGGCTTTACACCACTTGTTGATATTGCATACCAAGGCTTTGGTGCTTCACTTGAAGAAGATGCACGTGGCTTACGTATTTTAGCCGATGCAGTAGAAGAGCTAATTATTTGTTCTTCATGTTCTAAAAACTTTGGCTTATACCGCGAGCGTATTGGTGCATGTTCACTAATTGCAAAAGACAGCGCAACAGCAGATATTTCAAACTCTGTAATGCTAAGCGTTGTACGTAGTATTTACTCAATGCCGCCAGCGCATGGTGCTGACATTGTTAATACTATTTTAAGCAGTACTGAGCTTACACAATTATGGCACTCTGAGCTTGATGAAATGCGTAGCCGCATAAATGGCTTACGTAGCTTAATTAAAGAAAGCTTAGCAACTAAAGATATTGCTCAAGATTTCTCGTTTATCGAGCGCCAAAACGGTATGTTTTCTTTCTTAGGTATTAATAAAGAGCAAATTGCTCGCCTACAAAAAGAATACGGCATTTACATTGTTGGCTCTAGCCGCGTAAATGTTGCAGGTGTTAGTCATTCAAATATTGAATACTTTTCAAATGCTGTAGCTGACGTTTGTAAATAAATGCAGTTAATATAAAAAACCGCACACCTGATGATGTGCGGTTTTTTATTATCTAAATTAAAACAAAAAACTTTAACCAATAGCAGGAATAAGCCCCACCATTTGCATAAACTGTGCAGCAATAATAGTTATGCCACATATAGCTGCTATACCAAGCCCAACATTCCCACTTTTTACTTTATAGCCTGTTTTATTTGATGTTGTACGCTGTTTATAAACCATTGCTACAGGCAAAAATATAGCCAGCACGACAAGTGCTATTGCAGCGTAACCTAAAGCCATAATAAAGCCTTGAGGATAAAACAATGCAAAGCCAAGTGGCGGAATAAACGTAATTAAGGCCGTTTTTATTCGATCCGTTTTATTGTCACCTTTTTTAAATGCATCAGCAAAAAAATCAAATAACCCTAAACTCACCCCTAAAAATGATGTCGCCAGTGCTAAATCAGCAAATAACTTAACGGCCGTTGCCACACTTGGGTTATGCGCAATGCTTGCCACGCTAGATACAAACCCATTAAGCCCTTGGCTGTTGAGTAAATCAGCTTGACTCATAATACCTTGGCTAAGTAGTTGCCAAAAAATATAAATAACTAAAGGTAGGGCGGCTCCAGCAATCATTACTTTGCGCAGTACTTTTATTTCAACACCAACATATTTAACAATTGAAGGAATAGATCCATGAAAGCCAAACGAAGTAAATATAACTGGTATAGCCGAAAGGATTAATCCTTGCTCTACGGGCATCTCTAATAAGTGCTTACCTTGCACATAAGGGGTAAGCATGTAAAACAAGCTAGCTAATACAACAATTTTTATTGTAAATAATACTCTATTTAGTTTATCTACCTTGCTAGTGCCTAGCGTTACTACACTTGCAATAATAACAGCGAGGATCACAGAGCCAAACTGTGGGGCTATATTTACATCAAAGCCTATATTTATACGCGCTTGAAGTTGTGCACCACCACCTGCAATATAAGCAGCGCATAAAGCATAAAATAAAAAAACCATCGAAAAATTCGCAATATATTGTCCGCGTTTTCCAAGCCATAATTTAGCCAATGTATTTAATGTAGCATCGCGTGGTGCATATTGGTGTAGCTCTAACATGAGTAGTGCGGTGTAGGTCATTAGTAACCAGCTAGCAATTATTAATGCAAGTGCAGTACTAAACCCAAGCCCGGCAGATGCAATTGGCAATGCCAACATACCTGCACCAATAGTGGTGCCTGCAACAATTAACATGCTTCCAGTTGTTTTATTTTTAAGCACTTAATTACCTTAATTATTATTAATATACATGCACGATATAACTAGTTGCTCAAATCTCAAATAGTTTTGTAATAAAAGAACGTTATTAAAATGTAACTTACAATTTACAACTGTATTTATTAAGGACTTTAGTGTTTAAAAAGTACTAAAGCACGGCAGTGAGCGTATAATTTGTTTTTTGTTTTTTGTTTTTTGTTTTATTCATTCATATAAAGCGTAGGGATGGCACGTGCCAGTTAAAGTATCGTATTTTTTAATGGTTCTTATATGGTCTACTACACCACTGGGTATAGTGTGGAGTAGTGACACCGTATCGCCAACACTTGCAGTGTTAATGCGGATGCTGGTGGGGCTATTTTTAGGCGGGTTAATTGTTGCTATTACAAATATTAGAGTGCCTTGGAGCAAAAATGCATGCTTACTTTATTTTTATTCGAGTATAGGTATTTTTGGCGGTATGTTGTTGAGCTATATGGCAGCTAAAACAGTCCCTTCGGGTATTATTTCGCTTATGTTTGGCCTTGCTCCTATTTTGTCAGGGTTGCTTGCTCAGCAATTATTAAATGAACCTAAATTTAGCCCGATTAAATTAGTTGCGTTAGCGTGCGCCTTAATTGGCTTATATTTCGTTAGTTATAACCAAGTACAAAACTCGCAAACTCAAGGGCTCGGGTTACTTTATGTGTTTATGGCTGTCTGCTTTTTTAGTTTAAGTGGTGTGATGATCAAGCGCGTGAAAATTGCGATTCATCCTATGGCAACAACATTTGGCGCATTGGTTTTTGTAACCCCACTCTTTTTTATTGCTTGGTGGTTATTAGATGGTGAGTTGCATATACAAAACTGGAGTGCAAAATCATTGTGGGCTATTGGTTATTTAGGAATATTTGGATCTTTAGTAGGGGCTTTGGCGTATTTTCATGTGCTGCAAAACCTAAATGCAAGCACGGTATCACTTACTACACTTATAACTCCTAGCTTTGCGTTAGGCTTGGGAGCTTGGCTAAATAATGAGTCATTAAGCCAAGAACTAATAATTGGTGCGGTTATTATTTTAATTAGTCTAGGTTTTTTCCAATTTGGTGATAAGTTTTTAAGGCGAAAGAAAGTAAACACAAATTAGCTTTACTACATTTTTTCAATTTAGTGATAAGTTTTAAAGCGAAAGAAAGTAAGCGCAAATTAGCTTTACTACATTTTTTCTATTTGAATAATTAAACGACGGTTTTTGTCTCGGCTTAAAATGTTATCGTTATTATCAACAAAGCGTTTTTCGCCCAAACCGGTTGTTTGTACTTTGGCTTCATCAACACCCAAGCTCACCATATAATCTTTTATAGTTTTGGCGCGCTTGCGCGATAAATCTAAGTTATTCCAGCGTCCGCCATAACTATCGGTGTATGAGTCAATACTAATGGACTCTATGCTTGCATCATTTTTTAAATACTCAGCAATCTTATCAAGACGTTGTTGCGAGGATTTAGTTAATTTACTGCTGTTAGATTGATAGTTCATTACAGTAAACGAAATATCTTCAAAGCTGTAAGGGAGTAGCTCATCACGGCATTGTAAAAAAGCCCAGTAAGCTTGTTTAAAATTTACGCTCGATATACCAACGGCAATTTTATCGGCACTGTTTTGCCAGTCTTGATAATAAAAAGTAGGGTAGTAGCCTTTTTCAAGCTCGGTAAGCATTTCCCATGCGGTTTTATTGCCTAGCTCGCCATCAAACTTTTTAAGTAATTTCATATTTGCAATATCGCGAGCGGGCAATCCTGCACGCCATGTAGGTGGCACTGCTTTTAAACCTGCAATTGCGTAGTTATCTGGGCGTACAACCATATCTAAATTAAATGTTAAGTTTTTATTTTTACTTGCAGAAGCTTTAAATATAGCTTCACCGTAATAAGGAACCTCATGATTTAATTGGCATTGTAAGCGCGTTGTTTTAACTACTTCCCAGTTGGAGTTGTCTTGGGTTGCTGTGTATTGGCGCATAGCAGCTTGCGAGTGAGTACTGTAAAGCACTGCACTTATACTAAGGCTAATAAATAACAACTTATACTTCATGGTGCTCTCCAGCTATCCGGGAATGCCAATAATTTGGCAAATTTACGACTGCAATGATTAGTTTGTTCTCTACGTTACTAACTTATAAGTTAAAGCAAGTTATGTGCCTACAATTTTAAAGCAATAAATACTTAAATCCCCTAGCCTAGGGGGCATCAATTTTGACATAATAGTCAGCTTACACGTATAAACAAAGAAGACTATGGCAAATACTGAGCAAACACCTTTCGCAAAACGCTTTCGTGGATTTTTTCCTGTTGTTATTGATGTTGAAACTGCAGGTTTTAACAAAGAAACAGATGCCTTGTTAGAAATAGCAGCCTCTGTTTTAAAAATGGATGACGAAGGACTGCTCAGCATAGATCATACTGTTCATTTTCATGTTCAGCCATTCGAAGGCGCTAATATAGAGCAAGCAGCCATCGACTTTAACGGTATAGACCCGTTTTCACCATTACGTGGCGCAGTACCTGAAGATGAAGTAATTAAAGAAATATGTAAAGTAGTACGCAAAGCGCAAAAGGCTGCTGGGTGCCAACGCTCAGTTATTGTGGCGCATAATGCCGCATTCGATCATGGCTTTTTAAATGCAGCAATAGAGCGTAATAACATTAAGCGTACGCCATTTCACCCGTTTGTAAGCTTTGATACAACATCTTTAGCGGGTTTAGCGTTAGGGCAAACTGTATTAGCAAAAGCATGTAGAGCGGCTGGTATCGAGTTTGATAACAGCCAAGCGCACTCAGCGCTTTACGACACAGAACGTACAGCTGAGCTTTATTGTTTAATAGTAAACCGCTGGCAGCAATTAGGTGGTTGGCCATTAGCGCCGCTAGATGATGGCGACGCTGATGCCGAAGTTGACACTGAAACAAAAAATGACGAAGAAACTAAAACGTCTGAGTAATTTTACCCTCAGTTAGCTTAACTAGGTGGGGCGGGTAAATACGCGAAAATTGTTTAGAATCTTTCGCTATTTTAAGTTCCACACCAGGGTGCATTAATTCATTTACTTTTAAACGACTACTGGCAAGTAATTGCACTATTTTTTGCTTAATAAGTAGTTTTTGACGATGAATATGCGCAGAGCGTATTTTTATATGCTTTTCATTTTCAGTTATTTTATTCATGAATTGCTGGCGCTGAGCAGCACTCGCAATTTTACTCGCTTTTTCACGAGCCTGTTGTAAAGCTGTTACTTTAGTCGCAAGTATTTTTTCAAAATCGGTGATTTGTGTTTGCTTTTGGCGAAGCTCAAACCAGAGTTGCGCTAAAAATACGCGTGTTTTAGTACCGGCTGGCGCGCCTAATTCACCCGTTTCAATGCGCATAGCATCTAAAATATTACCGCCAATAATTTTACCTCGCGGGTCATTTGCTTTGCCTACACGTATTAATCGCCTAGCACTTAAATCACAATGCAGAGCTTGGCGTTCAATAAATAAATCTTGTTCGGATTTAATATTGCAGTACTGGGCATAACCAATCGAAATAGTTCGCTGAGATGTTATAGAGCATGTAAATGCTTCCTCGCCTTCACGTTTTCGGCCAATTGCGCCAAGCATAATGGTTACCGCACTTTTACTTTCAACAGTTCCTGATTCTACAAAACCAAGTACCGTAATATCACCGTTGGCTTTTACACGCATGCCGTCTTTAATATCACCAGTAATAATTACGCTACCATCAAAATCAACATGGCCTGTACTTACATCTACGTTATCAAAGCATAAAACGTCATCTACACGCATACCACGGGGTAGGGCAACGGGCACACCTTTGCAGTCGGCAATAAGCATATTAGGATTATTAGGGTCTACTTTTGTACCTTCGAAAGGCTGGAGTTGGTGATCTTTACCAGGTTTTGCACTAATTGAATCGCCAAATACCGTATAGCCTTCTTCTCCAGGGGTAGCTGCAATACGCTGCATTAAGGGAGTGCCAGGTTTTACGGTGATAATAGCGCCAAGGTTTTTCATATCAACCTTACCGCCTTCTTTAGCTTGTGGGCTAAGTACTCGGTCTTGAGCTGTTGAGCATAAACGCACAAATTTAGCATCGCGGCCCTCTTTAGGATTGCGCCCATGTGCAATTATGGCACTGTAAGAGCTTCCTGCCGGTTGCTCAAACTGCTGGCCTAAAAAGGTATCAAGCGCACGAGGACTTATTCCTTTTTTAACACCTGCATCAGCAAGTGCTTTTTGCGCGCCTTCCATAGACAAAAGTGCGCCACCTTTAGCGGTAGTTAATGTTGCTTCTGCGACCATGTTTTTTTCATCAATATTAATGACAATTGAAGCATCTACAGCTTTAGCAACGACAAGCGATACTTCCTGATAATTTTTAGTTGGCGCAAAAAGCTTTCCAATATTGGCAATTACAGCTTCGTACTCACTAAACTCAGATTGTTCGAGCATTTGCGTTAACTGAGTACTCGTAACAGGAAAACCACTATCAATAGGGTGACTTTCTAAAGAGACAAACCCTGTACTTTTATCAAATGAAAAAACCGACATTTATTAATTCCCTACTCTATGCCTGTTATTATTTTTATTTTTTACAACTAAAGGTTTAGAAATAGCAAAAACCTTAACTCCTCATTTGAACACAGGTTAAACACATTGTTAAGTAAATGTTTATATAGGCTTGCATAAACTAAATTTTGCTTACTTAACGCGCGATTGACACATACAACTAAAATAAAGCGTTACTAGGCCTTGAGTATCAGTACTTTACTCAGTTATACTGTTTGTACGCTCTGAATTGAGTTACTAATTCAGGGGCTGATTAGGATTCGACGGAATTCAAGAAGCCCAAGGTGCATGTCGAGGTGCGGTTTGCCTCGTTAAACAGCCGCAACCTAAAGTAATCGCAAACGACGATAACTACTCTCTAGCAGCTTAGGCTGGCTAGCGCTCCTTCCATGTATTCTTGTGGACTGGATTTTGGAGTGTCACCCTAACACCTGATCGCGACGGAAACCCTGGCCGGGGTTGAAGCGCTAAAACTAAGCGGCCTCGCCTTTATTTACCGTGTTTGTCCGGGACTTAAAGGTTAATTAAATGACAATACTAAACATGTAGTACCGACGGTCGAGGCTTTTCGGACGGGGGTTCAAATCCCCCCAGCTCCACCAATAAAGGTTTTTGAACTCGTTATTCGAAAACCATAAGAAACCCGCAAATTTGTTAATCCAAATTTGCGGGTTTTTTTATGAAATTTATAAAGTGAAAATAAAGTTTAAGAAATTCTAATTGCACGTAGCTTCATTTTTATTGCAATTACAAGTAGGCTAAATAATGACAGCATACTTATTAACAACGTTAGATTAAGTATTGGGTTGCTTGGCTCATCGGTACTGACCGGAGAGCTGTTTATAGTTTGCGAGTTTTGATGTTGCCTAATATAGCTTTGGCTGATCCAATCTACCGCGTTTATCCATTGTACTTTGGCGGGGTCAGTATTATTGAGCATCCCTATTGCGTGCTTATCGTTATCTAAGCTTTTTGAAAGTTGTATCAGTTGCTGCCAAAATTCATTTTTAGGGCCTAGGTCGTCTATCTCTTGTAGATGCTGTTGTAATTTGTCACCCCCCATCGTTTTTATATCAGCTTGTCCGGTACTTTGCGCGTAGCTATTTATTAGCGATGAAAAGCGTCTAAAGTACTCATTACTTTTTTGCTGTGTAGGGTTAGCTGTTCGCTCGTTTGTTACTTTTTGTGCTGGTTGATTTAGGCTCTTTTGATCAATCAAATATTGTTTATAATTTTGGTAACTTAAGTTGTTTGTAGTTGTGTTATTTGTAGTTCCGTTATTTAGAATGCCAAAGTTGTTTTTCAGTGCATTAACACTGATCACTACGCCTATTAAGGTAATAATACAAAGTGCGCTATAGCAAAAGTACAATGCGCTTTTTAAAGTGTTACGCAGTAGTTTATATTTATTATAACTTTGCTTAATAGCGGCAGCTGTATTTGGGGCTTTGCCCGTATCTAGGCGTTCACTTTGTACTGAGATACTTTTGCCTTCAGTACATTCACTAATGTGTTTATCTGTATTTTTACTGTGCTCAGTGAGTGCTATTTGATTATTTTGAGATTGAGAGATTACAGTAATTAGTTGAGGTTCTACTTTAGTAATCAAACCTAGCTTTTTAAGTGAGGATTCTGTTTTAACAGCATCAATACTCGATAAGTCTTTTTTTAAAGCGTAAGCTTTTCCATCAAATAACTGAACAACAATATTATGAGGAATATTAAGAAGTTGGCTGAGTTGTTCTTGGGCAGAGGTAAGGTCAGTATTTTGATATAACTGACCATTAAAAACAATTTTAAATGTGGCGCTCACGTTGGTACCTTGCTTGTGTAATTCCATTTTTGGAATTTTATTTTTATTATTTGATACACAAAGTTAATTTAACAGATAAAGGTGATGCTTTCTAATAATTTGTAATTAAAAAAGCCTTAACAAACAGCGTTAAGGCTTTGGCGTGTAGCTGTTATTTTACTTTATAGTTTAGCGAGTGATTTAACTGATTGCTTTTGAGCACTTGCTGGTTGGGTTGCTTTGTCTATTAATGTTTCAAGTGGCTTATTTCGAACGCACATAAGTACTTTGTTCATTGCTTGGCATGTGCCTGTCGCTTTTTTATCATGGCTTGTGTAGCTGCAATCTTCGTTAATGGCTTTTGCTTCACATGCTTCCCAAGGCGCATTTGAACCGTGGCCTGCATGACTTAGCGCTGAACATGAGGTAGCAAATAAAAAGCCAGTGGTTAGTGCTTTTATTACGTTAAATATTTTCATTAGTATCTCAGTTAATTATTTAGCCAGAATGCGACTTATCTTGCGGTAGCACCTTTAAAGCAACCAATAAACATGTTTTCAGATACATCGGCTGCGTGGTAGTGGTAACCGCGTGTATCGTCGGTGTGGCCTCTACATTCGTCTAAATCAGTGGGTTCTAATCCATTTTCGTTTAGCATGCCAAATATACCAAATCCATCGAGTGCATAACCCATCATGGCGGCATGACCGTCTGATTGAATTTGTGTTTGGCTACAACCTGCTTCACCGTGGTAGTGATAACCTGCTACTAAGTTAATATGCCCAGCGCAATCATCAAAAGCGGCAATAGTGTATGCGCCTAAAATAGCATCAACAGGGGCGGGTGCAGCAAGTACAACACCATTGAGAGCAACACCCACATTGGCGTTACCAATACTGCTATTTTGAGTGGTTGCAACAGGCGTTATTGGAATTAAAAATGACTCTGATATACCGCCATCCACATAATCAATAGAGCATTCTACGCAGTGGTTTTGGTATTGTTCTTCTACGTTTGGGCGTGCAGCGCCATCACACGATTCTTGTGTGTCGGTTACATTTACAAGCCCTGTACCTTCGTCGTATAGCTGCCAATGACTATCGTTATATAATGTTGGTAGATTTAAAATAAAGTCGCCGGTTATATCGTAAACCTCACCGGTGCCATCAAACCAAATACCAGCTTCGTCAGCTGTTGACGTGATATTTCGAGGGCAAAATACACCAATCTCGTAATTTGAAGGCGCACCTGCTATATCAATTTTATAGCATGACGCTTCATCGCCGTTACTTAGCGTACATGTTTGAGTGGTAATTGATGAAATGAGCGCATCGCTTTCAAAGTTAAAAGGGTCGACTTCTACAACAAAATCGGTTGAAGTATCTGTTGTAGTTCCCTCATCGGTGGTTGTTTCAGTTACAACTGTACTTTCAGCATCGCTACCGTTACAGGCGGCTAAACTCAGTGTGAGTATACACACTGCAAGTGGTGTTAAAATTGGTGTGTTAAATCTTTTCATCAAAAATATCCGGTAATGAAGTTGAATGTATAATATTTGTTAAATGTGCAAACAAAGTGCAAAAACAACGCAACATAGTACATAGCCTGAGATAGAGGCTGATAAAGTGGCTATAAATGTGTGTAGTACCTTTTTTATTATTTAAATACTGCGACTTAAAAGTATTTAAATAGGCAATGGAGTTTTATGGATTTTTTATTTCCCGACAGCATGTCTTTATTTTTGTTTTTATTGTTAATAATCACCGCTGGCTTTACTTCTTTTGTATCTGCTGCATTTGGTGCTGGTGGCGGGTTAATGCTGCTTGTTGTTATGGCGTCGTTTATGCCAATGGCAGTTGTTGTGCCTGTGCACGGTTTAGTACAGCTTGGCTCTAATGCAAATAGGTTTTTACTCAGCTTTAAGCATATTGATAAAAGCATGTTTGTATATTTTGCGTTAGGCGGCTTAGTAGGGGCGGGGTTATCAAGTTTTGTAATTGATGATATATCGCTTGATGCCATGAAGTTAGTGGTCGCTATTTTTGTTATTTACTTACTGTGGGGTAACACGCCACCTATAAAATTAACCTCTAAGGTGTGGCGTATGGTCGCCGGTGGAATAACTACTTTTATTTCTATGTTTGTCGGGGCAAGTGGCCCATTAGTTGGTAGCTGTTTATATATAAATAATTACGAAAAGTTAAAATTTACGGCAACGTTTTCGAGCATTATGAGTTTGCAGCATTTATTAAAAGCGATAATTTATGGCGCTGTTGGTTTTAGTTTTTGGCAATGGATACCGCTTGTAATCGCTATGGTAATAAGTGGCGCTGTAGGAACTTGGCTCGGAATTAAATTACTTAAAAGTATGTCTGGGGATAAATTTAAGCGTATTTTTAGAGTCGTTTTAACGTTATTAACCCTGCAACTTGGTTGGCAGGGTGTAAAAGTATTACTCCACTAGTAAAAGTGGAGTAATCGTCGTTAAATAATAACGTTTATTTTACAGCTGCTTTGATTGGCTTGTCGCCGTCGAACAACTTAAAAATGCGGTTACTAATAAATGAGTTGGTCGCAATATGTAATAATGCATTAGCTACGTTTTCGCGGCTAATTTTAGCTTCTGAACGATCGCTTGGTTGCTGCGTCGTTACTTGCATTGAAGCGCTATCGTCAGTCAAAGTACCTGGGCGAACAATGGTATAATTTAAACCAATATTTATTAGGTGCTCATCAGCCATGTGCTTAGCAACTAAGTAAGGTTTTAAATCACCTTGAATCGAATCTGGATCGTCTTAACACCGTGCTCTTTAGCGAATGTAGCTGCTTTTGTTGCAGCCCATAAATCAATGAGTACAGTTTTATCATCGCCTGTACTTCCACCAGAACCAGCAGCAAAAATCACTTGGTCACAGCCTTTCATTGCATCACCAAAATCGCCTTCAAGATCTTGCTCAACAATAGTTAAAAAAGAGCTGTTTAAATCGCTTAACTTATTTTTGTCGCGCACTAATGCCACAACATTTTGCTCATTTTCTAAAAGTAGCTCAGCTGTCATTTTACCTATTTGTCCGCTTGCGCCAATAATTAGGGTCTTACTCATAATTAACTCCTTCCAATAAATAGTAAAAGTAATGTGCTTACAAACAGACCTTGGGGTAGGGGATTATTTTTAAAGGGTAAAAAAGAGTTTAAATGAGCTAATTTCAAAAAATACTTTAATTAAAGTGCGATGCTTAACTGAGTATTAAAATTAGCTGCTCTGGGAGTGTTTTTTTAGACCTTTTTATTCAACCATTATACTCACTTCGGTCACATAACTACGGCGGTATAGACTAATACGAACTTTATGTTCTTGGTAATTATAAAACAAAGTGCGATATGTACTATTGCCATTTATTTTTAAAGGTTCACCTAATTTTTGCTGATAAAAGCGAGTGATATCAGAAATTGAATCGGTTAAATAACCAGTACGTACCATTGGGTATTCGCTTGCTACGTCCATCGTTGTAACAAATTCTTCAGGAAGTGGGATTTCAGTGACGTTTTGGCTAAGTGCATTGAACGATAGAGTGCATAGCAATATTATTAAAAATGCTAAAGTTTTCATTAGAGTCCTTTGAGTAATAAATTCCTTTTATTGGTACTTATTTTACCTCAATAAGCACCTTTGTCATTTAAATTTTATTACGAATTAAATCTCGCACTATAAACCGGGCAGGGTGAATAGCTTGGCTTACACGTTCGCTTAATGGGCGGGGTTCATTATTTAAACAACTTACGAGATGGTCTGCACTTAGCGGTGCGCTACACAATGCGCGTGCACCAAAACCGGTAAAAATATGTAGGCCTTGTTGTGGTTTATTAAGTTTCTCATATTGATAGCGTTTACCTAAACGTAGATTAGCAAAGGCCATTATGTAATCACTTTGCTCGCACCATTGCCCTGCCATTGGCAGGTGATCTATAAATGTGCAGCGAACAGCCGCTTTTGCCGAGTTTATATTGCCAAGGGTGGAGGCAAATTCACTTTGCTTATAAAAGCTAAGTAGTTGCTCTTGGTTTAATTGGTTGTCGAGCGCTGTAACTTGGCGGCTTTTAGTGTTTTTTTCAAATGTGGCACCCATACAGTGATGATCTAAATAAGCCGGGGTAAAATACCCTTTATGGCATAGCACTGTTTTAAGTTTGCGTGATTGCTCACTTGCCTCAATATGTGAAACCTGACCGCGCACGCCTACTATAGGTAGCGCTTTTGTTTGCTCAAATGCATCGCTGTGCTCACCTGCACAAATAATTACATCGCTAAACGGGCCTAGCTGCTCATCATTCGTTAATAAAAACCAACCGCTATCAGTTTTTTTAAGCTGCTTTATATCGCAGTTAAATACGCTTTTGAATGGGTTTATGCTATTTGCAGCGCTTAGCATAGCGTTTACTAATTGCGGCGGGTTAACCCAGCCGCCTTGTTCAAAATACACACCTGAATAACCTGTCGTTACGCCGGCTATTTCATCGCCTTGCTCTGCGGTTACGTTTCGCATTAGCTGCGTTGGCCACAGTTGCTTTTGTGCTAAGTTTTCGTGCTTATCAGCTAGAGGTTTTTTCACTGCGTGTTGTAATACGCCGCACCAATCATAATCAAAACTAAAACCACTGCTAAGTAAGTTCTTATATAGGCGTTTGGCGTATAAAAAGCTATGTGCAAACAATTCACTGTGCGGCGAGTTTTTAGCCTGTAGGTGAGGGTAAATAGCGCCTTGCACATTGTGCGATGCCCCCATTGCAGGCTTTTCATCTTGGCAGAATAAGTGGCTGGCTATGCCTCGTTTAGCCAAGCTGTATAAAATACAGCTACTGGCAATACCACCGCCAATGACCGCTACGTTTTTTAAAGTGCTGCTATCTTGATTAAAATAAGCGGGGGGTGATTGAGCGTTATTAACATGTTTAAGTTGGCCAATAAGGATATCTTCTCTTTGATTAAAATATTTGGCTTTTTTAGTGCTAAAGCCAGCCTCTATTAATCCTCGTTGAACAAAGTCAGCGGCAGTAAAAGTCGATAAGGTTGCATTAGCTCTTGATATATCAGCCATGGAGTTAAATAAGCTTCGCTGCCACATATCAGGATTTTTACTTGGCTCAAGCCCATTTAAATACCAAACATCAACGATACCTGTTTGTGGATAGCTCATTGCTTTTATTGATTCAAGCGCATCACCAAAGTATAAATCGAGAACAACACTGCCATTATTAAATTCGAGCCGGTGGCATCCTTCTAAATTAATTGGGTAGTTTACTGTTAGTTGCTCACTAAAATAATTTAAGGCAGGCCAAGCGGTTAATGCTTGTTTTAAGTCAGTTAATGTTAAGGGATACTTTTCAAACGAAATATAGTGTAGGCGTTTTACGCTTTTTTCACATTCATTTTGAACTTGCATCCGCTCAAGGTGGTCTTTAAAGCGTTGCCACGTATTTAAAAAGTTTAAACCGGTGCCAAAATCGGTTTCGGCAATAACAAAATGTGATTGGTCATGATTTTGTAATCGTGCATCTATATTATTTTGCTCATAGTACACATAATGCGATTGAGCTAAGTCATCGTCATTAGAAAAATAAATATCACCGGAGTCATTAGTCAAAGGTGTATCTAAATTATTGATGTGACTATGTGCGTTTTTAATCATAATTTATTAAATTTATAGATATATTTTTAATTATTTTACGGGTTTTCTTTGTAATAGTCTGGCGTTATTTATAAGCTAGCAGTTCAGAGTACAAGTGTACGCTAGAAAGCTGACCACTTAGGTGATTAAATTCGCGTAAAATAAAATGCAATTAAGTATTAAGCTAAGGGAATTACCCATGAGAAGAGCTGTAATTACAGGTATCGGTGTTGTATCAAGCATTGGTAACAACAAAGAAGAAGTATTAGAATCGTTAAAAACGGGCAAAAGCGGTATCGCTTTTAACCAAGAATTTGCCGATTATAAGTTACGTAGTAACGTATCGGGTAAAATTGATATTGACGTTAAAGCACATGTTGACCGCAAAGCAATGCGCTTTATGGGCGATGCTGCTGCATATTCTTATATTTCGATGACTCAAGCAATTGAAGACTCAGGTTTGTCTGACGACCAAGTATCAAATGAGCGCACGGGTATTATTGTTGGTTCTGGTGGTGGTTCGTCGAAATGGCAGGTAGAAGCTGCTGATATTTTACGTGAAAAAGGCGTAAAACGTGTAGGGCCTTATATGGTGCCACGCACTATGGCGAGCACTACATCTGCTTGTTTAGCAACACCTTTTAAAATTAAAGGTGTTAACTATTCAATTAGCTCTGCATGTGCAACATCTGCACATTGTATTGGTAATGCAGTAGAACAAATTCAATTAGGTAAGCAAGATGTTGTTTTTGCTGGTGGCGGTGAAGAACTGCACTGGACATTGGCAATGGAATTTGACGCTATGGGCGCACTTTCTACTAAGTATAATGAAACACCAGAAAAAGCATCTCGTACATACGATGCAAATCGCGATGGTTTTGTTATATCTGGCGGCGGCGGTATTGTTGTAGTTGAAGAACTTGAACATGCACTTGCACGTGGCGCGCATATTTACGCTGAAATTGTTGGCTACGGTGCAACATCAGATGGCTACGACATGGTTGCTCCATCTGGCGAAGGTGCAGCACGTTGTATGCGCCAAGCTATGCAAGATGTAGACAGTATTGATTACTTAAATACGCACGGCACATCAACGCCTGTAGGCGATGTTAAAGAGCTAGGTGCGATTCAAGAAGTGTTTGGTGGTAAGTCACCAATGATCAGCGCAACTAAAGCAATGACGGGTCATGCCCTCGGTGCTGCAGGTGTTCACGAAGCTATCTTCTCATTATTAATGCTAGAGCACAGCTTTGTAGCGCCTTCAATTAATATTGATGAGCTAGATGAGCAAGCGACAGGTTTAGATATTATTACTGAACGTCGTGACGTTGAGTTAAATACTGTAATGTCTAATAGCTTTGGCTTTGGTGGCACAAACGCGACTTTAGTTATGAGTAAGTACAAAGGTTAATTTGAGCTTATAAGCCCTAAATATGTAAACACATATTTAGGGCTAAATAGCTTAAAACAAAAAAGGAAAGCCGAGGCTTTCCTTTTTTATTATCGAAAGTTAAATTAACCTTCGTTATGTTCTTTACGCGCTTGCTCAATTTCGTCAGCAATTTCTTGCGCTTTCTGCTTAGTTTTTTCAGTTAACTCGCCAGCAGTTTCTTTGCTTTTAATCCATGCATCAACCGCAATCTCTTTGCCGTCGTCGTACATGTCTAAGCCCATTGCTTTACTTTGCTCTAATAGCTCGTTTAAAGACTCATCATTTTTAAGATCGTTAGTTGTCTCTTTAACGTCGTTCCATGCATCACCAAGCTTTTCTTGCATTTGTGCGCTTTTATCTTTTGCATCTTCTTTTACTTCGTTGGCATCTTCACAACCAGTTAATGTAATTAAAGTGCCTAATAAAGCTAAACCTGCTAATTTATTCATGTGCTATCTCCTTTAGAGACTGATAATTAATTCGAGGCAGACTATACAACAATGAAAATGAACGCCCCCGTAACAAAACGGTTAAATTTTAAATTAATGAGTGAGCACGATTGGCCTCAATTATTTGAACTCGACCAAGACCCCGCCGTAATGCAGTATTTAACGCGAGGTGTGCCTACCTCTTTAGATCAAATAAAAAATGAGGGAGTGCCTCGTATGCTCGCATATCGAAATGAGCTAAAAGGCTGGGGGCTGTGGAGTATCGCTATAAAGCAAAGCAATACATTTATTGGCTGGGTATTAATAAGACCTATGGATTTCTTTAGTGATGCACCAAATTACAGCGATATTGAAATAGGTTGGCGCTTTAAAAAAGCGAGTTGGGGGCATGGTTATGCAACCGAGGCGGCTTTAGTATTATGTGATGAACTTATTAAGCAAGATGACGTTAAAGCGATAAGCGCAACGGCACTAAAAGATAATACAGCGTCTATAACAATAATGAAAAAGTTAGGCCTGCAATTTATAAAAAATTATACACATTCAGATGAGCAAGGCGACTTACCCGCGGTACTTTATTCAAAAAACGTTTGAAGATGATTAAATATCAACAGCATAAAGATTGACCTGTCCTTAAGTGACGTGCATTAATATGGGCAACAAAAATAATAAATTAAGGATGTTGTATGGGATTGTTTTTTTCACCACGTAAATTAATCGTCAAAAGTGTACTGGTTTTACAGTTCACTACTTTTAGTGTTTTGGCGCAGCCTTTAGCGCAAAGCGCGGTCGCAATGCCTGACTCGTTCAGTGCCGATGCTGCTAAAAGTATATTAGAGCAAGGCGGTAATGCTGTTGATGCGGCTATTACGGCACAATTTGTACTTGCAGTGACGCTTCCTGAAGCCGGAAATATTGGCGGCGGGGGATTTATGCTTATTCAAAAAGATGGCAACGGCGATTTTATAGATTATCGTGAAACAGCGCCTACAGCGGCTCATCGTGATATGTATTTAGATGAGCAAGGTAATGTTATTGCAAACAAATCAATATATGGCATTCACGCAAGCGGTGTACCTGGCAGTGTAGCGGGTATGTGGCTTGCCCATCAAAAGCACGGGACTTTAAAGTGGGAAGCACTAGTTCAGCCTGCTGTAACGTTGGCTGAGCAAGGGTTTGTTGTTCCGCCTAAGTTAGCAAAAGGTGTTAGCCGTTATATTGCCCATCTAAAAGAGAAAAAAATAAATGTAAACTTTGAAAAATATTTTGCTGATGTAAAAGCCAATAAAGTCTTTAAGCAACCAGAGTTAGCGGCTACGCTAAAGCGTATTCGTGATAACGGCCAAGATGGATTTTATAAAGGCGAAACTGCAAATATTATTGCTAAATTTATGCACCAGCATGGTGGTATTATTAATCAAGATGATTTAAAAAATTATACAGCTAAATCACGTACCCCCATTAAAGCAAGTTGGAATGGTTATGAAGTACTTACTTCACCACCGCCGAGTTCAGGTGGTATTGCTATTTTACAGTGGCTCAAAATGTATGAGTTACAAAAACCAGATGCAGGCTTAGCGCATAACTCTACTCAGTATGTGCACTTACTTTCTGAAATAGGTAAACGTGTATTTGCAGATAGAGCAGAGTATTTAGGCGATCCTGACTTTTTTGATGTACCAGTAAACGCGTTAACTAATATTAACTACCTTAAAGAGCGCAGTAATGGCATTTCGTTAACTGCTATCTCTACTACCGAAAATATTAAACCGGGCCTTAAAGAAAGTGAGCAAACTACGCACTTTTCAATCGTTGATAAAATGGGTAACGCTGTCGCAAATACCACCACAATAAACTTAGGGTTTGGTAGCGGTGTAGTTGTTGAAGGTGCGGGATTTATTTTAAATGATGAAATGGACGACTTTAGCGCCAAACCAGGCGTTATGAATGTGTTTGGCGCAATAGGCGGTAAAGCTAATGAAATACAGCCACACAAGCGTATGTTGAGTTCTATGACTCCTACAATACTACTTAAAGACAACACCGTTAAAATGGTGACAGGTTCGCCTGGTGGTACAACCATTATTAGCTCTGTGTACGAATCTATCTTAAATGCGGTAGAGTTTGATATGACTGCAGAGCAGGTTGTAAATAGTCCCCGTTTTCATCATCAACTGTGGCCTAAAAATATAATTAGAACGCACATAGGCTTAGCCGATGGTGTAAAAGCAGAACTTATAAAGATGGGTTACACCATAGATGAGAATCACTTTGGTGATTTACACGTTATTATTAATAAAGAGGGTCAATTAGATGCCGCCTCTGAAGCTACAGGGCGTGGTAAATCAATCGTTTTTTAAATTCGGTGAAGAAAAAATTGATAATAAATAAGCCGCCTAGTAAGTACTAAGCGGCATATATGCTATAACCAGCGTATAGCGCCAGTAACGCGTTCGTTATAAGTATTTAGAGGTGCTCCAACACTTGCCACTAAAATAGTATCTGCTTGTGAGCCTCGGTTAATATGACCTTCGAAGCGCTCATCTTTGAAATTATCATCGCCAAAACCAAATGATTTATTTTCAGAGGGTACTATAAATACCGTCATAGGACCAAAGTCAGACTCAAATATCAAATGCAGTCCTTTTTCGCCTTTAAAATCACAAAACATAGCGTACGTTACATCGCCTGGAAGTTCATCAATGTGACCACCTAAAACAGCTAATTTATCGTTAACGCTTTGTAGGCTAATGGGCTCTTTTTTATCAAGCGCATTAATTTCGTAGTACACATGGGCAAGCGCATGCTCACCTGCTTCGTGTGCAATATTTTGCTCTGTACTAAAAAAGAAGGCACTAATCGCCACTACAAAAGACGCTGCTAACGCAAGGTGTACGCGATCAAACTTAAAACGCGATCGAGCATCAACCACGTTTTTACCTGTAGCTTGTTCTTCTTGGAGTGCTTTTTCTTTTAACGATGTGTTTAAAAGAATGCGGTCTGCAAGGTTTTCAGGTACAGGTATATCTAAAGAATCTTGTAAAAATTTATCAAAATCTTTCATATCGTTAATAAAACTTTGTCGCTCTGGGTTATTGTCAGCAAACTCCATAAGCTCCTTGTCAATGTCGTTTGGCTGCGCAATAGTGCGGCGACGAAACTCAAGTTCATCCATTATTTTGATGCCCCTTTAAGTTGTTCATCATCACGGCTTAAAGCCTCTTTAAGTTGATTTCGGGCACGGTATAAACGAGTCATTACCGTGTTTTTATTTAAATTAAGTATGCCTGCAATCTCTTCACCAGAGCAGCCCATTACAACTTGCAGTAATAATGGCTCTCGGTATTCATCAGATAGCAGTGCAATCTGTCGTTGGATAACCGTTTGCTCCATTTCATCATCTAATGAATGGCTGGTTTCATCAACAAGCGTATCGTTTTCTACGTCGCTGTAATCAAACTGTTTACGTTCAAATCGGCGTGCGTTTTCTCTTCGTAATATAGTAAGCAGCCAGGGTTTAGCTGCCTTTTGATCAAGTAAAGAGTCGAGTGAACGCCATGCGCGTAAAAACGTTTCCTGTACTAAATCATCTGCTATGTGCGGATCACGGCATAACCAATAAGCAAAGCGATAAAGCTCTTTATTGTAAACGTGGACCAAGGCTTCATAACGCTTTTGTTTCTCTGCCATATCGATTAAGACCTGATTGTTTGATTTTTTCTTTCCAAGCATAAGCACTTTTTTAATTAAAAATTATTAGTTATTGCAAAAAAAGACCTGAGTATCGTAGTTATTAATCATAAAGGTCTTTTAATACAGCTTGTTGCGACTTTGATGCCTGAGTTTGATAGTTCTCAAGAATTTTAATAATAGCATTAAGATCCGTGTTTGCGCCTTTATTACTGTAAAGTTGTGCCTGCAATTGGCTAATGAGACCATTAAGCTCGCTGCTATTTACGCGGATGCAAAGCTCATCAATCGCGCCAACATTTTTATGGGTCACCTTTACAGAAAAGTTATTTAATGCGGTGTAAAAGGCTTTCACATCGTGTGTTTTGGCTAATGCTTTAAGCTCATTTAAGCTTGGCTGAGAAGTACCACGGGTATTTAGCTGTAATTTTTCAGTCGTATTTTTAGTAGAACGGCTTATTAAGTAAAAAATTACAGTAGCAATCCATAAAATATACCCTAAAGCGGCAACAACTATTAACCAAAGAGGAGTATCACTTTTAGTTTCAATAGGTTGTGTACCAGTTGCTTCATTCGAAATATTTTCAAGAGTAGGTGAATTATTTGTGCTGGGTTGTGGGTTTGCTATGGCTGTATTAGGCGCGGTAGTACTTGGCGTTACTGTAATAGTACGCTTTGGTAATGTAGCTACGCTAATACGGTTCATTTTAGTATTAAACCAAGGCAGCTTTATTTCAGGTAAAGTGTAAGTACCTGGCTTTTGCGGCAGTAATGCATACGATGCAGTTTGCTGCGATACAACTCGCCCGTCACGTACTGCATTGTTATTTTCTTTTTTATCTGGGTAGCTGCGTATGCCATCAATGGTAGGCATAGAGATTTCAGGTAATTGCTCTTTTGTAACCCCAAGCGCGGTAAGCGTAATAGTACGTGTTATAGGTGTACCTACTTCTACGGTGTTGTCATTAGGTTGCCATTCTTCATCAAGATTAACCAGCTCGCTTGGTAACCATGCGCCCTTGTAATCACCCGGAATTGGTTTTATTTCTATTTGCTGATCGTCGCCAAGAGCTGACACTTCTAACTGACGATAATTTTGTTGTACACGTCCTTGAAAAGCAGGGCCTGCAATAGTATACGCACCACTTTTTTGTGGCTGAATCAAATACTCGCGAGTAATAACAAGGTAGCGTTTACCATCAACAAGCTCATAGCTCTCAGTTTGCTTACCTAATTGGGTTAGTTGAGCATCTTCCATACTTGGTGTGCTTAAGCTGCCATCAAGCAGTTCTTTGGCAAGGTAAAGCTTAATAGTGTAAACACCGGCTTCTTGGACAAATAGTGAATTACTTGAGAGCGACGTTTTTAAAAATATTTCGTTATTTTTATCTGCATCAACTGAGCGTTTTGCCACTTTTAATTTAATAGGCTGTGAGGTTAACCCTGCAACGTTAAATGCAGGAATTGTGTAATTGCCCTCTGCACGGGTCATTAATTTAACTGACCACGTGGTTTGTTTATTAATGCTGCCATTAATAATGTTGGTACGAGAGCTTAAGCTAGTAGGCCCTACAACAAAGTCTTTTAACAGCGATGAGGTGTCTGGTTGCTCGCCTTTAACTGTATCGTCCACCGATATATTAAGCATAAAAAATTCACCCGCCTGGGGGGCCGGATACCTAAAGGCGTGCTGCTGATGGGCTCACCCGGTACTGGAAAAACGCTTCTCGCCCGGGCGATTGCAGGTGAAGCAGACGTTCCGTTTTTTAATATCAGCGGTTCTGATTTTGTGGAGATGTTTGTCGGCGTCGGTGCGTCGAGGGTACGGGATCTTTTTGTCCAAGGGAAGAAAAACGCCCCCTGTATCATCTTTATTGATGAAATCGATGCCGTTGGAAGACATCGGGGAGCCGGCCTTGGCGGCGGGCATGACGAAAGAGAACAGACACTGAACCAACTGCTGGTCGAAATGGACGGTTTTGAATCAAATGAAGGG
>LAZR01000336.1_pt1 | contig 43014 bp, 77 predicted proteins | sample 329461 | NCBI WGS metagenome assembly LAZR01 (sample SAMN03002196, study PRJNA259156) | marine sediment metagenome | biome: sea floor; feature: Hydrothermal impacted sediments; material: marine sediment; isolation source: Loki non-amplified sample from Loki's castle hydrothermal vent sediment ...
TTAGTTGATGATGTGATTGGATTTGGGAAGGAGAAATAATGAAGAAATGGTATCACAGCAAGACCGAGATAGCGGCATTTATTGGTGCCGTAGCTCTAATCGCCCAGCTAGTAACAGGAACAGTCTGGCTTGACGCTCAACTCCAAATGGCTATTGTAATTGTCGTCTTCGCTATTCTTAGGGTATTTACTAATAAGGGTATTACTCTCTAAGGTAAGGGGGGTGACCACGATTACATCTAGGCACACACGTGACGGCAGCACTCTGGGTTCGGAACTCCCATCCTAGTTTACCGACCCCCCTTTTAATTCTAATAAATACCTACACGCTTCCCACAATGGATACAATACTTTAAAATACCCAGCCTTTTCTGATAGTTCAATAGAAACATCCGCCCCGCATACCAAGAAAGTATCCACAATGGTATGGCTATTAAAAACAACGGCCACAAACTATGCATTTTAACCTCCTATGAAAGCATATTATAGAAACTTCAATCAGGACATCTACAAAGATAATATATCAGGTGAGAAGATAGTCGGGGGTTATGGTGACCTTGATTGTATCTACATAGACGAGAACTTACCTTCGGAAAAACAACCTCTAACAATAATCCACGAAGTTCTCAACATCCCCCTTAAACACAGAGTAAAACATTCTATGATAGACCATATAGCGATAGATGCGATTGGCTGTCTCTTGCAATTAGGGTTTGAGATTAAGAAGATGTAATATATTTCTCCATAACCTTTGCCACTTTGACAATCTCTTTACATACATTACTCATCACCTTACACCTTTACACCCCCTCTGTATGGCTTGTGGTGCGTCTCAGATATGTCTCAGCGTGCATCAGCCAACCTCTTTTTAACATCCTCTTCCGTTCCTAGGCAGACAGTTTTAAGTTCTCCAATATCTCCCACAACCTTTTTTATTCCCCAAGCGTGTCCGCCCGCAAAAACCACTTGCCCGCCTCTATCCCAGCTAGTCGGCTCTTCCATTATTCACCCCCGTTTAAGTATTTTACCATCGCTCTATAATCATAACTCTTTAGCCATTCTAGTTTATCTTCTGTCTGTAACATTATACTAAACTTAACATTCTTCCTTGTAGCCTTTAAGGCTCTTGAGAAATCCACTTTACCTTCTATTACCCCTCGCCAGTCCTGATGGTTGATTGTATTATCTCTGGCAAGACACCCGTCCTCAGAAAGGCACATCAATTCATACCAGTTTTCTGCAATAGTGCGAAGTTTTGAAATGTTATAATTATACTCTGCCACCGAGAACTCCCAGCTCTGTTCGGGTGTTCCCCTCTTCCGTTGCTTTTTTATTCATTCTAATATCCTTAAATCCGTAAATCTCACCCGCCGAAAAATAAAGGACTATCTCGCCAAAGTATCTCTCAGCTTTCTTCTCTAAAATTATATCCCTTATTTCGTCAGCAGTATAGTTAGTCATTATCTACACAAATCCTTAACCGTGAGGCGAGCTATTTTCGGCACTACCATTTTGTAGGGAATAAAATTACCATCTTTATCATATACAGGTTTACCATATAGGTCAGGGCAGATTTCCCTTACTAACTCTCCCCAGTATCTAGCTTTCTTATCTCTCTTCATTTCTTCCTTCTCTCCCGTAGTCTATCCCAAACTCCACGCTTTGTCAAGGGGATATTTTCACCTAGTAATCTTTTATGTGTAACAACCATCGCCTCTAGAAATTCATCCGCTACTTCAGGAGCTAAGAACTGATAGCCATGCATAGGATAATTTCTGGCTAGTTCTGCCCCGATATACATTTTAAGTTGTTGCCAGATTTTATGTTTGCTATCCTCATCCATATTTTAGTTTCCTCCTAACTAATATTATAAGGATAGTCCCGTTAAATGCCAAGCCCCAAATCTGCGAAGCGATAAAGACAGGTGCCGAGATATAGATAGCGTGGATTAAGTATCCTGTCATCATAATAAACAAAAACACATAAGTCGTAAGGGAGACATCGTTTGACTTCCCCGTTTTAATCATTCTAATTAACTGGGGAGGAGCGACCCCGAAACCGAAGCCAAAACCAATCCAACCCGCTAAATGCCCTAAGTCTGTCATCCCCATCTAGCCAGTTCTATCACATACATCCCCGCAACCTTTTGAATAAGTTGTTCGCATTCTTGAACATCCTCAAGGTGGCGGAGTTTCTCTGACCGAAGAAATAGAATAAACGCACTCGCTTCCATCCTGTTCATTGTTTCTATTTTGACTTTGTGTGTCTTTTTGTCAAATTCCATTAACAACCCCCTACATTGATGCGTGTAACGAAATATGGTAGTCCTCGTTCCCCTTCTGTGTAGATTTTAACTCCGCTAGTATTCTGGGCGTTCCCATATCTTGCGGAGAGTAACCTTTTCTTCTGACATAGCCGACATACTCAATAAATCCCCCTGTGTTTATAAGTATTCTCCTGTCGGTTTTTTGGTATATCGGTCTCTTAAAAGATATTCTACTTCTCGGAGGTGACTTCTGATTTAGTCTATGGACATTCTGGGTATGGTCGTGAGATAAGATATAACACTGGACATTAACAGCTTTAGCCAACTCCTCTACCTTATTAACCTTAGCCCCGATTGTCCTAGCTCCACCCCAACCGTGAGTGGCATATCCCCATAACACCCGTCTATGGTTGTTCTTTCCAAGTCTTATACCAAACATTCCCCCGTTAGGTCTATAGGGAACATCCCCCAAATCATACGCTAATCTCATCATATAATCAGCCCCGACTTGGCGGAATACCATCTCTTCGTGATTACCTCGTGTTATCATTATTATCTTGTCCTTAATGGGTAAAAGCATCGCCCTAACCTGTGCATAAGCCGTATCGGGTGTAATCAGGTCATCAAACAACTCCGCAGATGTCGTCTTCCCCGCACAGTTCATCAAGTCTCCGTTCAAGATAGTAAAGGCATTGGGTCTCTGTTTTATCCAATCTATGTATCCGCTTATTACACCTAACGCCACCCCTGTAGCCCCGATATGCCAGTCGGCTAATGGAACGAGATAGATTTTAGAGAACTCTACTAAATCTTTGGTAACTATCATATCCTCGTAGTTTCTCTGGCTGTCTCTATAAGTCATTTAATCTCCCCTTGTAACAAATCCCACCTGTTTTTGTATTTAGCATATTTGGATAATGGAGTAAGTTTGTCAACCGCCACAACAGTCGTTTTTATATCCGCTTTCGGTATAATGAGGAAGTAATCCTCATCAATGCACCACAAAACAAGGAAATCACATTCTTGAAGATTTTGGGGCATCTTCCTCCCACCCCCCTTGAGCGTAAACAAATAAGTAGACCTGGGTTTGCGTCCTTCCGCCACAATCAGGTGGCATCTATGGGCACTTTTTACCTCAATGCCTAAGCCATTCGGTAATAGTATGTCCACGCCATCTTCCAAATACGATTTGGCTGGTTTGTGCCCCCTTAAGAGAAGTTCTGACATAACCCGTAATTCTCCCGCTACCCCAATGGCATTATTTAACTGTGTTCCCATTTTTAATCTCCTTGTCGTGTATAGGGCAACCACCACTGATTACGAAGCCATCCGCCCATTCACACCCCTTACCGTAGGAATTATCCATTCGTGGGCAAAGACACCCCTGCTTAACCGCCTCATCACTTCCTGGGTTAGCTCTATCCTTATAACCCTCTATCATTTCCTTCCTTAGTTTCTTCCGGTATTCTTTAGCTCTCCTGCGGGCTTCTTTAAGGCAGTCTTCCATTATCTCTAAAGATGGTGCGTCTAACAAATCAATAAATATCTGTTCAACTAACCCCCACGCTTCTTGATAAACTCCGCTTGCCATTTTATACCTCCAGAAGTTTTATTTTCTCCTTGAGTTCAGCTTCTAGGTTTAATAATTCTTCTACTGTAAACTTCCTCACCACTCTTGCTTCTGCTTCTAGGCTCAAGTCCGCTCCTACGCCATATAATTTAACTATCTGTCTGCGATATTCTAACACATTCCCGTGCTTAAATCTATTACAAGACCGGCATTGGGCGTGACATCCTCTTTCTGAAAACAAATTACCATTATGCCTGCCTGCTATGAAATGACCAGCGTCAAGTTTGTCAAAAGGAAGTGTCTCATCACAAGTAAAACATTCACCCCATTCCTTAGAGCCTGTAGTCCTTATACAGTCCCTTAATCTAATATAGATGGAGAATAAGCACCACACCCTACGCCTTAATGTAGGGATTCTATTCTTGCTCTGCTTTTTAATCGGTGTCTTCCGCATTATCTTCCTCGTTGTAGATATTTATTGTATTGGTATCCAGCGTGAAAGTCCCCGTAGGTGACTCCTTAGCCATCTTCCAAAGGGCGTCATACAAATCATCAGCCCCAGCTTCATAGATTACTGGGGGGCTATAGTGTATTACACGTCCATCATCCCATTCAAGATGAACAATCGGGAGGTCTTTATAGGAGTTCTTCCAACCTTTAGGTCTCCACGATTTAACCGCAGTGTCAAGATGCACTGTATAATTATGCTCTTTCTTCGGCTCTTGATAACTCATTTTTCTTTAGGCTAGGGCAGTCGGGGTGCTTAACTCCACCAAGTCCTATAGCTACTTGTAGTAACCTACAGTAATAACGATTAGACTCTTTTAATACGCAGGGTTGCTTTAGAATTGCATCATAGCAATACTTCCCTTTCGGTATATTAACTTCTACTTTCATTTTCTCCTCTCTATTAACCTTGTTAATTTATCATACAACATAACCTCTTCAAATGTCAAGCCGTCTTTATAAAACTTAATCTCTAGTAGTGTAATCTGTATTTCTATTTGCTTTGGTGTGTATTTCATATCATCACCTTCTTAAAATACCTGTTGTGCGTTCCTTTTTTTAATCAACTCACAATACTCTGGAGACAACTCATAACCTACGGCCTTTCTGCCCAGCTTCTTGGCTACCCATAGTGTCGTTCCCGCACCAGCAAAGGGGTCAAGGACTATAGACGGCACTTTATCAGCATTACATTTACAGGTGGGTTGCCAGCCGAGGGTTTTAGGTGGGATATAATCTTTGTTTGGCATAGTTGCTTTTGATTGTCCAGTGATTTCATCATCTTTGTGGTCGTGAAAAGTTCCTGCGGTCATCTGTTCCGTTATCCTCTCCCACGGGCTACCACACTTACTACAGCACCCTACTTCTGGCGTAGCTGCCTTAATACATATCTCTGGTAGCTTCTCTGGGAATACGGCAAAGTGGGCTTCAGGAAATCCAAAAGTTGGGAATGTCCAGACACTTCTAAGGTTACGCCCACCTTCTATCGGTCTTACGGGTCTTCCCTTGCGGAACATAGAGGTTGCTCCATAATGCTGTTCGCCATCGTGCCCGCCTAACTCAATATACTTATGGCTAGAGTTTCTAATCTCATCACCACCCCAACGATTAAGCGGTTCTGTATAGGCTTCCCTCACCGCATCCGCATCCCAGTAATATTTACTTGATTTGGTCAGCATCAAGATATACTCATGGGAATTAGTCGGTCTATCAGTAACGCTTTCAGGCATAGGATTATTCTTTGACCATATAATAACCGACCTTACCCACCAACCATCTTCCTGAGCTGCTATGGCTACTCTAAAGGGTATGAGGCAGAGGTCTTTGGATTTTAATCCTTTATAATTTGCTTTGGGTATGTCGTGGCTCACTTGGATTGACCCGGGTGTATCACTATTCCATTTATCAAACCTTGAAACAGGAAGCCCGCCAACCTGCGTCCCCCTGTTAGCCCTTTGCATCTCACCAGTTTTGCCTGGCGAACCATCTGCGTTTTGCCCCTTCCCTGAACCGCAATAACTATCCCCGATATTCCAGAATACAACACCGTCTTTTCTCAGGACTCGTCTTATCTCTCGCAGTATCTCTACAGTATGCTCAATATACATTTCAGGTGTCGGCTCTAGCCCGTATGAGCCTTTCCACGCACCGCAGAGAGAGCAGACTTGACTTTGACTTTTATAGGCATCACTCTCGGCGGGCTTGAATTGCTTTTGCCCTTCAGGTGTGGCTTCCCAACCTACTCGTTCTCTCTTTATCGGCTTATCCCATTGATGTCCGCAGTTAGGGTCTCCGCCCCATATCAAATCAGACACACCAGAGTATTTTCTTAAACCCCAATAAGGAGGACTGGTGCAAACCATCTGGACGCTTTCGTCAGGTAGCTCACTCATATCACGGCAGTCCTTGTTAAATAATTTATTGTGTAAATCCTCATAATAACTCAATCAAAAACCCTCTTTATTAACATAGCCTGTCTTGCAATCACACGGGACGCTAGAGTTCCCATATTTCTTCCACATCTTACCCCAACAGATATGACATTTCTCTATCTCTCTTATATTTGATAAATTAGCCCCTCTATCAACAATCCTGAAAGCCCACATCCTCCCCTCTATCGGTCTTTTGGGGTCTTTTACCTTACCAACTGTTAGCCTACTTTCTAACTTCCCTAATGGGTCTATATTGAAATATACATCCGCCATATCACGAGTGAACCCTTTACCCCTGCCGAGGTCTGCCCCCTCCTCTTTTTGCAATACAGCAACACTCACACCTTGTCCTGTAGCAGTCTTAATATCCTCTAGCACTTGCCCTATCTTATAAAAGTTGTCAGTCAGGTTAATCCAATCTATAATCGTTAATTTGCCGCCCTCAATGTAGTCTTCGTAATCCTTTCTTACAGGCAATAACAAAAACTTATCCTCATCCTCTCCATCCGCCCACTCTACCCAGTCCATTTTTAACATCCGCCTCTTGAACTTCGGGCTGGGTAAATTGTCAAGAGTAGCGTATTCATTCCCCATTAGGATACAGGGATTAACATCTACATTCTCGCCCAATATATTAAGGGCTATAGTTGATTTGCCGTAGTTAGATACGCCTGTAATGACAACCAAATCGTTCTGTGAGACATTGATAGTGTCCTCAAACCCAAAGGTGCTATAATCACTGTGGCTTTTAGGCCATCTGAAATCATAATACTTAGTCTCATCAGCGTCTCTCCACCTTATGGGTTTAATGGGTTTGATTTTACGATATAAACCACGACCTAATCGCTTTAATCTTTTGTCTATACACAGACGGCTAATAACTTTATGGAAATTATCACTGTTCGGGTCTATCTTATATTTGGCACGGAGCTTGTCAATGGAGAACTCCTCCTCTTCTTTGTCTAGCCATATCTCAACCTGTGCTTTAGTTAATTCTGCCATTTACCCCTCTTTGTCAGCAATGTCAGTTTTGTCACTATCCCTGTTTTTTGTCAGTAGTGTCAGCCAATGTCAGTAACTTACGAGTGAAATGTCAGTAATGTCAGTAACTATTAATATTTATACCCCTTATTCTTGCTATGTTCCTTATGCTCATTTAGCTTTGCCTGAAGGTGCAAAACCATCCCCTTGAGTTGTTCAAAATCCCCCTTAACAACCCCCTTCCTCCCCCCACCCCCCTTACACTCTAAAGTATTATTATATATACTATCGTTATTACTATATTCGTTAGGTTGTTCAATTTTCTTATCAAGATAGAATTCTTTTGGGTAATCAGTTGTTATACCTTGATTAGCGAAATGTCTTACCCAATCGGGTGAAATGGGGAAGTCAATTAAATCCTCACCCTGAAGTCTTGCATACATAGGTGTATCGTCTTCTAATGGGTGGTAGCCTTTGGGGAATTCGTAACCTTTTAGTGTCCCGTCTAGATTTATCATTCTACCTCTATGGGTTCAGTTATTACTTTATACTTCCACCACACCCCGTCTTCACGCTCCCCCTCTCTTTGTTCACAGAACATTAACCCGCTCTCTTTACAGGCTTTGAGGATTTGTTCTGTTATATCCGTTGCCGTTTTCCACTCCTCAATGGGTAGTCTTGTGGTCGGGACATCCGTCTGTTCGCCAACTATTTTGAATACTTCTCGTCTTAATCCCTCTGTTTTAGTCATTCTATCTCCCATTCTTTGAGCTTGACTTGCCACCTTTTGTGGTTCATTTTTGCGATTATATAACTACCGTCTAACACTTGTGGATTCTTGTCGTTTTCCTCTTTAAGCCAGTCTACCACTTCCTTTATCCCTGCCCTGTATATTTCCTTTTGTGAAGTCTGTGATAACGGCATACCACACTTGTAACAAGGCAATGGATAGCCGTGCTGAGGGCACCAATTTGTATCTTTAGCTTCCATTCTATCCTCCTATCCTTGTCCCACAATGGTAACAGAAATCCATAAACTCTGTCCCTCCTTTAATTACTCCACCACAACTAGAGCATTCGTATCTGGGTTGGCCGCTATAGTCGTATGGTATCAGCTTACAGGCATTAACTATATTACCCAGAAGTCCCGCAACAACTCCCTGTCTGTAATTATCAGGTTTATTCATTACTAAGAGACAATCAGGCAGAAAGCCAAACGGGCAATCGGGTATCGGTTCGCTATGGAAGACATCGGTCTGACAGACATAAACCTCTTTAGCCTCTTCTTCTGAGATATTAAACTGTCCAGCGTAATACTGGTCGGCATATTTACACCCAAATCTAGTCTTTTCTCCTGTGTTACTCATTTACTCTCCTGTGTCTAGGTATTGAGTGAACTTCTTGGCGTAAGAACCGATGTTCTTTATGTCTATCTTGTCGTGGGAAGCAAGTTCAATAGCCCCCTTGAGAGCCACCGCCCTTTCTATGCTGGTCTTGGTAGTATCTGGTTTGATAACTTCTGCCCCTAGTTTCTGGGCTTCTTTAACAAGCGGGGGTATCTTCTCTGCTAACGCCTCAGACATAAGTGTAAAGTCTTGGACATAGGGGTAAGATGTTGATTTCCCTGGTGGTGTGTAAGAACCCATCTCAAAGGTATAAGCTGTGCCGACCTCTAGCGATGGCCACTTATTCTTAAGGTAATCGTCTCTCCCCTTCTTAACTTTAACACTTTGCCCAGTGCCGTCATAACACTGATACCCCGCCAAATTACCCTCTCTATCGTGTATCTCCTCTATCTTGGTTACTATAAATTCCATCACTCCTCCTTATTATATTCTTGCTTTAGTTTATTTGCAAGCCTTAATGGTGTTCATCGCAGCCTTGTCTAGTAGTCTCTGTTCATCCATAGTAGCCTCCAAGTGTTTTTCTTTATTGTCCTCCTTCTGTTTAATCTTTTCTCTTTTATATTTATTCATTTACCCTCCTAAATGAAATTACCCATACCCAGCAATTAGTGTGCCAGCCAAAACCACGCTTGGCATTGAGGGAGTCCCATAGAGCTTCAAACTTTCTGAGTAAATCATTCTTAGCATCCCATTCTACTCGGTATCCAGTTTTAATCCCTTCTTCCTCGCAATCTGTGAATTTTATCTCCTGTAACCTCTCAACTCTAACCTCAGTAATCTCAAGCCATATTCGGGTAGCCCATTTCGGCATAAAGATTGAGGGTCGCCATCCGTGAGAGCCAAAATCACCCTCAGCTCTATAGACGAGAAGAGATTTCAATTCCGCCTTATCATCGCTCGGTAAGTAAGAGGGCAACCACCAAGTCTCCCTAACCCAAAGCCTTTGTCCTACTTGACCATAGGGGCTACAAAAATCACAACCCCTGATGTTATCATATTGCTCAGGTTTTTTAACTACTCTTCTCGTCTGTGTTTTTCTACCATCAAGGATAGCCTTTACATTCTCGGAATTAAATATAATAGGTCGTTCCTTCATTTCAGGTTTGAATGGTAGTTTAATCTTCACTAGGCATCTCCTGTATTAGCTCTCTTTGTAGTAAGGCCTTGAGATTGTCCTTCTCAAATGTCGGAATACTAGCTTTCCTAGCCGCTAATTCTATCTCTTCCACCCACCCTATCTTTGGCATTACTGTCGGTCGGCTCTGTCCGCCTATAATCACCCAGTTAATCCCCCATACTGTTAGCAGGTCTAGTTTATAGATAGAACTCTGTAAAGGCTCAAAGGATAAATACTTAACGGATGCTTTTATCTGAGCCAAGTTTCTACAGGCTTCTTCCATCATATCGGGATAGGTAATACCTTCATTCGTCACAGTAACACCGACCCAACAATTATCAGGAAATTGAAACGTGATTAGGTTCTGTGGTTGCTTGGTCAAGAGATAGAAGCGGTGTTCGGGTCGTTCTTCAATCGCATATAGAACTTGCCGTGTCCACTCTTCGGGGATACCGATACCAAACAAGTCGCTCATATCACACACAAAGATACCTTTTGGCTCTTGCAATCTCCAATGAATAGATGCTAGCGGTCTCTTGATTTCGTATAACCTATCTTCCCAGAAGCGGGGATAGAAGGGGTCTTGGTCAGGGCTTAAAACTGCCCCGTAAGGATTATCACTATCGTCAATGTCCTGTCTAAGATAGTTTGTATTAGCCAGATACCGCTCCCGAAGCCTAGTATTAGCCAACCTTCTAGCATAGCAGTATTCACAGCCATTGAGACAGCCTGTTATGGGATTCCAAGTAAATCCTTGTGTCCCGTCAGGGTTCTTAACCCATTCTATTTGCGTTTTGTTGAGACCCATTTACCCCTCCTTATTAACAGCCCTACTCTCTACTTTATTGCATCCTTTTCGTGTCTTCTATATTGCAAGTCAGGGTCAAGAAAAAACAATAACCGCTTCACAATAAAAGCAATAAATGCTAGAAACCTGTTGGCACATACTGGACTCAGCGTATAATGCTCCTGCACTCTTGAGTTTATATTCGGGAAAACGCAGATTAAGTCATTGTCTATTCCTGTTTTCCACCCGAACGCCCAGTGAACCCAACCAAGCGTAGAACGATTGTCCCAAGAGTGAAAAAGTGGCATACCCACGGAGTCCCGTATCATTTTATTATTCTCCTTCGCCCCTCCCAGAATTTTAAGAACTGTTTCAACCCATAAGATTGGTGTGGCTACTATAGCAATTAGCGTTGCGATGGGTATCATCCAAATATAATCATACCACTTCATCTATTCTTCCCTATCCCCAGTGCTATAAAGGCTACTGTTTGTTAAAGAAATAACCAGCGAGGACACCTAAAGAAGCACCTCTCAAATAAGCATCCCAACTAAAAGTCCCCCAGTCACTAAAGCCGATAACCAAGAAAATAAGGTAGCTCCCTATGCAAATACTAGTTAGTGACTTCACTTCCTACCTCCTATTAGTATTCCTACTCCTAAAGCAACAAACATTACTATAAAAGTCTCGTGATTTATGTCCTCTAGTTGAAACCAGTGCTGAAAGCCTGTTTGCCAGTATTGTAGAGCCATCCCGGCTAGAGCGATACCGAAGCATATGATAGCAAGCACTAACCTCATACTACCTCCTAACCCACAATCTCAATATTTGTCTAGCCCATCCAATATACTCATCACAATTCTTACAGTAGTCCTTACCTGTTACCATAAAGCCCACTAAAGACCAGCATCCCATAATGCCGTTGACCGCATCGGGATAACTACACCATTTCGGTTGTGGGTAATCTTTGGCACACTGCCCCCAAGTTATCTTCCTTTTGCTTATTTTAGTAAATTCCTTCTCCGTCAATGTGTGGAAGTATTTAATCATTTCTTTTTCACCCAGCCAGCCATTTGCTTCCTAAACCACCAGTAGCAATCTCGCCAAGCTCTGTTGTAATTTGGGTCAGTCAAGTATCTCTCTGTATATCGTTGTGGCGTAGTAGGCAACTCTGCATCTGGGTCTATCTCAACACAGTTTTTAAGTTCCTCATCACATTTAGGGCAATTCATTTTAATAGCTCCTTTCAAATGGTGTAATATGTTGTGTTCTTGGGGTGATACTGCCACCAAGTTTTCTGGGCGGTTATCGGTCTTTACGCCGTTCAGGTGGTGGGCACATTCATTAAGCTTTAATGGCCGTCCTAACTTGGCTTCCAAAACCAACCTATGTTCTGGCACATAACCTTTGTTGTTAGCGTCTGGATGCCCGTGGTTTAATATACCAATATAGCCACCACCTATCTTTGCCCTACCTCCTTTCCACCGTGGGTTGTTACTATCCTTGTTATCCTTGGAGCAGGCTCTACATATTGCTCTCTGTGGTTTTCCGTGTACCAACATAACCCATCTAGGTTTATGGCAAACTTCACATTCCGACCACACCTTTTTCACAGATGGGTTTACACCTCTCGCTAATTCTCTATTGGTTTTAATATCACCTAATTGAGGATTGCCTATAGGTGGCGTATAAGTGATAGTAGGGTCTGATAGAATGGCTTGGAGTATTTCTTGGGCTTGTTGTCTATATAGGCTTCGGTCTTGGTCGGTTACATACTCGCTATCAAAATCATCCTTTAGCCGTTGCCCACACAGTAGTCTAGCTATCTTCTCTAATTTATCCACTGTCTACCTCCTTTATTAGTTCTTGCCAGCAATAAGGACAGCCTTTCTTTTTCATAAGGTAGTTACTGTGCTTGCACTTCTCATTCCCCCACTCTATCACCTGCTTGAGAGTATTCTTTTGTTCTGCTTTGGCAACAGCTTGACATTCTGACTGCAAGAATATGGTAACAGATATATCAGGCTTGATGTCTTGGGGGATTGAGCTAACAACCTCTAGTAACCGCTTGTCTGGCAATATCTTAAACATCTTTACCTTCCTTGATGGCTTGCTCTAATGCCACAACTGCCTCTTCGTCAACAAAACGACTCATTGTATTTGTAGGCTGGCTGTCCAACATAGCATTTAGTTTCTCTGTTACAAAATACATCAAAGGTTCTCTCAGTATCCGTAGTATCCTCTCCCGCTCCATCTGCCTGCCCTTTTCTATGAGGAGGGGAGCATTCTCTGCATAAATCTGCACAGCTATAGCACGCATACAACTATAGATAAGCTCCTCGTCCTTACCTATATATTTGCTTGTATCCTCTAAAAATCCGCCATCCATTTCCACTTTTAGCGTTTTCACAATGGCATTTATTATTTGGGTGTAACAGTCTAGTGGTGTCTTATCTACCATTTTTAACCCCATATTTCTGCCAGAATGCTTGCCACCAGAACTTAGATATAGAAAATACTACACCCTCTCCTCCATCAAATGTGCTGACAAGGGTGTTCTCTAACCCTTCTTTTATCTCCTTTATCACAGCATTATGGGCTTCCTTGAGGGCTTTCTTTTCTGCTAATTTGCCAGCATTAAAACATATATCGCCGTGTGCTTTTAGCTGTTTCGCTATTACTTCCTCATCGGCGGCTAGTTGGGCTTGAGCAATCGCTCTGTCACTTGGCTTACAGCTACCAACGCTGCAGGGATGCCATCTACATACATCACAAGCCGAATGATAACCCCGTTCTATTTCCTCATCACTTATTCTCTTTAGTGTCATTTCTCTCCTTTATTGGTGGGTAGGCTAGGGCTTAATTTCCGCTTATGATTACTCAATGTCGGCGCTAACCCTTACGAGTTATCCTTCACCCTAGCCTTACCCGATGCTGGGGCTGGTGAAGCTTCTGGCTCTTACGCCATGTTATCTCGCCACTACATCTCAGTCTCATCTTAGTTCCCGCACCCCAGCAATTTGCCCAGTCAGTAGCCCTAATATGGATTATCAGCAGGCTTTCATCTGCTCGTTATAGGCGGTGCCATCCACTTACTACTCTCCTGCAGCCCTGTCGTCACCAACATATTACCCAGTCTAGCTGGGGGTAACTAGCATATGTTAATTAAAGCACATATCATTTAATCTGTCAAGTTTAGGTAGATTAAAGGCTTCGGATAGTTTAAGGATTTTTAACAGTCGTTTCTCCGTCTGGTCTCTTAGAATAGCTGCGATAAACAAATCCCCGTCCTTCATATCACCTCCGCTAGTATTAAGAGTGGTTATGTAATTCTAGCTACAACTGCCACGTGTTCTTTCTCGTGATAAATGTTGAAAGTTATCCCCTGCTTCTTTAGAACTTCACGTTTACTGTGAAGTCCACAAATATAAGCCTTATACGCTTTACCCTTAATTAAATTGTGGTGGCAATACACATCTTCGTGGTAGATACGCTTAACATCACCCACTTTAAGCTCTAACAAAAGCTGGGCAGACTTACTGTAATTCCCCCTACCCCTAGTTTGTCTAAGGAATTCGGTATCTTCACTATACGTATTGTCTTTACGCCTTCTTAATTCTCTAACAAGGTCAGCCGTTGGTATCCCGCTAATATCTCCCATTTCTCCAACCTCCTTAAATTAAATCTGCCATAATTAAGAGTAGTATTATAAAGACCATAAACTCTACTACTATAATAGTTACCCGCCAATAATTTACTGGTATCATTTTGGCACACCCCTTCTCAGTAGAGCCATCACCACGCTTTTCAAGAAGCGGTTTTCCCCGCCTTCCGACCTACTGGTGAGCCAATTATAGACTTGCTCATCGGATAATTTGGGGTCGCCAATATCGTAAGCACCCCACTTCTCTTTGACTTTTTCTCTTATGAATATGTTTGTTTTCATTCTAAAACTCCTTAAAAGTTGCCTGCCCGATGTTAAATGGTATCATTGTTTTGCCTTAGCCAGTGCTTCTTGAACTTGAACCTGTAGAGCCGCAGACATTTCAGGGTCACTATTATACAATGCCCTTAGAGCCTCATATAAATCTGGGGCTGCTTCTATGAGGTTGGCGTCAGCTTTACATATCTCTTGCTTTGGCATTATCACTTCAAAGGCTACCCCCTTACCAGTAAACTCAGCAGAGACTACCTTCCATTCCCCTTTAGTATACATCCTATTTACCCTCCTCATACAGAGCTATTGCTTCTAAAACTATGCCAGCAGCTTTTTCTGAGTCACATTCATCTATTATCGCCTTCAAAGCCTCATACAGTTCTTTAGTTACTACTTCTCTATCATCCCAGCCTTCTCGCCAAGCTCTATGTAGCGAGGTCTCAAAGACCTGACTGGTGCTTTCATCGGTTACAGTCTCTGGGTATGGGTTATTCATTTTTAGACTCCTCCTTATCTCTTAGAGCTTCAACTTCGGTGGTGATGTCATCTATGAGTTCTCTCAGCCATTGCCTCATAGCAGACCAATTATCTGTCTCCTTTTGGCTATCTGAAAGTGCTTCATAGGCTAGGTAATGCCCATCTTCGTAGCGGTCTACCTCTAATTCCAACCAGTTCTCAGTTATTTTCATCTCTATCCTCCTTAATAGGGGTTAATCACCATTTTTGCCATCTGTCTTTACCTCCTTATTTAATACCCTAACTATATCCAGCATTGACACCTTATCTCTTCGCAGTAGTCCTGTTCAAACTTTTCTTTGTTCCCGCTGCATAGCCACCACTTACACTTAGGGCAAAGGCGGGCGACATAACCCCCGCTTTCAATGGCGGTTCTTTGTAGTCTTAATGTCTCTGTTTTTCTACTCATCTTTACACCTCCTTTAACATCGGACATTAGCGTTGTCTTCTAGGCGGAGCAGTAGCTCTTTGATTACCCATCCCTCAAGCTCACCGATTTCATTTTCTACGCCGTCTAGTTCTAACTTCCAGTAATCATCCCCGTGATGCACCAATTCTATTTTTGTGTTCCTTAAACCAAATCTGTTTGATACTCTAGTCATCATTACCTCCTTTAACAATGTCCTCATAGCCGAGTTAGGGTGAGGGGATACGAACCCCCATCTCCATGCTACTGCGTTTTACCGTTGGTGTTAGCTGCACCATTAAACTACACCCTAGCCCAGCTATCAAGACACTATTTAACTGTTAAAGTCCTTAGAATAGAGGCTTACCTTCCCCGCCTTACCAGCGCCGACTTTAGAACTTGCGTAGATTTCTAGCTTCCGCTTTAAGGTCTGACGATAGAGGGTGCCAATTCCACGCTGCCTTTTCGCAAGCCACAGTCATAACTGTCTTGGGTAGTGCGTAACCATTCTCATATTTTTGGTAGTCTATGGCTCCTGAGTTCAACAATCGCCAGCATTCGTCAATTATGTCCTTTTTTGTTTCCCTTGCTAATTCCCTAACCTTCTTCATAAATTGAGTCTTTGTCATCTTCCCTTCTTCCATTGCCTGCCTGCCAATCTGGTCAGGCCTTATGGCGTGTTATTTAGCAAGGCGGGGCGGGTAAGCTCCTATTCTATTATTAAGGTGCGGGCTGGGGGCTACTTAACTTTATTTCACTATCGCTAGTATTAGCCAGTAGTCTTTTCACCCCCAGTTGCTAATGTGTTATTATCATATCATACTTTGGTAGCTGTGTCAATACCTCTATTCAACAACCTACAATTAACATACTTAATAATTTACTGTTAAGTTATCTGCTTGTAACTATCCCAGTTGTGCTGGTTTAATCCCAGCCGCTTATCCCTTAATTCTATAGGCACTAAGCCGATATTAAGCATAGTCTTTGGTGAGCCGAAGAGCCAGCCAGGCCTAGCATCCATTTCGGTGTCGTTCCACAGTTTCTCTTGCATAAACATACTATAGGTTCTCTTGCCAGCTTCTCCTTCGGCTTCCGATAGTGTCAGCTTGCGTTCTGTGCATCCAGCAATGCAGTTAATCTTAGTGTGGTCGTAGCCGTCTCTAATGGCTTGTTTCAGATGCTTCTTAAAGAGTTTGGTTATTGTCATTATTTACTCCTTAACCTCTAGGCTTGGGGACTCGCCGATAAGATAGAGCTTTTAACTCCAAACCCCCAAGCCTCATCAGTGCCTTCTCGGCAGACCGCCCTTTCAGGCGGTTTCGGCTTGTAGTTTAAGCCACTTCTCCCGTGCTGGCTTGTCGCCATAATGTATAGTGCCGAATGCGTCCCTTACGTGCATATTGGCTCTATATTCAAGGTAAGACCATTTATCCTTTGCTAAATCTTCAACACTGCGTTGGCTATCCCTCACTGCACAATCCTTAAAATAATCGGCTGCGTTTGCCATCCACTTCTCGTCATTTACATAGCTGGTACAATCGGTTTTATGTTGCGTAGCTTCGTCAATGATTTGTTGCGGTATCACCTTGCACCTCCTATTTGCCTAAACTATACCACAGCTAGATTATCAATAACAATAGCCACCGACTTTACTGGTAATCATTGGTAGCTTAACACAGCAATTCCTCAATAATAATATCTTACTCATAATGTATACAGCTATTAAATACTCACAAATGCTCTTGGACGCTAACTAATTGAAAACGGCTGGTAAATGACTTGACAGATGTGGTAACCTTAATATAGGGAGAGTGTATACATTACTAAACGCTCCTGTGCTGGATTACCCTACCAGATAAAAGCGGGAGCAGTATATTATGAGGTCAATATCTAGCCCTTTAGAGGTGGTGAGGTATTACTCTTTCATTTAATAGCCCTAGATTTTGATTTGAGGGCGGCTCAGTTTCAGGCAATAAGAAAGAGCTGAGGTTGTTAGTCTCAGCCCTTCCTATAGGAGATTAGACGGCTAGTGTGGGCAGATTGCCAAGCCCTTGTCGTATTCGCTGTTAACGTTAAGTTGAGGGGCAACAAGGTATAAGCTCCAGCCTCTTGGGTCGCTTTGGTGGTATGCAACCTTATTATATTTGGTGGCGATGTCTTGGGCTTGTTGTTCTAGCCGTTCTGCTCTCTTCTCTTGCCTTGCGGTTAGTCCATAACCGCAAGCGTGCTCGTCAAGCTGGTGCAAGCGGTGGGAGATGCGTTGTAATAGCATAGCATCTTCGTCGCTGGTAGTCTTGGCGATGTTTAATAGGTTGCGTTCCCGTGCTTGTCTTAGGCTTTCCATTTTGTTTAGCTCCTTTTGTTGCCTGCCTTGCGGTCAGGGCTTACACTAAGCTATTTATATAGACACAATACCATACTAAGTAGTCGGTGTCAATAGGTTAGCTCAACAATATGCTATCAAGAAACTTAATAATCTGGTGTGAGATAACCAGTCATGGGGTAGCCACGATGTTGTATCTTAATCAAACTAACCCACGCTACAGTAGCTGTCCCTGATTAAATGGTATAATAAGACCATGATAGATGTAAAAGCCCTAAAGTTTCGGATACCTAGATTACCAGCCATTGTCAAGAGTGATTACCAAACTTTGCGTAGAGTTAGTGGGAGACTGTCATCCTTTAGTCTGTGGCTTGGCGTTGCAATTATCTTATGCTGTCTAAAGAAGGATAGATTCTAGCCTTAAGGTTTACACGCCCCAAAGCAGCAAAGGCACAATCTCCTTCGCACTATAAGCATTATGTAATCTATCCTAGCCTAGTTTACGAGTAAATCCAACCTAAATCCCCAGTTACGAAGGGTCGGATAGGAATCAAAGACCTGTTAATAGTATGTTTGACCACGCAACTAATAAATGAAAGCAAGGAAGTTCTGGTTGACATAAAGATAACTTGACAAAGATTAGAGGGTGTGGTATAGTAGGGGTGGAGGTGAAGGATGAATTTAGATGATGTGACTACAGCGGTGGGGCGAACCAAGCAGGATATTATAAGGGAAGGGATGTGGCAATTTATCCTTGAGATTAGGCAGTATCTTTGTGATACTGAATTCGCACCAGAACCTTTTACAAAGCCTGTTGATTTAGATGTCCTACGTGGTATGGGTGAGGCTCAATTAGAGAAGATGGGTTCTAAAGTGATTAAAGCATTAAACAAAGGCGATATGAGACACACTAAGCAGGAAGAGATAAGGAGATTTTTAGAAAGTATTTTTGAGGAGGGATTAAAGAGGCATAATGAAGGTAAGTTATTTGCTCCACGCACAACTACAGAAGTTATCCTAACCTATCTCCGCTCTAAAGGGGTAGTGATTAAAGTAGATAGGGGGTTACCTAAGAATTGTCAAGATTGTGATGCACACCACTGTCATATGGGGAGTGATGGTCTTGACTGCTCTTGCTCATTTAGCGTCTTCGTTACTACCCAAACACACGCTATACCAGACAGTTGTCCGCTTGTAAACGGCACAGCAACGGAGGATTTGATATGAAAAAGATAAAGTGTCGGGTGTTCGGGCATAGTTTTCTTCCCGCAGTTGCCATATTCCATCCAATTCGTAATTACAATACGAAGTTACGTATATGCAAGCGGTGTAAGTTTGAAGAGGAATTACTATGCCACTAAGTAAAAGGAAGAACAAAGAACGAACGCCCCGTGTGCAACCTAAATCGGGTAGAATTATCCAGTTTGATAACGGGTCTTACATCCATATAAATAAATTAGTAGAATGGAGAAGCCTTTTAACTTATCTTACTGAAAACCTAAAATACCAAGATAATACAAGGGTGGGTTGGCGGGGGCCGACTGTTAAAGAATGTAAGAAGTTGTTAGAGGTGACAGCTTAATGTGGGCAACTTGCTTTAGATGTGACTCGCAATTCCTTTACGAAGGTTCAACCGATACTGCTTCTTATCGCCTACATAGGGGGAACTATCCCATAGCGTCACGTATAGGGGGGAAAATGGATAAACAAATTAAGACCGTTAAAACCGAAAAGAAAAACCCGCCCAGCATTATGGATGGTTATGAGTGCTTAGTGAAAAGAAAAGGAGTGAGGTCGCTCCAGGCGTAGGGAAAGAAACCAAAGAAATTACTATTTAGGAGTGGTGCTTATGTATAATGGCTTAGATGATAAAGACTACGATACTATGGATTGGCTGTCTCCGTCAGAAGAAGTGGCAGAAAAGATGAGGGACATAACCAAAGAAGACTTATTGAGCTTAATGCCCGTGCGGAGGGGATGCCTGAGCCGAGGAGTGATTAGCCGTTATGGTTAATATGGGCACTAATCGGAGGGTAATGTAGTAGGCTCAGGTAATGGAGGCACGCTGTAAGGGTTAGTCCTTACGGGGTGTCTCTTTCTTTAACCACTTTAAGGGCTGTTTTTATATGTCAACTTAGCAGGTCGGTTATAGCTTTGGCAGTTGTGCTATATCAACTGCCTTTTTATACGGATAAATTATGTGGTGAGGAATTGAGAGTTAAAAGGGATTTAACTTTACAGAAGAAGCAGTATTATCGGTGGTTAGAGACGTCTGAGCCTATGCGTTCCCCCCCCACAAAGAAGGCATTAGCAGAGATATTAGATGTTACCGTAGATACATTAGTTGATTGGGACAAGAAACTAGAAACCGCAAAGGCTCAATATAGTTCTAAGGAATACTTTATATCTCGGCAGGAAGAGATAGATAAAGCTGCTGCTGACGCCTTTGTCTTACGCCCCAATTCCCAATTATTTTTGAGTATAAAACGAGTAGCGGGGGATATTGTAGAATCCCCTGTTAATGTGAATGTAGGAGTATTTACTGGAGATGACTATAGAAGGCTTGACAGAGAAGCCGAAGAAGAACTCAGAAAGGAAGAGAAGCGACTTAGAGTGGGAATACAAGGAGTGGAAGAAGTGCCAAAAGAGTCCACTCTACTTTCTGACTAATTATGTTTACATTCAAGATAGTAACAACCAACGTCAGGTAAAATGGCAACCCTGGCCATATCTTCTAAGGTTACTTGACGACTACCTAAATCCTGACATAAGAGAATTACATATTGGCAAAGCTAACCAGTTGGGTATAACTTGGCTTTGGGATGCTGTCATCGGTGTTTGGAAGCCTCTTTTCCACGACAACATTACCAGTTTGCTTATATCGCACAAAGAGCAAGGTGGGTCGTGGGAACAGATTTGGAAATGCAACTATATTCTTGATAGATTACCGCCCTTCCTCACCCTAAAGTTAAACACAGATAAAAAGAGCGAAATAGGTTTCGCAGGGAATGATAGTCGTGTGTTAGCTCTTCCATCAACGAAAGTCGCAGGGGCGGGTTATAATGCTTCTGACATTTTTAGTGACGAGCAAGATTTACATCCAGAGGCGTCTGAGAATGCTGCCTTTTTAAGCCCTACCATTGATGCAGGGAAGGCGAAAACAGTAGCAGCATCTACGAGGAATACAGGGATTGCCCGTGAGCAATCCTATTTTATGAATCGTTACCTGCAAATCAAACAAGGGTTAATCCCTAACGCTAAAGCTGTTTTCTTGGGTTGGAAAGAGCGTCCTGTCCGTGATGAGGGGATGACGCTAGACGAATTTTACGAGACTCGCCTTAGACCACGCTACAAGGAGTGGGATTTAGATGCACATTATCCTGAAACGGAAGAGCAGTTTTTAACAGAAGCCCGTAAGACTGGGTTCTTTGACAAAGAAGGTATAGCTTATATCAGGAGAGATTGCTACGAGGAGATAGAAAAAGATGAGACGGTTAGGATGTGGGAACATCCTGTAGCGGGGAGGAGATACACAGCGTTCTGCGACCCATCGGATGGTTCTGACCCTCACGCTTTCGGGATTATGGACACTCAGACAGAAAGATTGGTTTGCATCTCACACGGGAAGGTTAAACTAGAGAAGGTGGCCGAACTCTTTGATAAGTATATTAGAAAGTATAATAACGCTTTTAATGAGTTTGAATTAAACGGATGTGGGGGGCAGCGGATGGGGCAATATCTTCTTGATATGAGAACGCCTAATCGTAGAGTTACAGGAGTTTCCAGGGATAGAAAGAACAAATATGGTTGGTGGACGGGCACTAAAACCAAACCTTTAATGCTTGATACGCTACGGGAAGCGGTAGAGAACAAGCGACTGAGAATTCATTATGCTGGGATACCAAATGAATTGGAATTTATGACTCGTAAAGAGGGTGAAGACCCTTCAGTGCCTCGTGGGAAGAATGATGATTTAATTATGATGTTGGGGGGGTTATTGCAGATTAGAAGAGAGAGTAGGGTCGGTTCTTTTACGGTCATAGCTCCTGGTAAATGTAAGGGTTTTAGATGAAAACTATTACACAAATTCAAAAACGAGCTACGTGGTTAGAAGACACATACCACGCTAATAGAATAACGAACCAAAATAAAGTTGATAGGTATTATCGGGACAACTTTGATGTTCCTCACGTTAAAGCTCCCTATACTATCATAAGGCAAGGGACTGGTAGGGAACTTGTAGACACTCCTGCCTCTCATATTGTGACTGCTCACCCGCAGGTTTCAGTGGAAGCTACGGGGGGGTCGGATGCTGCTTTGGAGAGGGCACGGAAAGTAGGTTCTTTGCTTAATCATTGGGCTGATTATATCGGGATGCAAAACCCCAACCCATATCAAGAGGGGATTAAGAAGTTATTAAGGCGTGGCGAGAAGTGGATACAGATAGTCCATAATCCTGAATTCAGTGAAGAAGAACCATTCCAAGATGATATTCCTGTTCTCTTCGCCCTTCTAGACCCTATGGTAGTTTTCGGAAGCCCTAATGAGCGGAACGGTGTCCCCGATTATATTGTTGTATCTTATAAGAAACATTACCAGGCAGTCCAGAGTAAATACGAACACTGGGCAAATCCTAAAAATAGGGACGAAAACGATAAGTATGCTAATTGGCTTGAATACTGGGGGTCGTATAAAGTTAAGCGAAAAGGCAAAGAGAAAACTGTCCATATAAGGTATTTTGAAGCGGACGGTCAACCCATTTTAGAGACTACTGGGTCAACGGAGAAAAACCCCGAATATGGTATTCAGCCTAACTTATTGGGCTTTGTGCCTTTTGTTCACGCTTATTCGGGTTACGGGGATAGAACAGCAAGCGGAGCACCTGAAGATTTGGCTGTTAGCAGATTACAACCCCATATGGGTAAGTTGCTTGAAGAAACGGAAGTTGCTAGTTACATTGCTTCTCAGTTAAAAATTCACGCTATTGGTAAGGTTAAGATTAAGATTAAAGACCCTGAGTTCATTGATGCGGCTAAAAATGCAGACTACGACTTTAGTGTGGGGGCAAAAAATTACGAAGTAACCCCACAATATGAGTTTGAGGAGAGTTTAGGGGTAGAGCCTGGCCCTGCTGTTTTCGCCCATCTATCCAATATAAAATCTGATATACAACGGGTTAATCCACCTATTATGCAGGGTATCGGTTCGGGTTCTTCTGGTAGACAGGAGGATATTTATACAAAACACGCCCTTGCCCAATATGAAAGCGTTATAAACAATTCTTCTACGGCTTGGGCGATTGCTTTTGGTCTTGCGTTAAGGGTGTTAAAAAATGAGACTTATGGTCTTTTACCTCTGTCCACAAAAGCAATAAGTATCAAGAAGGGGCAGAGAGTTAGCGAAGCTATTACAGTTAAAGACGAAGATATTGATAACTTTAGATGCACTCTTCAGTTAAAGGCTGCTGACCCGATAGAAGACAAGGCTCAAGCATATACGGGGATGGCGATGTGGCAAGCTAGAGCGATAGACCACAAGACTATGCTTGTCAAATATCACGGCTATACCCCTGACGAGGCTGACGATACTATCGCTAATACTGACCTTGAATGGATGATTAAGGAAGACCCCGATTTTGTAAAGGCAGTAACCTCGGCAGTGAAGGAAAAGATGGGCATACAGGATACCTCTCAAATGGCTCAACTAGGTCAAGAGGGTGCTGTCTTTGGGCAACAGGGCAAAGAGGGTGGCTCCCCAAGACAGGGTAATGTGAAAAACCCACAAGCAGCTTTAGAACAAGCCGATATGTTAATGGCTTCTAGGACATCAAGAAGGCCTCCTGGGTTGGGCGGATGAAAGAAAACAAAATGGACAAACTCAAGTTCTTAGGTATGGAGAGGGTGGGAAGGGCACTTAAAAAAGCTGATGAAACTTGGGATGGTGTCCAACCTTTTAATACCAAAATCTCACCTGCTATAGACTATCTATACACTTGGGATAAATTAAACCTTCCAGAAAACGCAGACATAAAAGCACAAATAGTTATGGAATTTGGTTTTGGTATATTGACCGAAATAGAAAAGAAAGCCCTTAGAAGTAGAGAAGCGAGGGGGTTGTAATGAGAGATTGGGATGCTTTTATCGCTTGGCTTATAGATAAATATGGGGGGATAAACGCCCAAAGTATTATTTATGAAATAACACGTGGTTTAGAAGAATATCCACCCGACCCTGCTAGATTAGAGAGTAACGAGTTTTATCAAGCATTCCTTGCGGAACAACCAGAAACTCCACAGCGGCAAGAAGATGTTCCTCCTGCAGAAAGGGAGGGAGCTGAGCCTAGAGCGGGGCAACCGCCGACTATGGTTGCAATAAGAGTTCCCGAACAGGTCTATGGTGGTGTTATAGAGTGGTCTGACGGAACATTTACTGATGCTTTAGAACCCTTCAAACCCATATCTGGCGAAGATGCCCAATCCCTGATAGATTTTTATGGGGTGGGGCTTGAGGCACCAGAAGGCATTGATAGAGAACGATTAGAACAAACAATACGAGAGTTTGAAAATTTATCTGAGCAAGAGAAACAATATCTGGCTTTAATGCTACGCCCCTGGGAAGAATTAACTTTCGCAGAACAAGCACGATTTGACCTTGACAGAGATAGATTTGAGCAAGAAGCGGAGCAATGGGAAGCAGAATTTGCTCGCCTTCAAGGGTTAGATGAATTAGGGCAACAGCAATGGGCTGCAGAGATGACTCAAAGGGCGTTGGAATTCGGCACTTTATCTGCCTGGCAGGAATCACAGATAGGTTTAAGTGAACAGCAAATAGACCAGCAACGATTTGAATTTGGGAATTTATCGGCTTGGCAGCAGGCTCAAATGGAGATGATGATGAGGCAATGGGGGGAACTGTCAGCCTCAGAACAAGCCCAGTTCAATTTTGATAGAGAACAGTTTGAGTGGGAAAAACAGCGTATAACCTTTGAATTTGAAAACCTATCTGCTCAACAAGAGTCCCAAAGGGAGCTTGGATTAAGAGGATTAGGCTTACAAGAAAGAATAGCTCAGACAGAAATAAATAAAAGCCCAATGGATTGGATGGCAGCGTGGAATTGGTCTAATCCCACTTGGTCAGGTGAACCGAGAGGAACACCCAATCCTGAAGCGATACCTTACCACGAAATACCCGTAGGTGGGTTTCCACCTTCAGGAGGTAGATAATGACAATGCCACCGAGGGTGCAACCAACTGAAGATAGACCGCCTGGAAGAGACCCAGTCTCACCACCGCCAGGGGGGGGGCCTAGCATTACTGGTGAAATTTTAACTTGGGAAATAGAAGAACGACCAAACGGATATGATGTTCTTGTCGGGTATGACGAGACTGGGAGAGCGGTAACAGGCGCTCCTATCGGGCAGACTATTTTTAGGGATTCAGGAGACGATAGTAAATACAGTCTTACTAGAGCTTTTGAACAGGCTAGGGAACAATGGACAACTATTTTGCAACTTCGGGAGGAATCTCTTACTAAAGACTCACCTTTGGGACAATATGGGCCAGCACATTTATTAGATGATTCACAGTGGGAACATTATCTCAAAACGACAGGGGAGGCTCCTAGTGATATAACGGGGAAATACAGAAGCAAGTATTTGTCCTCTCCCTCTGAGATAGAGGCTGCGTGGAATATATTTAACCCCGATGTATCTTTAGCGGAAGCTCTTGGGCAGAAATGGGAAGGTGGTGTTATCCCATCTTGGTTCGCACAGAAACACGGTATCTCAAGCCCCCAAGAACCAAGGATTGGACGACCACCTTTTCCTCAACAAGTTCCGTGGGCTGGCCCCCCAACTCCTGGATTTCTGACAGAATTAACAGGATTAGAAAGAGGTCAACCATTAGAGGCGAGACCGACTAAATTCGCAAGTGGTCAGTTATTAAGTAGATTAACACCTTCTCAATTACAAGGGGTAGGTGGGTATGTAAATTGGGCTGCGGGACAAGTATCTGGTGCTCCCGCTAGTTTTGAAGACTGGTTCAGGGGTAGTCAGCGTTTGTTACCCACAAGTGTTCCTAGAGGAACGGTAAGATGGTCTCCGTCACAGTATAGAGTATAATATGACATTACCGCCAGATTTAAAAACTCCGCCAATAACTTGGGGAGGACAGATTAAACCACAACCTATGGTAAAACCTGCTCCGATGATTAAACCCTCTCCGTTTGAGGTTCCACAGATAGGATTACCACAGATAACTCCGACTGTATTACCCGAAGAACACATTGAGTTACCTTGGTGGCAGAGGGCATTGCAAGTATTCGCCACTCCTTTTGTGTGGGTTGATGAGAATATAATTCAACCAGGGCTTGCTATATCAGGGGTTACAATAGGGTTTGTTGATGAAGTAGAGAGAGACGCAGGCGAGGATTACTGGGAGTGGAAAAAGAGGTCTTGGGCTGGGTGGGATGCTCCTGGGTTTAATTTGAACGTCCCCTGGTCTGATGAACCTTGGCGGGTTGACCTTAAAGGTGTAATGGAGATAGCCCCTTGGTTGTTAATCCCTGCGGTTGGGCAGGTAGGGACTGCCGTGAGTGGATTAGGTAAGGTGGGATTAAGAGCATCGGGTCAAGCTCTGAAATCTGCCGTAACAGCAGGGCAAACGGGAGAAGCAACACGAATAGCTGCAGGTATGGTAATTTCATACTCCCCTTGGGGGTTGGCGGAAAAGGCTGTGGGGGTGACTGCTGGGAAGGCTATTAAAGGTGGATTTAAGAGTATAGGTTTTATTAGCGAAAGAGTAGGTAAGTCAGTTAGCGAGAAATTATTTGGTAAAATACCTGACCCCCCACCACCAACGATAGCTGAAACCAAACTAACCAAATACTGGAAGGAAGCAGTGATGCCCGCCTATGGGAAGGTGCATCGTTTAATCCCCGAACAGTTAAGACCAGAGCAGAGAGCAGTTATAGAAAAACACCGAGCCATTTTTGGAGAAGGCAAGATTTCTCACCAAGAGTGGAGAAGAAGGGTAGATAAAGATTTAGCGAAACTCGGCGGAGTAAAGGATGAGTTTGCTTTAACCCCCGAAGCCCTTGCGTCCCGACAGGCAAAAGAGATAGCGAAAATTGAAGCAAACGTTGTAAGTGGTGTGGCAAGCAAAGAGTTGGGGGATAAATTAATCTCTAAAATTAAGAAAAGCCCTGAATTTACAGCAGTGCCTTTCAGGAAGGCAGAAATGGCTGAGTTTATGGCTAAAATAAACAAGGCAGAACAAGACGGCTATGTGGCTCTTGGTAGTGTCAATGAACTAAATGACCTTCTAGTTCTAGGTCTAATACCAGAACCTCGCTTCTTAGAACAATGGGCATCTATATTTGGCAAAGAATTCGCAGAAGCTACGGGGAAGTTTATCAATCTTAAGCCGAGTATTAGAGCCAAGATTATAGATGGGCTTAACTTACCCCGTGCTGTTCTTGCTACGCTTGACCTTTCAGCGACATTTAGACAGGGATTGATTTTAGGGTTAGTAAGACCGAAAGATGTCCCCCGTGCCTTTATAAGACAATTAAAATACTTTGGTTCAGAGAAATTATCTCTTCAGATGGATGATATGTTACGAAGTCGCCCTCTATATCGGGAGGGAATTAAGGCTGGGATTGAATTCCAAGCGGTAAGAAGAGGGGCTTTATCAAGGATGAAAGAAGAGCCTTTCTTCTCCAACCTAGCTCAAAACATTCCTTTCGTTAGAAGGTCGGAAAGAGCATTCACTGGGTATCTTAACGAAATGCGGATGACTGCTTTTGAGGCTGGTTATGGAGTTTTACAAGCTCAAGCAGTGGGTAGCGTTGGACTTACGAAGTTACTCCCCGAACATCTTAAATTATTTGGGGATTTTATTAACTTTGCTTCAGGTAGAGGGACGCTACCATTTAATACTACCCAATACGCCCCCCTTCTGAATGCGGTCTTATTCTCACCTAGATACCAGATGTCAACACTCGGACTACCCAAGATACTGGGGCGGATGTTACTTAGTAAAAACCCTTATATAAGGAAGCAAGCAGCGTTAGCTCTTGCTACATTCGCTGGTGGGGGGGCGGGTTTGTTGGGATTACTTAATACTACAGGCATAGCGAAGGTTGAAGGCGACCCCCGTGCTGGTGATTTCGGTAAGATTAGATTTAGGACAGGAGAAGATGCTCAAGGTAATCCGATATACAGTGAAACGAGATTTGACCCGTGGAGAGGTTATATTCAATATGCTAGATTTGCTGCCCAGATGCTAATGGGAGAAAGAAAGTCAGCCTTTGGGAATATAAACAAAGCTGAAAGGTGGGATATTGCTTTAAGATTTGCTCAAACCAAGTTCTCCCCTGCTGCTGGTTTGATAGCTGATTTATGGAAGGGCGAGAATTATCTAGGAGAACCGATATTTGAAAAAACGACTGGATTTATCAAAGTGGCGAAAGACCGCCTTCTTCCTTTAGCTGTTCAGGATGTAATGGATGCTATAGAGATGCAAGGGGCGAACGGGATATGGGTGGCAGCACCAGCTTCTCTTGGTATAGGTGTTTTGACTTTTGTTAATGACCTTAATCGTATTCAACAGAAAATAGCCAGAGATATGGGATATGAAGGATGGGACGCCATAGACCCCAAAACACGAAGAGAGATAGAAATGACCAACACCGAACTACAGGTGGCTACTATTGCTTTTGATAGGCAAACAATGGGTTTTGCTTGGTCAGATTGGCATCAAGCGGGCAAAGCTATTGATAATGTATTTAGACAGAATGTAGAACTTGCGGTGGCAGAATACCGCAAAACCGATGATGGTTATAAATTCAAGGAGAAAGTGAGTGATGCGTTTACTGCAAAGCGTGGGGGATACCAAGCGAGAGAAGCGGAATTACGGTTTGAGGATATAGTTAAAAGGTTAAACATACAAGATACAGTAGAGTCCGATTTGGTTCTTGGCCCCGAAGCAATGGCTATCAGAATTTACAATGATGCCCTTTGGGGCGAGGATATGTATGACGAGTTTGGGAATTATAAATACAGTAAGGCTGATATCCGCAAAGAACAACTTTTAAGGGATTTGGGTCAGGAGATGTTTACTTATGCAGAAGAATATCGTGGATTAAAATATGAGGATTTCCCACCTGAATTTCAACAGCTAAAAGAAGCTCAAACGATACTAGAGCCATATTGGGAGGTGAAAGAAGAAGCAGATAAATACTTTGGGCTACAAGATAGCCCACGCAAGGACGCCTTTATATTAAGGCGTAGAAAAGCAATTAAGAGAGGAAATCCAATGATTGGATTTTACCTAGATATATTCTATAAAAGGAGTTAATAAATGTCGGAAAAAGAAGCAGAAGTTGAAGAAACTGCTACCGAACCAAACGGGGAAGTGCAGGAAGAAGCAACCAAAACCTTCGCACAAGAAGACGTAGATGCGATAGTAGCTGAAAAGAACAAAAGGATTAAGGACTTAGAGAACCAAAATAAGGGTCTCTCTAAGTTACAATCCGAAGCAACTTTGGATGCAGAAAGGCTTAGAAGTCAACCACAATCTTCGGGAGTAGCAGAAGCACTGGAAGCTGTCCTAAAGGCTATGCCCCAGCAGACAGACATAGATGGAAGACCTGTCATCAATCCTGAAATAGCGAAAGCACAAGCACGTCTTAACTTTCTTAAACAACAGGAAAGGCAAAAACAGCAAGTAGCTTACGCCACTGGTGAGAGGCAAAAAATGCGTCAAGAAGCTGAGGAAGCTGGGATAGACCCAGATGGTGATGAATTAGCCCTTGTTGAACTAGCGTGGGATAATAACAATCCCGCAGTAGCTAGGAAATGGCTTGACAAGGCGAAGAAGAAACACCTTAAAACAGAACCTGCAAAGGAGACTAAAGTGACTAAAACCGAAGAAGAAATAAGGGCTGAAGTAACGTCCGAATTAACGGCTAAATACAAGATACAAGACACTATTAGCCCATCGGGGGTTAATGTAAGTTTCACCGAAACCGAGCGGAAATACGCAGAAGGAGAGATTTCCTTTACTGAGTATTCCGCCGCACGCAAAAAACAAAACCTATAAGGAGGTAAAATGGCTATCCAGACAGCAACTACTGGACAGTTAGCCAATGCCCAAGCCATTGTTATAGCCGAAACCCTTTTCACAATGGAGCACAATGCTCCGTGTAAGAACACATTTACTCCGTTTACTTTGGGTAAAGGGGAAAAACAGATTACTGTTCCTAAAGTGGGGCAGATGACTGCGACTGACTTGACTGATGGTATTGATATAACGTCCAGCGAAGCAATCGGGATGACCTCAACCGACCTCACTACGGCTGAAGTTGGGTTGAAAGTTATTCTAACTGATAAGCTAATAAGACAGGAAAAGCCAGATGTGCTACGTATGGTTGGTAGGCAGATGGGCGATGCGATGGCAAGGAAGGTTGACACCGATTGCATCGCACTATTTGATGGTCTTTCTAACGCTTATGGTGCAAGTGCTGCTAAACTTAATTTTAGAAGTTTCGTAGCTAACATCGCTATCCTGAAAACACTGAAAGCACCACGCCCCTACGCCTGCGTTCTCCATCCGTATGTAATTTACTGGCTATCAAGGGATGTCGCTAAGGTCGGTTCTTATCCAATGCCACACGGCTTTAGCGAAGAGTTGCTCAAAGACTTTTGGGCGATGACCCTAGACCACGTAGCGGTGATAGACGACGGCAATATATCATCTGGAGCAGGTAGCAAGGGTGCTATGTATTCAAAAGCAGCGTTTGCATACATCCAGTCCCAAACCCCTAGTGTTGAGCAAGAAAGAGATGCGTCACTTCGTGCTACAGAAGTAGTAATGGTTAGTGACTATGGTGCTTTTGAACTTGACGATGGGTATGGGGTTGAGATGCAATATACTGCTTCTATCCCGTCAACAACGTCTACTTAATGAGGTAATATGTCACAGGGTTACGAAATACGGGAACTTGATAATTTGGCAACTATACCCAAAGCCTTCTTTCAACACAAGGATGGGCGTGTTGTTGAATTACCTGCTGACCCTCGTAACCTTAACTATTACCTAAGAAAAGGGCTTATCCGTGTTGATAAGCCCTTAAATCTAAAAGGAGGTTTAATATGAGTTTCCCAGTAACCACTTATGGGTCTCATAAACAGATACGCCAAGATTGCGGAACTAATAAGCGTGGGCGTATGCTAGGGACTCGTATGGAATTACCCGATGGGAGAGTCTTCAGATGGATGAAGTCTAGTGCTGCACTGACGATTGGCAGAGTTTGCGGCTATGTCGCCCAATCGGCTGGACTTGCCAAAGACGGTCTCCCTTCTGGCTCTGCGGCCAGAACTACTGCTCAATGGGATGCAGGCACATATACCGTTATTGTAGCGACTACCGCTTCAGCTTCTACAGGACTCCATATATTTCCCAATCGGTTTGACGATGGTATTTTGTGGATTAACGACCAAGCTGGTGGTGGGCAGATGTTCCAAGTCAAATCGCACGGAGTGTCCACATCTTCAGGAACTACAGCAGTCACTATCACTATGTATGACGAGGAAATACTTGATATAGCTTTGACCACAGCTTCACAATGGGGTCTGATGGAAAATCTATATTCTAGGGTTGTTATACATACTGGAACTACTGGTGGCGGGCCTGCGGTTGGCGTAGCCCCAGTTGCTGTTGATTCAGGAGACTACTTCTGGGGGCAGACTTGGGGGCCTGCTGTTGTGATGCAAGGTGCCACAGCGGCCCTAGATGGTGATAAGGTAGTTGTAATAAACACCACAGGCGGTTCTACAGGCGTTACTGGTGTCGCTGGTTCTGTCTATGGAGCTAACACTACTAAGTTCACGGAAGGGTGGAAGGAAAGCATTAAAGCCCCAACAGTTGGTTACACACTAACTGCTGGTGGTGCTTCAGAGTTCACCCTAGTCTTTCTCACTATCGCCCCGTAAAGGAGATACAGGGAGGGGGTAACTCCCCTCCCTGCCCCAATGAATATCAGAAGTGGCAAGATAACGATAGAAAACACGAACATATGCCCTGCGAGTTGCACGATTTGTCCGAGAGATAAATATAAACCATCTCTAGGAACGATGGACTTCAATCTGTTTGCTAAGATAATCAACCAGTGTTCCCGACAAGAAGGGATAGACACAATAGACATTGGGGGTTTCGGAGAGCCGTTTGCTGATAAACTTTTATTTGAGAGATGTGAACTTATAAGGAAACGCCTGCCCAAGCCCCAGATATTTACGAGTTCTAACTGTTATTTAATGACACCCGATAAGTATGATGATGTTTGCAAATACATTGACTCTCTCAAGATAAGTGTCTATGGGGTTTCAAAAGAAGCCTACGAAGCCTCTCACCGCACCTTAACATATGAAACAACTCGTGATAACATTCTCGGTCTATTGGAGAGAAAAGATAAACCATACACAATAGGATTACTTACTCTGAGCGACGATAACCGACACGAGATGGAAGATTGGATTGCATATTGGCAACCCAAACTAGATGAGGTTTATGTCTGGCTGCCTCATAACTTCGGCGGGTTGATGGATTTCAGAACTATAAATAAACCACAGGTAAGTTGCGGGAGACCATTTAACGGCCCGCTTTACATTCACTTGGATGGTATAGTTTCAATGTGTTGTCTGGATATAAACAAGAAATTAGTTATCGGGGATATAAATAATCAATCTATAGTAGAGATATTTAAGTCTGAGGCGATTAAGAATATAAGGAGAGCACACAGAAGATGTGATTTTAAGGGGCTTTTGTGCGAGAACTGCTGTCAGACAAATTATAATCCTGATGTTTTAGTTTATGCGTCTAATAAAGAAAGGAAGGTGGGGAAATTAAACTCCAATCTGAAGGTAGTGGCAGCCTGAGACCGAAGCACCTTGCTATTATCCCAGCGAGAGGTGGGTCTAAGAGATTACCTATTAAGAATATTAAACTATTCTGCGGCAAGCCTTTAATTTCATACACGATTGAGGCGGCGTTAAGCGCAGACTTTATAGATAGGGTCGTTGTTTCCACGGAAGACCCAGAAATTGAGAAAGTTGCTCGTGAGTATGGTGCTGAGGTCGTTATACGACCCCCTGAATTAGCGGCAGATACATCTCTGGTTCAGGATACCTTAATACATGTTGTAGAAACAGTAGAGAAGGGGGGTTATAAACCTTATTATATAGTTCTCTTAAACCCCACATCTCCGTTAAGAGGAAGGGAGCAGATAGATGCAGCGTGCCATATCAACTTACACAGAATGGGCGATTCTCTACTAACTGTAACACCTACTAAATTGTGTCTATGGGCGACTGATGAAAGCGGAGAAGCGAAAGCTAATTATGACTACCTACACAAAGGAAGGACACAGGATTTAGGATTACAGTATCGTGAGAATGGAGCTATTTACATTGTCAAGAGAGACGTTTTAATGGAGACAAAGCAATTTATAGGGGGGAAGGTAACGTTGTTCCCAATTTCCCCTACCTGTTCGTTTGATATAGATAACCACTTAGATTTCATAGTAGCAGAGAGGGTAATGGATGAAGTTATTGCTAATCAATCCCAAGTCTAAGGCTCAAGATGCTTTGCCAATCCCCCCGCTAGGGATACTGTATCTTGCGGCTTATGTAAGAGACATAGCGGATGTTGAAGTGATTGATGACAATAGGGAACGCCACCGTAATCTTGAAAGCCGAATTAGGAATGCGGATATTATCGGATTGACAGGAACTACTAGCCAATACAGCGAAGCCTGTAAATTAGCGGAGTTAGCTAGAAAGCATAACAAGATGGTTATTTATGGTGGGTCTCACGCCTCAGCTTTACCAGTGGAGTCGCTAGAATATATGGACAAAGTAGTTGTGGGTGAAGGCGAAGTCGCTTTGAGAGATATATTGTTAGATGGTGGGAATAAGATTGCCCGCAAGCCGTTTATTAAAGACCTTGATACACTCCCATTTCCAGCAAGGGATTTAGTTCCGATAAAAGATTACCCAACAAGAGAGTTAAAGAGGTTTGAAGGTGCCTATACACATATGATGACAGGGAGGGGGTGTAATTCTAAATGTGTCTTCTGTTCGTCACCCCAAATGTGGAAACGGCCAAGATTGATGAGTGCAAAGAGAGTCTTCGCCGAGATGATGGAAATCTACGAGAAATACGGTATAAAGAATATACACTTCCAGGATGATACGTTTACTCTCTCACAAAAGCGTGTCATTGAACTGTGCCACCTCATAGAAGGGAGCGGTGTTGATTTTAAGTGGTCTTGCCAAACACGCCCCGATATGGTTTATGGGAATTTGGGGCTACTGGAACAAATGGCTAACGCAGGTTGTGTGCAGATAGAGTTTGGTGTTGAGTCGGGTGACGAGAGGTTACTAAAAACAGCCCGAAAGGGCTACACTAAAGAAGATATAAAAGCAGCCTTTTATCTAGCCAGGCAATCGGGCATTAAGACTTATGGGTTCTTTATTATCGGACTGCCTGGAGAGACAATAATAACTTGGCTAAAATCAATCTGGTTTGCGTTAAGGTTGAAAACAGAAAGCGTGTGGACAGTCCTTATGCCCTATCCTGGGACTGCGGTCTATAACCAAGTTAAAGTCCTAGATACTGATTACTCCAACTGGATGTATAAGAAACCCATTATAAAATCAGGCTATCTCAGCCCTAGAATGTTAAGCACAATGAGATACATCGCAGATAAAATTACCAATGGATTATTTAATAAGGGGACTTATGCGAGTTAAAGGCGGGAGCTAGGGTCTGGCCCTCTAAACCCTAACTCCTCTAGATACCGAGGGTTATCCCTTTCTCGCAGGCCTTACGATTTACTGTGTCGCCTTCGCACAGCGATATCATATAAAGGCTACCACACTATAAGGAGTTTGTCAAGTGCTAGTTAAAATAGGCAACAAGTTAATAGGTGAAGGCAACCCCTGTTTTATAGTAGCTGACATAGGGATTAACCATAACGGGTCAATGAAAATCGCCAAGCAACTTATCAAAGCAGCATACAAAGCTGGTTGTGATGCGGTGAAATTCCAGAAGAGAACCATAGATGTTGTCTATACCAAAGAGGAGTTGGATAAACCGAGAGAAACTCCATTCGGTAAAACTAACAGAGAGTTAAAGGAACACCTAGAGTTTAGCCGTCAAGATTATGTGGATATTGACTATTACTGTAGAGAGTTGGGTATTCTGTGGTTCGCCTCTAGTTGGGACATAGAGTCGGTGGATTTTATAGAACGGTTTAACCCGCCGTGCCATAAGATTGCTTCCCCCCTGTTGACACACACCCTATTACTAGAACGCCTGAGAGCCACAGGGAGACCACTAATCCTCTCAATAGGTATGAGCACACCAAGCGAAATAGAGGGGGCTGTTTTACAGCTTGATGAGGATAACTTAATTATATTACAATGCACCTCTACTTACCCCTGTGCTATTAGCGAATTAAACCTAAACGTTATCCGTGAACTTAAGGCATTATACAGACTTCCTGTGGGATATTCGGGGCACGAAGTGGGGTTAGCAACGACGGTAGCAGCGGTCGCCTTGGGTGCTAAGATGGTTGAGAGACATATTACTTTAGACAGGGCAATGTGGGGGTCAGACCAAGCAGCATCTGTAGAACCTTTGGGATTTGAAAGATTGGTTAAATACATCCATTCGGTAGAAGGGGCTATGGGTGATGGGATGAAAATAGTTTACGATAGTGAGGTGGCGGTGAGAGAAAAACTAAGGAGAGTATGAACATAGAATGGTTTAACGAAATCAAGAAGAAGTGGGGTGAGGAAATATGGTTGGTAAACGAAGAATATTGTGGGAAGTTGCTCTTAATCAAACAGGGTGCGGAGAGTTCTTGCCATTATCATCCGAAGAAAAAGGAAACATTCTACTGCCTGGAGGGGTTTGTTAAGCTCACAATACAGGGGAAAGAGTATAATCTAGCCCCTATGTTAAGACCGAAAACCATCTTGCCGAATGAATTACATAAATTCAAAGGTATATCCGATGCGGTCATTATAGAAATAAGCACACACCACGATGACGAAGACGTTATTCGTCTATCAGAGTCAAGGGGGGCGGATGGGAATACCCCCGATTAAAATTGATATAGGGTGTGGGAACAGACCCAAGAGGGGGTTTATGGGGATTGACATCTTCAACGGGGCCAATGTCACGATATGTTGGGATGTTACCAAAGGATTACCATTTACAACGAGCACTGTGGATGAGGTTTATTCCGACCACTTCTTTGAGCATTTATGTATAGAAGATGTCCAGAAGTTAATGGGAGAGATACATAGAGTATGCAAACCAAACGCTCTGGTAGAAATAAGAGTCCCCCATTTTAGCGGGTTTACAAACTTTTATGAATTTCACAAGACATCATATAGGCATAATTCGTTTGCAGAATACACGAACACTTGGGGGATGTGGGATTCCAAGTATCAATTTGAATTACTCAGTGATAAGATAAACCTTGTCAATCGTCAGAGTCCTAAAAACCATAGAGTAACGAAGTATTATCTCTGGAACTATCCGATGGAATGGATTGTAAATAAGATGAAGTTAGTTTATGAAACGACAGGGTGGTGCCACATATTTCCAGCTTGGGAGATAATTTTTAAGATGAAAGTAAGAAAATGAAAGAAGTTATTTTGCTTGGTATGGGGGCTACTCTGATAAAATGCCCTTACGATACAGAGGTGTGGGGAGTAAACAAGGTCTATAGAATGGCTAGGAAGTTAGATAAGTTATTTATCACCGATAGAAGATACTACCCTGACGGAACTCCTAGCTGGGACTTTGACGAGTTAAACTCTTTGAATATACCTATTGTTAGTTTACACCGATACCCCGAAATAAAGAAACTTGTCCGTTATCCATACAGTAAAGTCATAGAACGATTTGGTGGGATGGGGTATGAGTTCTTCACTAATTCAATCTGCTATATGATAGCCTACGCCCTTTATAAAGGTTATGAGAAAATCAGAATGTATGGCGTAGATATGTCAGACCAGAAAGAATATATCCTAGAAAGGGGGGGGGTGGAATACTGGGTTGGAAGGGCAGAGGGGATGGGTGTGGTGATGGAAAATACTAAGGGTTCTACCGTCTGTAAACCACCTATGGGTGTTCCCTATGGGTTTAAGTTACATATAGACTATAAAGAAATAGACCCCGACAATCTATTAGGGAGAAAGAGATGCAAATCTGGTTGCCAATAAGCTACGGTGGGAGAACAAGAAACATTTTAATCCCCTATTCACATAGTATAGATGAGTCTCAACTTAACGATATTGTCCAATGGCAGACGGAAAAGACATTAGACGAGTTAAAGAAACTCCCGCCTAAACCAGTAAGAACAATTTCTAAAGAAGATGTCGGAGAAATACTAAAAGACTATATGAAGTTTTTAAGGAGGGAAAATGGCTGAATATGACATCTCGGAACTAACACCTTCGGACTACGCTATTGTAACCGTAAGTAGCACAGCACTGACCTTAGCCAATACATCGCCCGCTATGCCCTCAGGAACGAAACAAGCCGTTATTACAGTTGAGGACGACCAAGTGAGGTATAGAGAAGATGGCACATCCCCGACAGCTTCAGAGGGGCATCTATTGGAAGCGGGCGATGTATTGCAGTATCTTGGCGGAAGCCACGAACAGACATTGGCTGCGGTAAAGTTCATAAGAGTAACAGCGGATGCCAAATTAAAGGTGAGTTACTACAAATAGGAGAAGATATGAATAGACCAAATAGAATTGTAAGAGTTGGCGGTGGAACCTTTACAGCCCGCAGAAGTGCATTGGGAAGGTTCAAAGAGCTTGAAGTAGATACTAACTCTGCTTGGTCGGCAACGAATGTGGGTAGCGGTAGTATAGTAGCAACAGACCCATTGGGTAAGATACTACGGACTGGTGCTACTGCTAACTCCTCAACATTCAATCGTACCCGCCCCTACGGTCTTAACGGGGATGTAGCGAATCGTAACTATTTTGATTACGACAAAGCATTATCGCTCTTTTTCTCCGTATGCCGTTATATAACTGATGCCGAAGCAGTCTCCCGAGTTCAGATGAAGGATGCTGATGGTATCGGAGTTCTGGGTGAGAAGGGCATAGGTCTACAGCTTGATAATCTGGCTCTGACTGGTGAAGCCTACGGGGCATCAAGGGGGACTGTAGATTTAAGCACTTCTCTTACAATTGAGAAGATGGCTTGGGTAGAGATACGGCTCACTTCTACTGGAGTGGAGTTCTTTGTAGATAATGTCTCTAAAGGTTCCATTACAACAGCTGATAAGTTCCCCACTGGTGACGGGGCAGCAGCAGGAAGAATTGCCTCCAGCCACGCCAACGGTGGAACAGGCACAAACTCCGATTTTGAGCCAAGCAAAATAACAGTCTTACAGGAGTTATAAGATGAAGTTACTTCTTGAAAAGTTACAAGTAGTATGGGGTAGTTCACCAGTTGAGCTTGAAAAGGTATTCGGGCTTAAAAGGGGTGATATAAGCGAAGTAACCTGGGGTTCTGGAGACAATGTAGAAATCAAAACATCGCTTTATCTATCAACTAACCAGAAGAAGGCGATAGAAACTAAACTGGGTATGCGGATAATCTCGGAGGAATAAATGGGAACTACCACCAAGTTAGTATTAGACCAAAAATTGTTAGAGGCTACTGGGGACTGGTTACAAGTTACAGCCACAACGGCCATCGCTGCGTCTAAACTTTTTGTCTCTACTGAATTAAACAACTACGACCACGCACAAGATGGGACATTTGACCATAGGCGGATTTATATTGAGGACTTTGCTAACGCTGGTGTTGAGCGATTATTGGGTTCTACAACTTATGCTACTTCAACAGGGACAGCGTATGTCTTTGGTGCTAATCTTTTAACTGACAGTGCAAATAAAGCAACAGTAAGAATATCAAGGTCAAGTTATACTGATAGGGATGATGCCATTAAAAGAGCTATCGGTGAACTGTATTCTAATTTATACAAGTCAATAGACGACCTGACTTTAATTTTGGGTAGTTCCCTACCGAACGCTCACTTTGAAACCCAAACCACAAGCGGGACTCCAGATAAATGGGCTTTCTCTAATGCTACTGGAGCTAAGGAAACTACAGATACTTGGGGTGGGGTAAACGCTGTTAAAGTAACGGCTTCTGCTGCTAACGGGTATTTAACACTTAAATCGGATAACTGGAGACGCTTGATACCAGCAATTCAGGGTAGAACGATTAGTGTTTATGTGGCTGCGTTACCAGAAGTCGCTGATGATGCTGATATTACGATTTATACCAAACAGGCAGACGGGACTGAACAAACCTTAATCTCTACGACATCTTGTCCTGCTGGGGAATTCACCATTCTACAGTTAGAAGACCAAAGTATAAACGACAATTTACGAGAAGCAGAAATCCGTCTAAGAGTTAATACCGATACTAAATATGTTATCTTTGACGATTGCTATATTTCAGGCACTAACCCAATGAACGATTACCTCTTATCGTCTGACCTACAATCTGGGGGTATTGATTTAGTAGAGTATCAAGTAACAGGCAATCCCCCCGCATCTACTAATAATATGTGTGATGACTTCTCCCCTGATAATACTTATGAGAGGGTTTTCGGATGGAATATAAGGGATGACGGCACGGATAGGTTTCTAAGACTACCAGATACATATAGGGGCTTGTCCAAGAGAAGATTAAGGATAACAGGCACACAACCTTACGAAACCTTATCGTCAGCTACAGATACTATCGCTACGAATGATGTAGGGGAAGTGGATTTAATCATATCTTACGCAGCTTATCTATTATACGAAAAGGAAGCGGGGCCGATTTCGGCAGACGACACAGAGAAATACAATAGAGAGATGGCTAGGTTTGACTATAAAACGAAAAGACTTTTACTAAAACACATAAAACCGATTAGGTCGGGGACAATAAATATAAATCCATTATAGGGGATTAAATGGCAGGAAAAGGCGGAATTCAATATGATTTATCTCTGGTAAGAACCGACACAACAACTGAAGTTGGTTTTATGCTAGATAAAGATAAGAACGGTAGATTAAGATATGAGAGAGTAACCGACCCTCAATTAGCTCAACAATTCTTTACGGGTTCTCCTGACTTGGGGAAGATGGAACCGCAGAAGGAAATCTCTATAAATCAAGCTAATTTTGAGGCTGGTTTCGGGCAGGAGTTCTATTCTTCTGCGGGTGTCAATGAGTTTAGGTATTACCAGTCTCTAGGTGTAGATGCTAGGTTTAAGAATAACTTAATCTGCGGGCCGAAAGCCACCGCAATTACCTTAACCGATTATTCGGCTAGTATAACTGATGGTGGGTTAGAGTTATGGGATGATGTAAATACATTAACAAATTGGCCATTTGCCTCTACCTTCGCTACCCTATCAAGGGAAGCTACTACTGTAAGAACTGGGACTTATTCAGCTAAAATAAGCACCCAGAATGATGTTAACGCTTATGGCGAAATAAGCCAAAGCCTAACTTGGAATAATAAATATAGGGATGTTGAAGTAAAGGTTTCTGTATATGTCTACCAAAAAACTACTGGTGCGACTACTGTTATAAAAATATACGATGGGCAAGGCACAACTACGGGTGCGACTATCGCCACGACTAATTCCTGGGCGGAACTAACTTGCACACGAACAATAGATGCTGCTGCCACCGAACTAACTATTCAGATACGCACATCTTATGTTAGTGCTGCCCACATAGCCTATATTGATGATATTACTTGGTCTGCCCCCGTTCACGGCAATCCAGTGGCGTTCGCTGAGTTTAACAATGTTTGGTATATGGCTTATGGTGATGTTTTAGTGAAATTAAACGGCACTGGTAATGGTTGGACTTTTGTTTGGAGCAGTGGAGGGACGACTATAACTGACCTAGAACCTTTTGTTGATGATAATTTGTATGTATGTTTAGGTTCAACAGCAGCCAAATACTACTATATGAACACCTCTGAAAGTTTTACCCAATCTACTTTAGCTGATGGGTTTGCTGAATATATGGCTGATGTGCGTGGGACTATGCACAAGGTAGTTCTTGCCAACGAAATCAAGAAAGCTACTGACCCCACCAATGCTGGTTCGTGGGGGACGGCAATAACAGTTGGTTCTACTTATACTGACATTACGGATATTATAGCAGAACAGGATATAGTCTATATCGGCAAAGAAGATATGGCATATTATCTTGATACCTCTGATAACGACATAGCTTTAGCCGAAGAAATCCAAGCAATGGCCAAAAGCAAAAATTGTAAAAATATGATAGCGTGGCATAGAAGTGTTTATGTCCCTCTTGGCGAGAGTTCTCTCGGAGAATATGCCTCAGATGGGACTTGGACTTGGAGGTCTCCCACTCGGTTTTCAACCAATTTAGCTAACTTCTCAGGTAATATACAGGCATTAACTGGTGATGAGGAACATCTCTTCGCCATTTTGGACAACTCCGCCAACTTGGAGATATTGGCAGGGCAGATAAAAACGGTGGAGGGAACTGATACTTTTGTATGGCATCCATTTCAAGAAATCACATTAACAGGAGCGGAAGTAGCTGGGGTAACGAGTGTTTACAAGAGAAGACTGTGGATAGCTTCAACCGCTAGCTCTGATAGTGTTTATTATCTTCCTCTACCGACAAAATATGGGGATGTAACTGGCGATACGGATATGGAGTTCCAAACTGGCGGGACTTTAGCAACCAGTTGGTATCACTCTAATCTAAGAGCAGACCCCAAATCATACTGGTCAATGACAGTAGAGGGCGAGGGATTTGACGCTAATAATTATATTACCGTAGATTACCAAACCTATTACACCGCTTTAACGGGGACTTGGACTAATTTAGGTAACTTTACCACTTCACCATCTCAAACCAGATACTTCCCCACTACGGGTGTAACGGGGAGGATGATAAGGTTTAGATTTACCATAGTAACGAATTCAACCTCTACTACTCCCAAGATGACTAACTTTAACTGTAGGGGGGTATGGAGACCTACCAGAAGAAGCCTTGTAATGGCTGTAGTAAAATTAGGAGATAACATACCCACTAAGAACGGTACTCAACCTAGTGAGAACTATCAATCTATGAAGGACTGCATAGTGGAAGCATACGACCAAGTAGAGCATAATAAATTCTACGATATTGATAGCGTAAATGCTACAGGTAGTCGCACGGTAAAATGGGTTAATGTGTTATACGCTAGGGAGATTGACCTAAAATTCACTCAAGGAAAGCTCAAGCCTGATAGTAAATACGAGTTGTTATTAGAAGAAATTACGACATCATAAGGAGGAAGAAATGCCAGGACACACACCACAAGAAAGAATACCCAGAAGACCTTCACAGGGAGCGAGACCACCCGTGGGACAACCCCGTCAAAGACCGGCAGGGCAACCGCCAGGAGGGGGGAGACCACGACCAGGAGGACAACCCCAGAGACCACCAACAGGAAGGTCACGTGTGCGGATAGCAGAAATCAGATTTTTAGATGAAGGGTTCTAAAATGCCTGAAAGGGTTGAACGGAAGTTAAAGGGAACGGCTAAGAAAAGAGGTTATGGGAAGGAGCGGACTGGGGCTTATATTTTCGGAACTATGGCAAAGATTAAGAAGAAGGGGAAGAAATGAATAATATGCCCAAAAAGCCAGAGACCCACGAAGAGCAAACTTCAGTCCTTTGGGATGTTATGTGTAACCACGTTATGAGTAAATTAAAAACACAAGATATTAAACAAAATATAACTTTGGGTGGTTTAGCCTTTATTGCAATAATGATAGCCATACTGGGGATAGTAGTCGCAGTGGTAGTGATGTGACGAAAGATAAACTTAAAGAGAATAAACGCTACAAGGAACGGGTTACAGAAGCACTTGATATAATGTTAGATGTAGAGGCTTCGTTCAAAAGAGACGAGAAGCTATTAAAAAGAATTATGGAGTTTATTTATGAGAAGTAACTGGTATTGGCTTAAAGAGTTTATCGGTGATGCTATAATGCTTCTTCTGGTAGGCTGGTCGGCTATGTTATTCGGTGGGATAGCTACTTACGGATATATTACCTTTATTGAGAACAACCCGTTTATATTGTGGACGGAGATAGCATTGGTAATTCTTTTAGGATTAGTGGCTGTAGATAGA
>LAZR01000337.1_pt1 | contig 42953 bp, 68 predicted proteins | sample 329461 | NCBI WGS metagenome assembly LAZR01 (sample SAMN03002196, study PRJNA259156) | marine sediment metagenome | biome: sea floor; feature: Hydrothermal impacted sediments; material: marine sediment; isolation source: Loki non-amplified sample from Loki's castle hydrothermal vent sediment ...
GGTCCCTGTTGAATGCTTGAGTTCGAGTGTGTGGGGGTGGGTCGGTTTATGGGGTGGGCTTGTGAGGGCGCGGGTGAGCCCCGAGTGTGTGGTCCTCGAGACTCAGTATCTATCGGGTGATGGCGGTCAGATCACGCCGAGGTCTCGCCCGCGTTGCATGTAGCAGGTGCCACAGAGTGATGAGCCGTCATCGTAATAGGCCATGGTGCTGGTGCCGTGATCCGGGCATGGTACTGGTACTCCGCAATCATGCCAGCCGCGCTGGGATGACCACGCCGCACCGTGACCCTTATCTCCGTGGGCCTTGACTGTGACACCGTTGATGGTGATCGTGCATTGGTGGGTCATGATGTCCCTTCGATTGGTGTGAGTAGCCGCCACCCGCAGCCGTAGGTCTTGCGGTGTCTTGAATGAGCAGAGAAGCCCAAGCACCACCCGTGAGGGTCTTTGTCGATAGCCCTTGCTCCGTACTCTCCGCACCACCACACTCGTTCGCTGGTCTCGAGGAGGTCGGCGTACTCTTTGGCTGCAAATTGGACGTAACGCTCTCGTTCCGAACGAGCATCACTAGACCATTCCAATGCTTCTCGGATCTGTTGTGGGTCCATCATGCTACGTGCCTCTCGTCAATTCCCCAAGGCGCCGATTGGTAAATGTCGGATTCACTCACAATCAGGTGAATAGCCTTCTCGCGCATAGCCTCTGATACCTTGTCGGCCCTCGAGCCTGACCAACCAGGGTGCTCGCAGCTCTGGTACCGATAGCACCCCACAGCCTTGAACAGCACGTAAGGGCTAAACGGTATCCCTCGCAAGCCGTGAACGGCCTTGTGGGTGTAGTCGCGGATCTCTTCGTCGGTTACACCGATGCCCGGGCGCTCTCCCGATTCATCGGCCGGATAGCGATAGGCCACGCTCTCGAGGTTGGCACTCCACAAGTCACGCCCGATGTCGTCGGCGTCTTCAGGGTGGAAGTGCTCTACCCCATCGTCGGCGTAGATGGCGGCATGGTCACCGCGTAGGAACTCGGTCACCAGGTAGTCGATGTGCTGCTTGCTTACTATCCAAGCGCTCACGATGTCTCCTCCAGTAGTTGATAGATCCGGGCCCGGGTCAGGCCGGTGATTTGACGTAACTCTGCTACCGATACTCCGGCCCGGTAGCAGTCGTTCACGAGCTCACCGATCGTCTCATGTACGGCTTTGGTGAACGGCACGAACCCTTGCCGAGCCGATAGACGCTCAAGACGGTCTAGTTGACGCTCAGTCACGGTGTACCCACCAGACCATATGGATACGGCAGATGACCACCAGGGCGTCCGGGTCTTCAGTCTGTCGATCGCAGTAGTACGGATAGCCTCCGACTTCTGCCACAAGGTCACACGGCGTGGAGTGCCGTTGTTCGTGTTCCGAGTCTCGGTAGATGTCGGTAGTCACTTTCCCACTTCCCGTGAGTCAAAGCAGACCGCGCCGTGAGGCCGCTCAGAACAGCCCGGACCGCAGACCTTGAAACCGACCGCCGGGTACTCCGGGCCGAGCGGTGTTCGGTAGGGGGAGGTGATTACGGGTGTCTGGTGGTCCCAACGGCACACCGGCTCCGTCTTGATGGTCGATCTCTCCATGTCTCCTCCGATGTTCAGCTCGGGCCGTCGCTCGAGTCCTTCTGATTGTCTCACGAATCCGAGAAGGTGTCAAGGGGTCTATACGGTGGAGAGGGAGAAACCGAGAAGGCGCCACCAAACGTGGTGTCTACACCCCTGGACGCGAGATCGTGGCGTTCTGAGCGGCAGAATGTGACTAGGAGCCAGGCCCGGCCCGCACAGCTACGAGGCGTCGCGCGGTAGGCGCCCAACTCCCAACAAACTGGCCAGCGCGATCACACCGGCGCTGTGCTCCACGGTGGGCCACTCCAACATCAGATCACATCGGATGCAGGACCACACCTTGGCGTAGAGCATATGAGCCCCGCAGGAACACTTGCGTTCACTCATGATTGCTGTATTATGACATAAGTCAACATGGAGTCAAGGAGTATGGACATAGAACGGGCGGCCACAGCGTGGGACAACTTCACCCGCACCGAAGGGATCGATGGCACCCGCTACGGACTGTTCCCCCATCCCGACGTCACCGACATCTACATCGTCATCTGGTCATGGGCCAAACCTCCGGTCTCGGATGACCCGTACAACGTCACCACCATCCAGATCGCGGGACGCTTCGGAGTCCAGATCGGATCCTCCGCCTACACCCTCGACCTACGCGGTGCCTTGGCCTACACCCTCGACCGCATCAAAGGACTCACGACATGACCGTGCCCACCGTCGAGGATGAGTACTGGAACACTCAACGTGAACGAATCACGATCGAGAGAGCAGGCGTGCACCCATTCGAAGGCCAACTGCTGCTCGTCATCCACGACGACCCACCACCACGGGGGACCTCGGCGAAGGCCATAATGCTGCTCGACTCAGGAATGATCCACTGGCTACACGAAGCGACAGGCGACATGATCACAGATGAGGAATCCGAATTGGAGAAACAATGAGCGACTACCGTCACCTCCACACCAACCCAGCACGCGACCACTACCACCCAGCCGAAGGCTTCGTCGGTCTAGGGATCGCCATTGGGATCTGGGCCTTCGTCATGGTTTTGGCGTTCTATGTCGGCCTCGGAGACCCTGGTCACGACACCAAGGTCATCCATGAGTTCCTCGCCCCCGACATCGCGTACCGGGCCGGGGAACTCATCGCAAGACTCGCCGGATGAGCCTCCACTACGACAGAGACGGGAACGAACTTACCCTGCTCGCCTGGGCTGAGAAATTAGAGGACGACGATTACAGAAGGGTGGAACTCACCGAACGTGACGATATCAAGGTATCGACCGTTTGGTTGGGACTGAACCAGGATTTCACCGGAATCGGCCCGCCAGTGATCTTTGAGACAATGGTCTTCGGCGGCGACCACGATGGCAAACAGCAGAGGTACTCGACGGAAGAACAAGCGCGGGCGGGTCACGCCGAGGTTGTGACAGAGGTGTTTGAATGACCACCAAAGTGATGGACAAGGCCCACCGTCTCTACACCGAAGGCCACGTCCACATCGTCCGCCAAACCGAAGACGGCACCCTCATCGCATTCGTCAAATCCGGCTCGGATCCGAAGCTCACCTACCGCGTAGAAGTAAATCCGGGGGGCTGGTCGTGTGCCTGTAAGCACGGGCAGCAACACACCGACTGTGACCATGTCTGCTCGCATGTGGAGGCGGTAGCGATGAAAGTCAGGACCGAACGATGAGCAAGTATCTATCAACTATCGCAGAGGTCAGCATCCCCGAAGATATCCCGACAGGGTTCCAAATCAAAGGCGACCTTCGCATGGAAATCACCGTTCACTGGACGGTGCGCGACGGCAAAGATGCCTCCATCGTGTCTGAATGGGATGAAACCTCCTACCTAGATGCCCGCACCGATCGCGACGTGGACGACATCAACATCAAAAGTGACAGGGTCTATTACATCCAGGCGTCGGTGGAGATGTGAGACCAGCAAAGCGTCCCCGTCAACAGCGCAACCAAGTCTGGCCCCACCAGGAATGGGCCGACGGGATGCGCAACAATCCCGGCGCCGACTACCAACTCACCGACGAGCCCACCAAATACGCCGCGGCGCTCGCCCACCGAATCCGTGAAGGGCTCATCGCTGCTTACGCGCCGAAAGGGACGTTCGATGCGGTCGCTCGAGACGGCCATGTCTACGGGAAGTTCTTGGAGGAAGCATGACGTTGAACAGAGACATCGCCAAGATCATCGGCGACGGCATGGAGGAGCTGTTCGAGGAGGTCGATTCAGTCGAGGACTGCCAGTCGTGGATCAATGAGCGGTCGGCCGAAGTGGTGGGGTTGCTCCGACAAGGACCGACCGTGACCGTTGCTGGCGACAGGTGGAGTCAGAACTTCATGCTGACCACGTTGGAGATGACCGTTAACGATGCGCGGGGCACGTATGCGTTGGTGCTGTTAGAGGAGGAAGCATGACTCTAGAAGAACGACTTGTACAAGCGATGGCGTACGAATACCGCGACCTTTACAACCTCAGCGCCCGATTCAAGATGACGATCGACTTCATGGCGAAGCAGATGATTCCCATGATGGTGCGAGGCGCGGCGATTACAGCGGTGGAGGAACATTGGGAGGACGAGGAGCAACTGTACATTCTGATGAACTCGCCGCTTTCGGGTGTGTGGGTAGGCCAGGTGCCATGCGACAACTGCACTCTCGGGATGGTTCGGTCAACGACCTGCGACGACGGTTCAGTTGATGGCGGACACCCTGGCCTGGCTTGTGACGAACATTGTCCCGTTCCGTGTCCGTCGTGTGGTGGGTCAGGAACCGTGTGGCCCCGATGGGCGACGACCGTGATGATGGGCGTTGTCGTTGATATGCCCGAACCAGATCAGGCGCTCGATCGTCTGATGGAGGCACAGGAGGAGGAAGCATGAGGTGGATCGTCCTGTACGTCAAGTGGGGGTTGCCGCTGTTCCTGTTGGCCTGGGGACTGGTGGCAGCACAGAAGGAGGGAGACAGCACATGAGCGACAAACCCGTAATTACCGCTGAGATGATTCGTGAATCCCTAAAGCGCCAGCCAGAACTCGTTGCGATGATGAAGCGATTAGATGGGCGGTCGTTGGCTGATGATCCCGCAGCCGTAGAACGAGCCGCTTATGAATGGCTTGGTCAAGAAGGACTGCACAGAGAGTCGGAGTTCGAGACGGATGCCGATTGGGAAGAGTTCTTGGTCAGCGTTCAAGCGGTGTTGAGGGCTGCTGAGACAGGAGACACCGAATGATTGTTTGCATCGACCAGACAGAGCAATGCTCGTACTGCTTGCGGGACTATCCGTATCCGGTTGAGTTGCACCACTCCGATGGGGAATGTGTCGGCGGACCGTGTCTTGATCGTCAGTGTCCGTTATGGCTTGACGACTTTGAGCATTTCCACCCTGTCGCTGCGGAGGCACAGGAGGACAATGATGCCTGATTCAAGATCGGTTGGCCTTTACGAGAAGTATCGAGTGGATCGTGTTGACGGTCATCCTATTGGGAGGTGCATCGTCCTCGAACTAGCAGACCCGAACTCTTGGAACGCGCTATTGGAGTGGGCCGATTCGGTGGCAATCGATGGGTACGAAATCTTGGCAGAAGATGTGCGGGCCTCTGTGTCGCACGAAATGGGAAAAGGGGCTGCTGAGACAGGAGACACCGATGCCTAAGTATTCCGAAGAGGACGGATTCGACATGGGTGAGTACCTCGGGTCCAACGAAGACGCCGCTTACGCCGAAGAAGAAGAACTACGACGCGCCGGCCCGAGAGAAGACGAACCCAACATGGTCACCGTGTCCGACAAACCTGTGCATCTGGACAAAGGGTTCCGGTTCAACGACAACGCCTGGACCTGTTTGGCGTGCGGCCGGTTGGCGAAGCGCGGGCCTTCGCGAATGGTTTACTGCGACTGTGGAAGAAGGACACGGCTATGAGCGGCGGATCTTTCAACTACGCGTTTGAGAGGCCTCCCTACGATTGGGGTAGCGCGATGGATCACCTAGAGCTGGTCCTTCTCCGGGCGCAGGCTCGGAGATGGGTCTTCAACCATGTGTGGGATTCTGGCCGCGGGAAGTGGATGCCGTTCTTCACTCCGACGATCTGTGCCGCGGGCCTCCGGTTCATCGACCTCTGGTTCAAAGGGCAGGGCGACCCCTATGCGAATCCGGTTAAAGCATCGGAGCCTCTACTTGCCACGCCCGAGGCGATCGCCATCGTGAAGGCCGTCGAGTGGTGGGCGTCAGGGGATTGGGGACCGGAAGCTGTGATCGAAGCAATTGTCAAGTGGGAAGGACTCGTATGAGCCTCATGTCCCACATCCACCAAGTCCGCGACCTGATCATGTGGTGGACCCACTTCGAACGCAGCACCGGGACCGCACCCGAGTGGCAGCACCTCGAAGACGACGAAGCGTTCCTCGACACCCTCACAGGCGTCGAACTCGGCGACTGCCTAGCCGAAGCCGAACGAATCATCCGAGCTGGTCGAGCAGTCAAATCACATATTGAGGACTACCTAGCAGCCGACATCACAGAGAATGGCGCCATCCGACTCGGCGCCGACGGCTACTATATTGGGCCTGCAACCACACGGAGGGTCATTGATCCCCTCGGCTTGCTCCACTTCCTCTACAACTATGGCGACCTCTACGCCATTGAAAAGGCCATCAACATCAACTCGGGTGCCCGTATCGGTGTCATCCGTGGGTATGGAGGTGAGTCGTCTGACGCCGTCGTTGATTCCTTCTTCGAGGAAACGAAACAGGAAACGAAGTTGCGGAAGGTGCCGGCTATGAAATCGAAATGGGTAAAGAACCTAGAACATGGGGAGAGGCGGGCGTGAAAGACAATGAGTGAACAGGCGTGGGCTGAGGCGTGGGTCAAAGCATGGGCTGAGATGCCCGACATCGGACAAGGCCACACCGTAGACGTCCGCAAGGAAGGCAAAAAGGTGTTTTCCTACACCTACGCCTCACTACACGACATCCTCAAAGCCGTGCAACCAGTCCTGACCGAACATGGGTTCGCCGTCAGCCAGTCGCCCACACCAGACGGCATCGAGACTCACATCACCCACCGCGACGGGTTCACCAAGGTCTTCGGCCCTGTGCCGATGCCCTACTCAACCGACCCCAAGGCCATCGGGTCTGGGATCACCTACGGCCGACGCTACGGACTGACTGCCGCGCTCGGGATAGCCACCGATGAGGACAACGACGCACCCGAAGCATCAGGAGCGCCTGAGGAGCCACGGTCAGAGGCAAGTAGGGCAGCCAGCCGCGCACCTAGAACAGGTGACGCTCACGACGAACTGTGGACCTACGTCACCGAACGGTTCCCCGTTCCTGACCGGCAGACGGTGTTCTTCGACGCTCTGCAGGACGCGGGGGTGGAGGACAAGAAGCGGGCCAACAAGACCCAGGCGACCAAGGCGAGGAAGTACCTGGAAGGGTTGAAAGCATGAGTTGGAATGTGAGACAAAGCCTGATCGACGCGCTGGCAGCACCCGTCCTGATCGGTTCGATAACGACCGGCAACAACAGTGTCCGATCTATGACCCCCGAGGAACAGGCAAGCGCAGTAGCTGAGTGGCTTCGCGAGAACAACAACCAGCCCGTTCTTGCACCCGAAGATGGGGAGGACAGCCCATTCGCATTCGTAACGACCGAAGAGTTGGCCGACCTGCTGGCAGAGCAGTGAGACACTGCAACCGGTGCCGATGTCGGCCCCTACTCTCAGCACTAGCCACCCTCTACGCAGTCGTAGCGGTGGCTGGTGGCGCGGCGGCGCTCATATACGCATTCGCTAGGTCTGTCGGGGCTCTGTGAGGCTCCGATGGATAGCTTTACCAGCGGTGGTCGCTCTGATCCTGGTGATGATCCCATTCGACGGAGAGGAACAAGATGTTGGAAGCAGCGGTACTAGCGGTCCTGTTGGCGATCGGAGCGAGGGGGTGGTATCAACTAGGGGTAAGCCACGAACGACGGAGGCACAACTCGCACCCACAACGACTACCACGACGAGGGTGATTCCGCCGTTGGTGTGGGACAACGAACCGCTACTGATGCCCGACATCGCCTGCGGATACATCCGAACCCTGCCAGGGGACCGCTACCTGGACCGCGCAGTGGACTTCTGCCTCCCGATCGCCTGGGCGTTGTGGGACCTGATGTCATATCCCGGCGACAAAGTCGGAGCGCCTTCGGTCCGCGAAGGATTCGACTTCACCCTCTACTGGCGTGATGTCCTGCACGGCATTTACGTGATGAGCTTTGAGTCGGGTGCGAATCCCGACGCCAACGCCCTCAACTGGGGATGTCCTAAGATCCCCGAACTACGACCGGAGGACTCGTCGATCTGCCGTTCCTTCGGGGCCAAGGTTCCGATCTCTTGGTACTCCCACATGAGCCACCTGGTGCAAGATCGAAGCGACAGGCTGCTGGGCTATCAGATCGACCCGTATTCGCTGTATGAGTCGTCGCTGCTGGCCTTCGCGTTGGTGTACGAGATCGGTGGCAACGGCTGGTTCCACTGGTGGCACGCGAGCTGGCTATTGAACTCATACACCACAAGACATGGTATTATCCCTACGTGGTACTGCCCTCCAGATGCCTACTGGATCAACGTCAGGGGCGGTCGGCAGCCGTGTCCGGTAGGAGGATAAACATGTTCACCGAAGATCTAACTGTTCGATTCCGAGCCCAGGTCTCTATGGATTGTCATATATGGACCGGGGCGATAAGGACTACTGGCTATGGCAACTTCAAGGTGGGTAAAGAGACCTGGGGGGCCCATCGGTATGCGTGGATGTTGGCGAACGGCCCGATCCCCAGAGGGCTGTCTGTCTTGCATAAATGCGACGTGCGGGCCTGTGTTAATCCTTTGCATCTGTTCCTCGGAACCCAAAGGGACAACATGGAGGATGCTCAAACCAAGGGCCGCATGGCGCGGGGGGAAGAGCACGGGGCGGCGGTATTGACCGAGGCGCGAGTGCGTGAGGTGAAGAAAGCGCTCAACGTAACCAATCCGAATCGGGCCGCGATCGGTCGGGAGTTGGGTATCTCGAAAAGTCAGGTTGAGCACATCTATCGGGGTGACTCGTGGGCGTGGCTAGAAGCATGACGTTGGAAGAACAACTCGAACAAGTAATCGGTGATGCAGGCTACGCGTTCGACCCTCACGATTTTGATGTAGAACTAGCGGCCGAGGCTGTGGTGGGGCTGCTCCGACAAGGATCGACCGTGAGGGTAAAAAACGCCAAGATGCCGAACCGTTCTGAAATCCTGGCGCACACCATCCCACAAATTGACGAAGGCGTGTATGTGTTGGTGCTGTTGGAGGCACAGGAGCCGTGAGTCTGCGTGCCATCGTCTTTGAGCGTGACGGCGGGCGCTGCATCTGGCCGTCATGTGTGGAGCCAGCCCTTGAGCTGGCGCATTTCCACTCTCTCGGCTCCGGCGGATCAAACGAGCGTGACGTGGCATCCAACAGCGGAGCGATGTGTCGGCCGCACGCTCGAGCGAGTGACGGTGAGTACGGGCCCGGAGGCAAGGACGACTATCGACGTGATCACATCAACCTGTTCGGGCCGGGTTACCAGGACATCCCTCCGCACCGCTTGGCGTGGGAGCGGGCTGAGGCGTTGACCGAACTAGTGAGGAACAGGACATGAGACACATAACGCTGCGGCGTGGCGAAGAACTCTCCATTGAATACACCCATCTCGCGGGGGGTGGTCCGCCGTTGGTTATCGATCCTGTAGTAGAGACAGAGTGGTGCCTAAAACACAAAGCCAATCGTTATCACAACGAGATGCCTTCACTTGACGAGCCGGACTATCTCCGGGGACGAGGCCGACCACTATGCCTCATCGCATACGGCGACGGCATACAGGGACGAGGCTACGAGTGCGATATCCTCAAGGCCTTCGTGGTGTTGAGAAGAGCCGATGACTGACTGCACCGTCAACGGGGTCATAGGCCACAGACGGGCCTTCACCAACCACGCCGGTGACGACGTTTGTGCCTGTGGGGTCAAAACGGGCCGCAGAGCCCAAGGAACCCGCGACGGGGTGACCATTGAGCCGATCGACCTCAAACCGCTCAACGCCCAGGCGCAGCGGGTGTGGGAACTGATGTGCGACGGTCAGTGGTACTCCTTGAGGACTATCGCCGATTGGACTGGGGATCCCGAGTCATCGGTGTCTGCTCGCATCAGAGATTTCCGCAAAGAGAAGTTCGGTGGTCACACCGTTGACAAGCGACGGACACCAGCCCACAGAGGTTGGGAATACCGATTGGATCTCCCCAATGAGTAGCAGCCCCCCGTAGGGAGCCGCCACCGTCACACCCGTCGGTGCTAATGTCGAACATGGAGTCAGACGCTAGGAGCGTAGCATGGTGAGAGCCCCGGACCTTCTGTTCGAAGCGATACTCAAGGTCGCCGGATGGGAATACGCCACGCTCACCGACTCGGCCCGAGGCTGGATCAACGCCGCAAGAAAAGAACTCCACGCTGTTGGGGCCACACCCGAAGAAGTCCTCATCCGTGGCCGCCGCTACTGGGACCGCAACCCCAACCGCTCCCCGCGCCGACCGTCACCTTCGACGTTGGCGAAGCACTGGCCGAACCTCGTAGAAACCCCAGCGATGGGTGCTGCCGCGTTCGACGAAGGCCCCTGTGACCACCTGTACCAAGAGATAGAACCCGACGGCGACCGCGGCGATTACTGCGTGCGCTGCAGGACGTGGTCTGGGCTGGTGCAACTCAAACTCCTTGAAGGTGGGGCGTGATGCTGCTGCCCTTCGCCGAAGATGCCAACTGCCGTGGTTCCGACTCTGAACAGTTCTTTATCCATACTGGCGCATCGTCCAAACCGGCCAAGGCGATCTGTAAGGGCTGCCGGGTCAAGCAAGAATGCCTCGACTGGGCGATCGAGTATCGGATGGTCTACGGCATCTGGGGAGGCAAGACGGTGAAGGAACGCCGCAGAGCCACGAGAGAGTTGGTTGCCGTCGGGGTGCGAGAGCCAGGGGCTTCGGTCCTTGGAGTAGCGGAAGAAGCCTCGGCGGTGACCGGCACATGACCTACAACGACACCCCCGCCATCTGGACGGAGGTGTCTAATACGAGCCACCAGGTCTCCGACCTGATGCCGTGGTGGGGTGAGTTATCGACCGGCGATGTCGTTGACGAGCCCGGCGCCGAATCCGATAGTGGCGGCGGTGTATAGCTTGTCCACCCAGGGCTCAGGGTTGACCCCGTAGTCACTCAACAGCACGCCATACATCTCCAACCCGAATCCGTAGGACACCCCCGCACCTGCGGCTAACGCCAATGCGGCCACCGCGTAGCCCTTCAAGTCGAACGCTTCCTTGGCGTGCTCGACGAGCTTCTGCACCAAAGCCGCCGCGAATATCACTGCTGCAATCATCGTCTTCTCCCTATATCGCCGGTCCTGCTACTACGACCTCCGTGTGGCTGTGAGAGTTACCCCCCACCTGAAAAAGGTTGGCGTGGTCGAAGCCGGTCAATGAGCCGGTTATGTCGAAACCACGGTCTTTCTGCCACGCCGAGGCCGCAGCCGCGGTCTTGGGGCCGTACTGCTTGTCGATCGTTCCCGGGTCAAAGCCCAACTGAGCCAGCCGGGTCTGCACTACTTCGACGTTCTCTCCGCTGTCACCGATAGTCATGGTGTCTTCATCGCTTCCCTCCATCCAATATCTCGGACCTGACCTCGAGTAGATCCACTCGGTGTCGAGGCTTTTATGACGGTACGCCGCCTGATACATCAGGTCAACGTGTAGTTCGCAATGATCGTGGGGTCCGGCCGAAGCACCGGATGATCCGACCCACCCGATGGGTTCGCCCCGCTTGACCCACTGGCGTTCCTTGACTAAGAACTGTTTGGTCTGCCATTTCTTGTCGGGACCCATATGGAGGTGGCGTGAGTACACCTTGCGGGTCTCGCCGTAGAAGCGGACGCCAGGAATATCGATTGCAACGGGCCCGTGGTTGCAGGTGACCGCGTTGCCAGAGCCGTTGTTCTGCCAGCGAGCCAGCCTGATTTGACCGTCGTGCGGAATGTGAATTTGGGTGCGGGTGGAGGCCCAGTCGGTGCCGTTGTGTTCGCGCTTGTTGAAGTTGGGATCGTACTTGGTTGACGACGGTTGACGACCGGATCCGGGGTGGCCGCGGGACCACACTTGGCCGTTCCATCCCGGTACGTGGGAGATGATCGGTAGGAAGTCCGACAGCAGCAGGGTCATGGTGAGGCGGCGTTGCTCACTACCCACGTGTTGAGCAGTAGAAAGACACCGGAGCCGACGACGGTAAGGAGGGCCACGTAGACCTTGTTGCGTAGCGCCATCTTCGCGCGTGGGATGCCGCCGTTGGTGAGCAGATCATGGACCTCTTTGAGTTGGCCTTCCATGCCTTCGGCGCTCACGCGACCCGTCCCTGATGGATGTTTGCGACCCCACAGCGATGTGCGGATCGGCTCAACGGCACGTTCCACCTCTTCTCGAGCGACCTTACGAACTTCGTCCATACGTGTTGGTTCCTCATGTCAGGTACGCCCTGTCCGGGAAGACTAGCCAAAATCATGTCACGGTGTCCCTAACCTGAAAGGTGGCTTCGGTAGTCCAGAAGATCGGTGAGGCGCCTTCGGTAACGTGGCCCTGCGCGGTCCACTCGCCAGGAGTGTCAAGGTCACCGGCGACGGTGACATAGTCGAACTGGCCTCCTGAGCCGTCGCCGACGATCACCCCGGTTTTGGTGAGGACATCACCGTGGTTCGGTTTGGTCAGATACATCAGCAACGCGGTCTGACCTGCGATGCTGCGCACGGTGCCGTCGTCGTCGATCGTCAAACGGATCGTCAACCCTACGTCACCCTTGTGCGCGATGTTTCCCATTACTCAGACTCTACTTGTAATTCGATAACGGATACGGCTCTTACTGGCAGCTCAATAACCGATTCGGCTTCTACCGAGGGTTCGATCGCTGATTCGGCTTCCACCGGTAGTTCCATCGCTGATTCGGCTTCCACCGGTAGTTCCATCACTGATTCGGCTCTTACCGCCAGATCAAGGGCGAACGGTGTGGTGGGGCGGGGTGAGGGGAAAGTTGTGGTGGTAACAATCGAAGCCGGGGTGAGGGTGGACCCTGCGCTGACTGCCGGCGCTGTCATCGACGTGGTGGTAGTAATCGAAGCGGGGGTGAGCGTCTGGTCTTGACGAACTGTCGGCCCTGGCATCGTTGTGGTAGTGGCGATCGCGGCGGGGGTAACGGTGGCGCTTACGGCTGCTGTCTGATTGAGGAGCGAATCGTGAAGGGTGCCCGCTCCGGTGCCTACCTCACCGGCAGTTAGCTCCTGGGAGATAACAGCGTAGGACCAGATTTCGACCTGGGCGTAGCTGCCGCCGCCGCTGATAGAGGCGAAGACCAATGCCACCGCGTTGGCCATGTCCGCTGCGACATTGTCGGCTGACGCCGAGCCTGACGCGGTGCCGTCTAGGTAGGCTTGGGTGGTGCTGCCGTCATAAACCCAGATAAGGGTGTGGGCTTTGCCGTTGGTGAGGTTGCCTGAGGTGGCGGTTTGTTCGTTGGCGCCGTCCGCCAATAACCCCTTCGATGTGGCGTCGGCGGATTCGAGGTAGCCGGCGTATCCGTCGCCGGTAGTCAGGTTCGCTTTCTTCGCCATCAGTACCGCGTCGGCAGCGGGGGAAGTATCGTAGACTCTGAAGCCGAGCCCGAATGTGAACGAGTCCGTGTGGGTGTAGTCGAGGGCCGCGTCGTCGGGGATTTCAAGCCGATCGTCGGTGTCATATTGGAAGGCGGGCCGGTCCACCATTCGCATCAACTCCGCAGTACCAGACTGATTGATCGTGACCGTTGCGGCTTGTGCTGAGTCCTCGGTGAACGTTCCAGCCTGCGTCACAGTGTCACCGACGAGCGAGGCAGGGTTGATGTCGAGAACGAGGGTGCCGTCGATACCGTCATAGGCCAAGTAGCGGTGAACTGTCATCGGGTGGATACCGCCGATGTTGGCGCAGATTTTTACCTGAGTGTCTCCATCGAAGATCGAGGTGGTAGAGCCGAGGGTCACCGTGTCACCCAACTTGGACCAGTTGGCAGCATTCTCAGGGTCGTCGGTGCCGGGATTGTTCAACGTCCAGAACTCAAGGGCGATGTCGCCTGCTCCGTCGTTAACGTCGAGGGTCACTCGGAGTCCCCGCAAGGTTCCGTCAGTGAAACCCGTCGCGACTGTTGAGGTTTTGTCGTGGAGCTTCCCGGCAGTGCTGGTGCCGTCTTCCGACCAGATAAAACGGATCTTGCCGTCGGTCGCGAGTCCCCACCGATATTCACGATTGTTGGTAGCGAAATTATATTTGTGTCCTATTGCAGGAGCAGTGGGCGGGGTGTAGTCGTCCTGTATCCCGACCCACCGATAGTCGATATCCCCAGTGATCGACAGGGCAACAGAATCGGGTGTGGTCAGATCATTGTTGCTAATCCCAGGAGCCCGGAAATGGTTGTCGCCCTGCGTCTTGTCATGGTCGAAGAAGGTGGGGTCGTTAGTGCCGCCAGGGAACGCCGCGTGATGCCCGTTGCCTGACTGGTCGTCCCACGGTGCCGACCCGTCAAACAGATCGGCGAACGACCACGCTTCACCGTCATTGATGTCAGTCATGGCTGCACATCGTTAGGAACGAACGGGACCATGCCTTCGGTGGTGTTGATTTGCAGCCACGGCCGAGCGAACCAATCCTCAAGTGTCAGCGCTTCCCCAAAATCAGGATGGTCCTCTGGCGGGAATGGTGGCAACCGCGACTGCGCCCACCCTCGTACCGCGTTCGCCGCCCCCACCCATGACGCCTGCGGAGGCCCAACATTCCTACGTTCTGTCACATCAGGGAAGCCCTGAGGCGGTCCGGTGTTGGGGAAGTCTCCGATGTTCTCGACTACGGCGATCAGCGTCCGCACATCATCTATGTCAATCGACGGGTCGGAGTAGACGTACCAGCGGGTTGCGCCCTCGTCGTACAACGCGGGGACGCCAAGAACCTTCTTTACGGCGAAGGCCATCAACCCACGTTTCGGCACGCTGATTGCTAGGACCGTTGACTCCAAGAGGGCAATCTGCATTACCCACCCCCTTTTCGTTACGGCGTGAAATCGTGAGTGGCGATCCCGTCGGCGTGCCAGGTGATAGCGAACGTACCGGCCACAGTATTCACAGCGGTAACAAAATCGACAACCAGGATCTCCTCGTCGGCAACAGGATCCGCGTACCAGCGGTAGGCCATCACGCTGGTGAGAGTGGTGGTTGTTTCGGATACGTCGGTGGCGTCGAGCTTCCAAGTTCCCGACGAGGTGGTGATCTCAGTGCCGGTTAAGGCCACCCCGCCGGCGGCCCATCCAGTGCCGCTGACTTCGTTAGTGTTGTTCCAGGTGGCATCGGTGTCGAAGTTGGGGGTGTGGTTATCGTCAACCAGCGCACCTTTGTAGTCCTCAGCCTCGAGGTTGAGTGCGGCGGCGTTGGTCAGCATCTTCTCCAACGAGATGAACATCAGTCCCGAAGCCGTGATAGCCATTAGCTCTCCCCAGGAATCAGGACTGTTCGGCCGGCGCGGGCCTCGACTCGGTAGGCGGCGAGAGCTTGGGAGGCGGCACGTTTCGCCGCGTAATTCTCATCGGACCGATCGGCTCTGAGTGCCTCTTTGGCGGCGACCATCACATCGATGAGTGCCTCTTCTTCGAGCGACGGTAGGTTCTGCGCGGCGCGTAAAGCGTTGATTTCGTCGCGTTCGGCGGTCATTCGCTTGGGCCCGGCATCTTTGATTTGGACACGATGGGTTCGGGTCTGACGATAGCATCGACCCTCCCCGACTCATGCTCTACCTGGATGTTGCGGCCACCGTCAGGTAGCCACAGACCACGGGAATCCTTGAGCGCCTGCGTACCGGCTTTCGGAACCGAGACGGTGCCATGAACGGAGCATTCGCCGTGGTTCTCGGCACGGACATGACCGGCCAACGGGTGACCTTTACGGGCGGCGCGTGGATGGTTGGGGCAGTAGATGAGAGTGAGTTTTTTAGCTTTCATCGTGATCCAGAACGTAGAGGACCGCAGCCAACAATAAGGTGAGCAGACCGGTTTGGAGCAGACGGTCTTCTAGCAGCCAACGTGCCCAGATGGCAGCGTAGATGAATCCGAATCCGATCAGTGTGAGATAGAACCAGAGTTTCATAATGCTCCTTTACGATTCGTTGTCGTATATTCGCACCCATTTAGTGGTGCCATTGATCTCCACCCGCACCGCTCCGAACTTCGTCGAGTCCTCAGTCGTGTCAGATGAAATAGACCTACTGCCGTCGGCAGCCGAGGTGCCAATGAAGTTGGTGAAGGTGTCATCAATATCTAACTGCTCAAGAATCAGTACTGGTAGACCGCTGTCGGTGGTCCGCTGCGAAACCTGAGTACTACCCCCCGCAGCGACCGAGACATAGGTGTTGCCGTCATGGTGTAGGCGGAAGCCACTAGAAAAGTTGTCGGCGTGCCAATCGGTGTTGGCCGCAGCACCCTTCAGGACTATCTCTCCACCCTCATTAGTTCCATCGAAGGCTTCGACAATAAGAGCGCCACCCCACTGGTCGTACCCGACTACGAGCTGGTTCAACGCCATGAGCAGCAGATTTCCCAGGTTATCGAAATTAAAGTGGTACGCGCCGGTTCCGCCAATTCCGAACCAAATGTCAGATCTGCCCGTTGCGGAACTGACGGTAACGGCGGCCTCTTGTCCGTCGGTTGAACGAAGAGACCTCATCGACGCCCCGGCCTGACCGGACACTTCACCAAACACGTTGATGTGACGCAGCACGGGAGCATCGACCGGCAAGTAGTCTCGGAGTTCCTGCTGGAACGCTGGCCTCTGAGTGAGGGGACCACCAGTGTCAAGCAGAGCGGGGAAATCTGCCATTAGATGAGACTTGTTTCCCAGACTCGGATAGTGGCGAACTCCTGATCACGATGCCCGCCCATCAACTCCACCACCACGTCAGACACGCGAGCCTTTTCTGTGGATCCCACCTGATAAGTATCGGTGAACTTAATCACGCCACCGGAGAACTCCGACGCCGCTCGAAGCGCCGACAGCAGGGAGGTGCCTGATGCTCCTCGGCCCAACGATGAGGACCGCAAATCTATATCCATCTCCACCCCGCGGCGTTTCTGCGCGCCTACCGCTTCACAGAATACCTCACGGATCTTAGGTGAGTTAGCCGAGTTGGTGGAGTCGGGGGCCAGTTCAATCTCGAAGTCGTACCCGACGGTCTGGGCATCGGTGCCGCCTGATCTCGACACAGTCCAAGTGTAGGTGGTGTCGTCGTCCTCGGTAAAGGAGGCGACGTTACCCGACTCCAGATTGACTGCGGTGAATGTCCCCCCGTCAGCGGCGACCTTCAACGTCATCGTGGTTGAAGCTGGAAGAGGGTCGGTGACCACGGTGACTCGCAGCAACGTTTTTTGGATGCCGCCGAGGGTGAAGTTGAACCGACCGGATTTCCAGGTGGCGTCGTCGGTGGTAAACAGGGTGGTGTCGTAGCGTTCCACCGCCGCTGAACCGTCGGTGTTCGACACGAAGACGTCTTTGCCGAGGGTGGCGGCGTCTTTGACTCCGGTCGAGGTACCTTGTGAGGCGGCCAGTTGGAAGATCGCCCCCGCCGATAGGTCGTAGGCCATCAGCGCTTTGCCGTACCAGAAGATCAGGTCGTCGCCGATAACCCCCGCGATGATGACCGGCTGCGACGCGGTAGAAGTATCAGCGTTTCTTACCACTCCCGTGGTTCCCCACTGTCCGCCGCGCTGATAGTAAATGTGGGCAAGTCCCTTCTCGCCGTGTGCGGCGGCATAGCGGAACCCGACGAACAGGAACCCATGAACGAAATGTGTCGAGTACCCGAACACGGCTTCGACTGGCAGCTTCCCGGTGGGGAAGTCGGTGGTGGTCGCGGCGTTCCATTCCATGACTATCACGTCACCGTTTTCTTGTGGGACCAGCCAGGTGACTCCGGTGTCGGTGACACACATGCGGCGGTAGATGTTGCCTGTGGAGCCCATGTAGTCGGTGACATTGCCGCCTGGTTGGGACAGGATGGTGCGTTTGTCTATTTGTTCCGCGGTCCAGTTGCCACCGGAGTCGGCGGTGCCTGCAAGCACAGAGCCGCCTTTAGTGGTCGAAAGGGTGACTTTGGTAGTGGACTCAACGGTCTTCACCCAATATCGGGTCAAAGTGGAATACTCCGACGGGTTGGCGTCAGAGGTGACAAACGAAATGGCATCATCAACCGACAAGCCGTGAGCAGTTGAGGTTGTCCACAGATCTTCTGGTGAGCCTCCGGTGAAGTCGAAAGTCCAGTTGGCCCCTACCAACGGGGTGGTCAACTGGTACAGGTTCGCTCCGTCCAATGCGTAGATGGTGCCACGCGAATACCGAAGTTCGGCGTTGTAGACGAACGGATCGGCGGCAGTCGCCGAATAGACCTCCAAGTTCGATCCGGTCAATACCCGACGAATAGTCTTATCGTCGTAGGCGATTAGCAGGGCGAGGCTGTCACCCTCATCACACAACGAGGTGACTGTCTGGGTGGTGGCCCCTGTGGCCCATCCGGCCTGATCCCAGTCTCCGGTGGCGAGTTGCCACCAGTGGGCGGTGGCGTCATCAACAGCCCACAGCAGACCGTGAGCCCGACCGAACTTGACTCCCTCCGAGAACGCGGCGGAACCGTCGTGCTGCGACACCTCACGAAAGGCCCCTAATTCCAAACGGTCGCCTTCGCGGTCCGGTTTGACATTGGATGACTCGCGGTAGCCGCCCTCTTCCCACAGACCTTTGAGTTCGCCGCGTTCCCAACGGTTCTGTGACCACCGCCGGATGAACACATCACCGGATTGGTCCTCGCCACCTCCGCCACCGGTGCCTTCGGGCCACACCATCCGTGAGATCGGCCGGTACGGATTCTTGGTGGGTGCCAGCGTAAGGCGTATGTCCTGGGTGTTGGTGGCTGAGATGCCGTAGGTGAGTTTGCCGTCCATCAGTCTTCGTCCAGATCATCGGACACGAACAGGTGCCTCATCTCCCAGATGTGCCGTTCATGTAGATATTCGATGAGCCCCAACCGGGAGGTCAGTTTCGATGGAGACAAGGCCACAGACAGCAATTCCTCGCCGTCCTTATCGAGATAGGAAAAGCACATCACCACGTCTTGAACTATCCCGTCGATCCCGTCGTCTGCCAGGAGGTTCTGAGCGGCGTCGAGAATCCCCATCAGCCCACCTGGGTAGGCCCGTACTCCCACCGTTTCAACAGAGGCACGTCCTCTTCGAGCTGGTTGCGGTACTGATCGACCATGTCCTCGAACTGGGTCTGGAACCAAGCAGCATCAGCGTACGCCACAGTGGAGGTCTGAGCGGCCGACTCGGCGTAACGTCCCCTCACCGAAGTTCCTCCGGTCAGCCGCGCCACTGCGCCCCAGGGGATCAGGTTGGTGATCTCGGTCGGAAGAGAAGAGATATCCGAGGACGACGGGCGGGTGCGAGCCGAGTAATAGATGGTGTCGTTGACATCATGGTAGCCGGTCAGCAGGATCGAGTTGCCGGTGGAATCGGTAGCAGAGGCCTGGGCGTGCTTGATCTCATACCAGCGGGTGGGGAACTCGCGGTAGTTGAAAATGACGTTCTGGATCGTCCAGGTCCCCGACGAGTTGGCGGTCCCCGCCAGTGGGGTGGTGTCCTCATTGGCCGACAACGTGAAGGTGAGGGTGGTGGGAACGGTAGCGACGTAGTAGATCACCCCCAACGCGTATTCGGTCGGCGCGGTGCCGACTGCCGAGAACGAAACCATGTCACCCACCGACAGGCCATGGGCGGTTGAGGTGGTCCATTCGTCCTCTACTGCCGAGCCGGTGAAGATGAAGGTGGTGGTTCCGATCGAAGTGGAGGGGGTGTCGAACTGGTACATCTTTTCGATCAGGATGTCCGAGGCGTTGGCCGGATACCTTGTCCGATTTTCGGTGGGTGAGATGGTTCGTTGGGTGGAGAACCAGCAGCCGCGCATCAGGTCGGAGTCGATCGTCTCGTTGATCGCCCGCTGAATCTCGGTGTGAGTGAACGGCGGGTCCTTCAAGAACACCGCTCCAGGTGCATACGCCGGAGTAGCAGCCGCCCAGTTGCCCGAAGTGTCATCCGAACCCTGCAACGCGGCGCCGCCCTTAGTGGTTGACAGCGTGGCGGTGGTGGTGGAAGGCACAGTGACCGCGTAGTAGATGATGTCGATCGCCCACTCTGTGGCGCCGCCGCCATCGGACGTGAAAAACATCGCATCACCGACACTCAACCCATGAACCGCCGATGAAGTCCACAAGTCATCCGAGGCGCCGCCGGAGAAGTCGAAGGTCCAATCCGAACCGATCGCGGTGCGAGCCGCCGCAGAAGAACGACGCTGCGCCCGGGTCACAGGGACGTCGGCTCCGGGGGTGTCGTGCTCGGCCATCAACTGCACCACTTCGCCGGCGGTGCCGGTCCCGTCGAAGAACTCGGCGTAGGAGCCGTACTCCCACATGATGCGGCCCGACAGGTCGAAACGGAACAGGGTGCTGGTCGATTCCAACACCGGGACGGTCAGCCGATCAACTGCGGGCCGCTCTAGCGGAGTCTGTCCAAATATCTGGTCGATTACGTCGAGCGTCAGGGTTTGTAGGGTCGCCATTTTAGACGACCAGGCTCGCCCCGACTGAGTAGGTAAAGGATTCAGCGTCGGCGACCGTTACCGACACCCGCCAGATCCTTGGGAGTGGAAGGTTGGCGACCCGGTTCGCTACCGCGATACAGCCTGGATAGACCACCAGGTCGGTAGTGATATCGACTGTGGCTAACGCGGCGGATGCCAGCAGCGTGTAATAGGAACTAGATTCGACGTCCTTGCCTTGGATGGTGAAGGTCACCGCCGCGGTCGAAGGGTCGGCGGTCACATCGACCGTCACTACCACGCCACGATGGTTGACGTTGGTGAAGTCCGAAGAGTCCACCGCCGCGGTACGGGCAGCCGACGCCAGCACGGTGATGTCACGATTGGACTGCAACGGCTCCGGGGTCGAAGCCGCCGATTCCATGTGCAGCAACGCATGGAGGTTGCCCCACGAATCGACCCGTAGATTGGCCTCTTCTAGATCGGTGGCCGGGGTGGCGTCCTGGCCCGACAGGGCCGAGGTCACCGAATCAACAATGGCTACTTTTTGAACCATTAGTCCTCCTGTACTTCCGCTGCTCTCAACACCGCCCCACAGTCGCATGACTTGTTCGGATACGCAGGCTCGTTATGGACCGCGCAATCAGACTGATGCGAATAGTCGGCGCAGTTTCCACAATTACAAGTAGTCATCAGTCCACCTCCACCTTCGATGACTCAGTATTTTCCGTCTAACACTGCCGATCTTAACCGCCCAGCGTCTTGGAGTACACGCGTTGTCGCCTCACGGGTGGCGTCCTCCAGATGGTCGAACAGTTGGCGGTCGGTCATGTGCGCCACCGCATCAGGAGCCCGCCTACGTACCCACGCCAGCGCCATCTGCATCTGGCGACGGTCTGAGCGCCACAGATTCCACAGGTGGCCCATCAACGCCTTCTGGGTGTCGCGGGCATCGAGCGGTTTGACGTGGGTCTGTTCGACTGCGGTCGAGTCAGGAACCACTTCGAGGGTCGGGTCGAACCGGTCACGCGGCGCCTGCACTTCTCCGTCGATGCGGCTCCTGGTCACTCCTGAGATCCCCGGACGAGACGACGCGATGTTGCCTTCATTCTTGGCGCGCCAAGCGGCGAGCTCGCCGGGGGTCATCAGGTAGCTTCTCATGCCGTAGCGAAGCTCGCAGTGGTAGTCACACCGGTGTGGACCTTGCCACGGAACGCCACTTCGAGCTGCTGATGCAACAGCGTGCAGTGGTGGTCGAACTCGGGCTTCTGCATGGCCCAGCAGTCGAGGCGGGGACACGGCTGCGGAGTGACCCGCCGAAAGCCCCTGGCCTCATGCCACCGGATGTACTCGTCGTGCTTGGAGGGATCGTAGTTGTTGATCCCCGGTTCGCACACGATCTGCTTGAGGTTGCCGGACTTGTCCAGCATCACGATCTTGCGCGGTGAAGGCCCGGTGCTGGTGGCGTACTCGGTCAGTTGATTGACCGCCTCCTGCAGCAGCCGGTCGCGTTGCTTCTGCGCCCAACCCGGTTCGATCGCTTCCATCTGGTCGATGGTGAACGGCGCCAGATGGTTCTTGGCGCGGTCCCGGTTGAACGACACCAGCATGTCCTCCACCTGAGTGGGAAGGTCAGTAGCCAGTATTCGTGCCGCCGTTTCCAGGTCCACCGGGTATTCGACTTCCACCGGCTTGAGCTGCGCCAGTTCCTCGCGCAGCCTTATCAATTCGGCTTCCATCGCGGCCTGAGAGGCGGCTTCGCCCATGTCGGCGGCGATAGTCGATACCTCAGAGTCGATCTGTTCGGGGGTGATGGAGCCCTTCGGCGCCCAACCTTCCTTGGTGCGGTGGCTGTTGAGGGTCCCCAACACGAGACCGTATTTGTCGGCGAACGCCTTGTTGGATAGGCCCGAGGCCCCTGCTTCGAACTCCGTCCGTATCTCGAGCCACTCTTGTGGTGTCTTTACTGTTTTGACTGGCAACTTCTTCCCTCCTTCGGGTGAGTACTAACGCCTGTCTTCTATGAGCACCCCGGGGGTTTCCCCCCAGGGGGCTATTTGTTTAGACCGCAGGTGCGGTCGGGTAGTTCATGAACTGCCAATACTCGAAGTTGTGCACGTCGGATTCCAGGGTGACAGCGCCACCCGCAGATCCCCAACACACAATGCTCGGTTCGGCGGACTCGTCGTTGTCGAGGTTGCAGAGGACCTGAGCGCAAGGCTCGTCATCTATGAAACCTTCGACGATCAGAGGACCGCCCTGGCCGTTCTCGCCGGACCATTGCGCCTCAAGTGCGTGAGGGACACCTTTGACCAGGGTGGTCCCAGACGTCAGTGAGCCTACGCCCGCTGCCGCTTGGCTGGTGTCTCCGTGGTCCGCCGAATCGCTTCTCAAGGTCATCACGCCGCTGATCGACTGCCACGAAATACCGTCGGTCGGTGCCGTTGCCGTCACCGTCGAATGGATTCCCGTCACGAAGTCGTTATCAGTCAGAGTGTTGCTGGCGATGTCGGGGATGTTGACGCGGGTCGCAAAACCCCCACCTCCCACCGATGTCGGGAACAGCGCGGAGTCTGCTCGCAGACTCACCGCGTGTCCGTCCCCGGCGGCGTTCGATCCGGTCAGGAGTCGAATACCGCCCAAAGGCGAGTCGTTGTCCAAGAGGGTCGTCAGGTACGAAACCGTTCCTGCCGTTCCAATGGTCGTCAACGTCCACATGTTCTGACCAATCAGATTGGTCGTGATGGTGCCGTTCCCGATGAAATTCTCCACCAGGTGGACACCCTCAGTGGGTGATGTTGGTCGTGCGGTTAGCAGAGCCATCTCATCACCTACTTAGCCAGGAACGAAGCTGCTTCGAACCCGAACACGTCCGTCTCGAGCGTGGTTGAGCCATCTGTCCAGATAGCCATCTTCGGCTCGAACGTCTCGTCGCCGTCCAACAGCACCGTTCCAACCTGGCGTCCTGCCAGTTGGCCGTTGATGTAGCACACCAACGTGTCCGGTCCCGGAGCGGCGTTGCCGTTGTTCCCCGACCAGATCAACTCGACGTTGTTGGTCGTGCCCAGAACATGCGTCGTCGAAGACGTCAGTTTCGAGGCAGAGAACGACGTGGTCACGTCACCGTTGGCCGACATCGAGTCGAACGACATGACGCCGTTGGTATCGAACTCGAAGTTCATGCCCACAACCGGTTCGGCGGTGGTCACAACGTCGTTGAGACCGAACCTTCCCAAGTTGTTGGCAATCGTGTTAGCCGAGATGTTCGGGATCCGATAACGGAACCGGAAGTACCCACCGTTGGGTCCCGCCGAACACGAATCGTCGGCCAGTGAAAGCACCGAACCGTCGGCTGCTCCACCGCCCGCACCAGTCGCACGCAGATAGGTCTCACCGGCTTGAGTCCCGTATGAAAGGGTCTCAGCGCCGGCCGAGATGATGTCGATTTCCCAATTCATGTCGCCGACATTGGCGTCAGCCACAGAGTCGTTGCTATTGAAGTTCTCGACAATGTGGTAGCCATAATCGAAGATGGTTTCCATTTTGTTTTGTCCTCCCTTAGCGGTCGGTAATGAGGCCTTGGCCCGCTTCGTCCTCGATCACGGCCACGCCATCGAAGGCGGTGACAACAATCTCGGTCGCGCGGAGCGAGGCATCTCGCTGAATCTCAACCCTCGACTCGTACTTCACCCCTCGCGCGATGGCGCGGGGCGGGTTGACGAGCATGGCGTTGGAATCAGCGCCGGTGTTAGCCGTGATTACCGAAGTCGAGATGTACCAGAAGACACCGAACACGTCCCTTTGGAACCCGTCGGGCATCAGCCGGAAGTCTCGCATTTCCCCTCTCGCGCCTACACCAGTCGAAGAGGCCGGGGTGAACGTTGAGCCCACCGAAGCGATGTAATCGAACCACTGTTGGGTGTATCCCAGAGCCCTGATATCACCCATCTGCCGCCTATTCGCCAGCGCGGCCTCAGCGTCCATCACATTCAATTCAGTGAGGTTCGTCCCGGTATTCGTCGTGGTGTTGGTGAAGCTCGAAGCTACACCAGAGACGTCTGCCATCTGCTTCTCACGAACCGCCTTGGCGGCTTCGATTGCGAAGTCCTGAATGGCTACGAGCGAGGAGAGGTTGAGCGCATCCGTCGGGACGATCATTATGCCCTGTTCCGATGCCGTCACGGTGGCCTTGGTGGACACAACCTGGGTCGGTTGCAGGTCCACACCTTCGGCTACCGCGGCGGACGCTAGGCGGGGCCACAAGCCGATGTCATGCGACTTCGACGGGACTCCGCGTAGGTCAACCATGCGTGTCAGCAGATTGACGTGGTTCAGGTCATAGAGCGCGCCGAGGATGTGTTCGTTGGCGATGGCAGCACTCAGCGTGAAGCCATCAGCGAACGTGGTGTATGTGGTTGCGTTAGCTCCCGCCACGTTAGAACCTCCTTCGTACTCAGACTTGTTTGCTTACAGTTGGTAAGCCGTCTCCTGAGCTTCGAGGTTCTCTTGCGAAAATTCGAACTCGCCGAGCCGGAGCGCTTGATGCATTGCCGGCATGCCGTGCTGATTGACGTACTCGGTGAACTCTTTGGAGTATTGCCCGTTCACATGGTCGTAGACCGGGAAGGGGCCTTGGTCCGGTTGGGTCCCGGGTGCGGCCGGTGTCGGGCCTGTACCCATCGGTGCTGCTGGCACGACCGGCTCGGTCGGTGTGACCGGCTCGGTCGGTGTCGCAGGGTCGGGGGGTTCGGCTGGCGCCGGTTGCAGCAATCCTGACATGTTGGCAAGCCACGCGTCTGCCGCTTCGACAGGGTTCTCCACCGCTCCGATTGAAATGGCCGCTTGCTTGGCGAGTCCGAGGTTGTCCCTCATCGGGTCCTTGCCGGCGAAATGGGCTTGGATCTCCATGATCCGTTCCAGTCCGTCCGCTCGGGTCTGCGCGTCGCCTTGGCCTTTCTTGAAGTCATCTCGTTCACGTTTGACGCGATCGAGTGCTCCGTCGGGTGGGTCCGTCGTGGGCTCAGTGGGCTTACTTGTCACCTTTTTCCCCTTTTGTGACTGTATGTCTCAGGCGCACCAGGGTCGAGGTGGGCCTATCCAACATGGTTTGCTGCGCTTTCGGTCAAGCTTCCCGTCGCGCGTTCTCGGGTCGCACAGGAAACAGCGTAGCACAGATCCCTCAAGTACAGGTGGAGGGTTGAACCTTCAAGTAGAGGTTCAGAGACACGGTGGAGTTTTTGGTGTATGTTGTTCCTATGTTCGGCTTAGCAGTCGGACTAGGGACTGGCTGAAAAACCCCTACCGCCCAGGCTGGGGGGTAAGGCAACTCAGTACCGACAACCAACCCGTGGGGCTCCCAAAAGCCTCCCCGGTGGGGCCGACAAGGGCAACTGCTTAGTTGGTTCGGGGCAATGGTCAGACTGTGACCGGCGCTGTACGGTGGCAGACATGCAATCTGAGGGTCCGGTGGAAATAACGTTATCGCTAAATACGGTGACTCTGGGTCCACTGGTCGAGGTAACTAATCCTCGGTTCCACATAGTCGGTGCGCGCCGGTCGTGCGAGCCTCTCTGATAAGGAGGTGGTGGAAGGTTCAACTCCTTCACTGACTACTATATGACCAGACAAGCACTGGGACAAGCAAGACACCCCGCAGAGGTGAAGGTTAAGCCCCTTCCGGCAGTGAGGGGCTACTCGCTCGTCATCAACGGCAAGCAGTTCTTCCTCTCTGACCAAGCCCTGAGAGACGCGCCCGAAGCGGCCAACTAGTCTCTTCTCGCAACCCTAGAGGACAGGTTGAGGGTCTACAGCCCGCTGGTGGAGAGGATCTGCAAACGTCCCTCACTTGACACGAAGCCCGACGAGCCCTGACCGGCCGCTTCGATCTGACGTCTACGAGCGAACTTCGCCAGTTTCGCGTTGACCTTGGCGGAGGCGGTTCCGTCCACACCGGCACGGATGATGTCTTCCTGGGTGATGCCTTCACGTCCGGCTTCTAACTCCAACCGGAACCGGAAGATATTGGTAGCGACCTGGCTGGCGATCTGACTGGTCGCGTTCGGGTCCAGCGTCTCGAACGCCTCACCGGTCCCCAACGCGTCAGCCAACGCCGGCGACAGGTTGAGGCCCTGATTGGAAAACGCCTGCGAGCGGATAGCGTCGTTGATGAGTTCCTGTACTTCGAACGGAGTGCGGTCCGTTTCGCCGTCGAGGATCAGGTCAATCAGATTGTCGTCAGTAACCGTCAAGTCGGAACCTTGGAACTTCAAGATGTTGTTGATCTGATCTGCCATACCGGGGAGCTGTCTGAGGACGGCTTCGCCCATCAGAACATCCTCGACCTCTTCGGGGTCCCAGCCTTGGGCCATGACCTCAGAGATGGTGAGGTCCGACACGTCGGCTTCGATGCCACGGAACGCCCGGATCGAATCGCGGATCTGGTCACGGGACTCGATGTAGAAGGCGAAGGCGTCGAGCCCCGACGCGCCCGGGGTGTGGATGCCTCTGACCGCAGCGAAGTTGGGATGCTGAATTTTGAAGGCGCCGGTCTCTGCCACCAACCCGAAGGTCCGTCCGGCGGAGAACCCTTCGCGGGCCGACTCCATCAGAATGGTCATAACTTCTTTCGATTTCCGTTGCCACTCCGGTAGGTCTTCCTTGCCGAAAACCCTCAAGTCGCGGGTGACGGTTTGGGTGTAGGACTCGTCGATGCCGAACCGTTCGTCGATCAACCCAGCGTCTAGACCTTCACGGGCACCAAAGTCGGTCTCGGAGATGGTGCTGGTCGCCGGCCAGTCCTGCGGACCCAAATCGTCGAACGCTTCCTGGTCACCGATCTCATGTCGCAGGATCACCCCATGAACTAGGAACTCGACGTAGTAGCGGGGACCGCCAGGTTCGTTGACTTTGACCAGGGTGGAGTTTTCAAGGTTGATCGGTATTGTCGAAATGGCGCTAGGACCACCGCCGCCAGCGGCGGCGGCCGTTCCGCCTCCACCTCCACCACCACCTGTTCCGCCTCCACCACCGGTGGGTCTCTGTGGTGTGAGGAAAATGCTGGGGGGTTCTTGACCGCTGGTGGTGGGGTCACCTATGAAGTCATCGGTTCCGAACTCAAGGATGGTTGACCGTGGGGAAGGTTCACTGGGGGCCTCCTCCTGTTCGCGTTCACGGGTGGCAAGAGGCGGCGCCGGAGGTGGCGGCGGAGGTGGCGGATCCTGCTCGTCGAAAGCCCGAAAACGGTCGCCGCGGTCACTCATGCGGACTGCAACGGTCCGAGCTGGTTAATCAGTCCAGCGAAGCGTCGGGAGAACGAACCCTGTCCGAGTGCTTGCACATCGCGCGAAAAGGCCACCGATTCAGCGAACGCTGCGGGCGCAGCACCGGTACTCAAACCCCGTTCGAGCTGTTCGACTTCGAGGCGCCGGTCTAGCCCGTGGGGCACTACGCCCTGGCGGAACGAGTTCATGTATTCGATTTCTGACTGTGATAAGTCTTTGCGCCCATACAGGAACCGGTAACGGGAGGTGGACCGCATCTTGTTCAGGGTCCATACTTCGAATGAGGGGGTGGCGTTGCCTGCCCGCAGGGAATTGTTGGCCGTGTTTTCGTATTCGTTGATGAGTCCTGGGACGTTGCCGGGTTCTTCCAGCATCAGCGTCCGCCATGAGTTGCGGAGGTTCTCGGCGGCGGCAGTCTTGTCGAAGGAGATCGTTCGGGGTCCGCCACCGCCTCGAGGCTTGTTCCGGTCGGCGGCTTTGGCGATGAAGTCCTGCAACGACGCGGTAGTGGTTTGCGGCAGGTTCTCCAACTGTGAGGCATGGAAGTCTTTGTTTAGTAATCCACGGCCTACCAGGGCGCGGAACTTGTCTTCGTCGCCGGGGATGTTGGGGTCGTCCTCGTCGTCGAAGAACCTTCCGACCGCGACGCTCATAGGTACCGGGAACACCGACAGTTTGGGGTCATTGATGTAAGTAGTTGGGCCCTGGCCGTCGTCGATGACGAACTGCTGGGGTAGCAAATCAAGGTCGAAGGTGCGTTGCTGCGCCCGGGTCCACAGTTCGGTGGAGTCGAGCGCTTCGGCGAAGGTGGGGAACTCACGGTTGACGGCGAAGAAGGATTCGCCGAAGTCTTTGAGGACCCGGGTGAAGTCAACCTCGTTGAGAGGGAGGTCTGTTAAACGGACGTCTAGTTGGTCGGCCCATTCTTCGCGGAGTCGGTCGCGTATCCCGTAGAAGACGGTTGGGTTGATCGTCGGCCAAGTCGGGGTCGGTTCTTGGAACGGCTTACGGCCGCCTCCGCCCAGGTTGAAAAGTAACTGCAAAAGGGCAGGGTCGCTAAGGTCGATTGTTGGTTCGTCGGGAGCATCGCTTTGATGAGCAGCAATCCACACGGCGACCCGTACCGCGTGTTCATCTACCGTCTCACCTTCAAAGGGTGGCTCTCCCTGAATAGGACGTTCATCAGCCATCAGTCACCCCTGTGGGGATACCGCTGCCGCCAACACCGGCGCCTGAAGGATTTCGTTCAGAGAATACAGAAGGGTCGAATTGTTGCACACCGTCAATATACAGCCACATTATCCAACGGGTGTTACCTTCGATTTTCTGATCGACCGGCAACTGAATACCGTCAATTTCGCGGACCATCACCAGATCAATTGTCTCCGCAGTTTTGATAGCGGCCCGAAGGTTCTCGTCCTGTAACAGAAAGTTCGGTTTTACCGGTGAAGTGCCGCGGCTGCCGTCGGCCTGCCACTGTGTCAGCGCCGTCTCATATTCCCTCTGAGCGACCCGGTTCTTTTCCTCAGCGTTTATGCCCATCAGCCGTACCCGTTGCACCGCCTCAGGTTCCAACTGTTCGGGGTTGACGTCGGCGTTGGCGAACGACACCAGTTGGTCGGGTCGGAAGAACTCCACCGCCAAAGTGTCACCATCCACAATTTCGACGAACGCCGGGTCCACCGTGATCCGCAACGTGTTGTCAGTGGCACCCTGCGGAACTTCGCTCAAGTTGAGTGGCTGGATAGCTTCCCAGAACGGGTCGCCCCAGTCATCCTGTAATAGTTGGCGGTACTGGGTAATGGACATGTCTTTGCTGATGAGAAGCGGCAGGATTATTTCGTTACGGAACATACGGCGATACACCTCCGGCAGCGACCTAGGATCTGTGAAGTCTTCCTCCGCTACGGACACCACTTTACGCAGAACATCCAACCGGATTTTGGCCTCGGTGGTCATCAGGTCGGTTACTGCCTGACCGACGGCCGGGGCGCTGAACGTATTGGAATCGATGTCGAGCTGGTCGAGCAACTGACCTAACTCAAACCGGTTGTACTCCAGGGTGGGATCAATACCGAACATCGGTAGCACCTCAGCTCCTAGAACACCTATCGGAGCAGCAAGGGCGTTAGTGGAGTTGAAAATGGTCGGTCGGCTCCACGAGATGCCGTCCTCATCCTTGAGTGTTTTGGTGGATTCGCGCCATACCTGTTCACGTAGATGTCGTGCGGCTTTGGACAGGCGGACCAGCATCCCCTCGGCCAGTCCACTCAGGTCGCCGTGGTCGAACGGGTCGCGGCGTATCAACCAGCCGTTGTCTTTGCCTTGCTGACGTTGCTCGGGGTTGCCGCGGGTGACATAGCGGTCGCCGTCACATGCTCCCTGCGGGGCCAGGTGCGCTTCGCATTTCCACTGCGACACCATGTTACCCACCATCTCAGGGTGACGCATCAACAGCACCGCCTGTTCGGTATCGGTCAACTCTTCGAACAGGATGTCCGATAGGCGGTCACCTAACAGGTCGGCTTGTTCGAAGTTGATCGACCCGTCCAAGTATTTGGCGTAGTTGGCGGTGATGGTGTCGAAGGCTTCTGAGCCGATGCGGCCCTGCTGATGCAACAGGTCGATGGCACCCGACTTGATCCACTCCTCATACAACTGCACATACTGGCCGTCATCGGCGTCATACAGGAACCCGCCTCCGACCAGGTTCAGACCGAGTTTCTTCATTTCGCCGGCGGTGGCGTTCTGATAGGTTTGGAAGGTGATTCCTTCTACCCAGTCGCGCCATTCGGGGTCGTTGGGGTCGATCACTCGGAACATGTTTTCGGCGATGGCGGTGGCGAGGTCTACTCGGATGGCGGTGTTGAATCCGGCGGGGTTCCCGAAGAAGGTGTTGACTCCTTTTGCGATGTCGCCCAGCACCGACCCCGGGGCCGCGCTCGCGGCGGTGTTGGCGCCGTACTGCAAAGTGGTCCCTAGTCCGTGGGTGGCGCTTCGTTGCGATTCGGTAGCAGTGAAATCAACGAACCCTTTCATAAATCCCATCGGGTCTTCCCACGGCAACGGGACCTGCTGATCGGAGAACGCAAACGACGGATTGAGATACTCGATAATGTCACGCGCCGCCACGAACGGTCCTTCGCCTTCGTCGGGCATCATGTGCAAGAACGTGTTGAAGATCGGCGACGCCGAGACGGAGAACTGCATCGCCCAATCCTCGAACTCGGTGCTGGAAGGCAGGAAGGTGGCGGTGTCGAGGACCTTGTGGAAGATGTCTGTGTACCCGGCGTCTCGAGGATCCTCGCTGTCGAACGTCACATGGAGCCCGCCGTAGAGGTCCATCGCCCGGGTCGTCAACCGCAGATTGAGCGGGATGGCAGTTTCGAACACCTTTCCTTCCAACGCTCTGAGGCCGGGGATTTTGGCGGCGAGCGGATTCAGACCGAGGGCGGTGCCGTTGGTCAACTCTCGGCCGTAGAAGCCCATGAAGTCCAACTGCGCTTTCAAAAAGACTGCGAGTTGCTGGCCGCGTTTACCTGCCAGCGAAGTGGCGCCCATCATATAGGCCATGTGATCGGCATGAGCTTTGGCGACCCTCGAGGCGGAGACTCCGATCATGCGGTCGGTGCGGTAGCCGCCGCGACGTACGATGTTGTCGATGATCGGTGACGACTGGTTGAGCATCCGGTTCGCTTCGAGGATCTGGGCGTCGGTCACAGTGTCAGATTTGGCGAGGATCCGAGCCACCTGGTCGCCGTCGAGATATCTCCCCCGGTTCTGGTGGCGGGCCTTGAGCGCGGAGAATGTCTGTTCGTAATAGGAACTAAAAATCAGTCCGCCGTGAATGTCGGCGGGGCGTCCGTACATGATGTCGAACGCGGCGTTGAACACCCCTTTGGACTGGCCGCGGGTGGCAGGCATGAACGTAAACCGGCGTAGTACCGCGTCGGGTATTTCTTTGCCTTCGGCCCATGCGGTTTGAATCAGGGTGCGGGTCTCGACGCGGAGTGCCGGATCGGCGATTTGTGACAGGATTACGTTGAGGGATTCGTCGGCGGCTTCCATCGTTTCGAGCCAGGTCATCTCCCCGGCCTTGGTGGAGTTCAGCGGCGACGTTTTAGGTCCGACCAGTAGCCGGCCGTTCTCGTTGAACCACCAGTCCTCGAAAATCAGGTCGTCTCCGGCGGCGCGGGCCTCAGCCCATTTCTTCCACAGGGGACGGTTTCGTAGGACGCCGTTGAGGAACTGGTTGGCGGCTTCGATGAACTCCGATTGTGAGTACAGCATGTCGGAGTTCTGATTTGCGATCGCTTTGGAACGGGTCACCAGCCCGCTCACCGCCTGGTCTTTGCCTTGGATGACGGTTCCCATCCGAGACGAAAAGAAAGCGGACATGTCGGGAACCTCACGTCCGCCGACCAATCTGCGTACACCGGGCAGGTTACGCAACGTGGTTCCGAGTCGTGCTTGTCCGCGTGATAGGGCGCCGGGGACACGGCCCTCGGTCCCCTCTTTTAGAACTTTGGCGGATACACCGGTTCCGGGGACGTCGGTGGGACGTCCGAAGAAACCGTTCTTTACGAAGTCACGGAAAATCTCGTCCAGGTTGGAACGGAACCATGTGACCGGGTTCGACAGGACGTTGTACGCCAGAAAACGGTTGGTGCCGTCCACCAGCGACGCGATCTTATGCTGGGCGATCGGTCCTGCTTTGCGGGCGGGGTCGATGTAGAGGAACTTCTTGTACCAGTCGGTCGGCCCCCAGTTCTTGGGGCGGTTGGCGTAGGCAATCAGCATCTGCGGTGACACCGGCAAATTGACCGAAGTCTGGTCCTGCACGGTGGTTAGGCGGTTCCACTGAGCGAACGCTTCGGTGTCGATTATCCGGTCACCGTTGGCGTCTAGCAGCGGCAGCCCGGTCTCGGGGTCGATCTTGGTAGACATCTCGCGGCCTAACGAGATGCGACGTGCTTCGTCGGGACGGGGTCCGGTGACCTGTTCCCAATCCAACTGGTGGCGAGGTTCCAGCACCCCATCGGCGTTTTTGCGCCACGGCAGATCATCAACAACGATAGGTAGGCCGTCGTCACCCAGCTTGAAACCGATACCTGGAATCCGTTCGCCCCAGTCCTGCATGGTGCCGAGGATGAACAGTCGCAAACGTTCGTTCGACTGCGGCTGACCTAAGCGAGCTGCGATGCCGACCAGATCGGAAACCTCGTTGGCGTTCTCCTTGCGGCGCGCCACCCAATCAGCGGACGCTTCGGCCAGGTCATCGAACTGCTGGGTGCCGGGGGGGCCGTGGCGGTAACGGGGGCCGAGCGCCGCCAGTTCAGACTGGACTCCGGGCGCTGACGGTCCCGACACAGACAACAGGGCTTCGTCTGTTAAGGCCACCGTTTCTGATAATTGTGGGGTGACATTGTCGATCAGTCGAATAGCATCGAATCCTGCATCTTTGGCTAGTTGTGCGCCGTAGATGCTCAACAGATCAAGAGTGTCAGTGAAGTCGTCTGGTCCGACTACGACACCAAATCGCTGTTTAATGAGTTGTGTCAGTTCGTCGGGCAACATCTCAGCAAGGCGCGCCAACTCATCTGGGCCTTCGATAGAAGCTATCGCCGAGACGCCTGCGTCGGTGTTGCCCGTACCCATTCCACCGAATCTCGGGTGGTCTGGCAGTAAGGCTTCTTCAACATCAAGGACATTGGCGTCGTCTGCGAGTCTGTGGGTTGACTGCACGGTCTTGCCCTTAACGGCGTGCGGACTGGGGGTATCTATGTCGCTCAGATATACACCCCGAGGCGTCTCGGAGGGGAGTCGAGTCCTACCGGGTATGTCGTGACGCTGCAGGGTGGCCCGCTCACCAGCAGAGGCGGCGTCGGCTTGACGGGCTTCGACCAGCAGACGGTCGCCGTCACGTAACAGTTCCAACTCGCGAGCATCGGCGGTCCGTTGCACGTCCAGCGGGTCACCGGCACGCGCCAGATCGCGGGCGGCGTCGTCATAAGCCCGTTTCGTCTCAGGAGTCGGATTGCGTATCCAGTCGGCGCGGTTCGCTTCGAAGATCCCCTGAACCTCGTCCGATGCCACCGGTTTGGCCTGACGAGCCTCCAACTCTGCGACGCGAGCATCGACGTAGCGGTACTCGTCTGCTTGTCGTGCCACGAAGTCGCGGTAGCCGTGCTCGGTGGATTCCGAAGCGAGTTCACGTCTGACTCCTCGCGCGGCCTGTAGTTGTAGGGCGTTGTTCGACAGGGCATAGGAGTTGTCGAACATGACCATCTCGTTGAGGAACAGCTTGGCCTGGGTACGCCACACTTCGGGGGTGGTGACCCCATCGACGCTCATCGCTGTCAGCAGATCTATGCCGTCGGTCATAAAGCGGTCCGGTGACAGCGACCACGTTTTGTTCGATGACAGTTGACCCAGCAGCCGTTTGAGTCCTTGACGTGCTTCGGCATCACCCAGTTTGGACATGTTGGCGATCCACATCGAGGTATTGCGGAGTTTGAGGGTGCCGGTCATGGCGGGGATCATGTCGCCTGACACCATTTCACGCAGGATGATTTCTCCTACCACGTCGTCGGAGGTGGCGAACAGCAGTTCGGTCATGCCTTTGGGGCTGATCCCGGTGTGGCCCAGCAGTCCCATCAGCGCCGGGGCGTTCCCGAAGAACTCGTGTGACTCGGCGAGGAACCCGCCGGCATACGAGTTGACCTGCGGCATCCATAGCCGTTGCGCTCTGGCCGAGTTCAGCCATCGGGTGGCGCCTTTCTCGGTGGACATCAGGTGTTTCATCCATGAGGCCCGCGCCGGGCCTGAGGCGAATATCCAGGTGCCGAGGTCGCCGACTATTGATCCGTAGACGTTGAACGCCCCTTTCCATTCGTCGGGGACATCGGCGTATTCGCCGAAGGTCAGGTGTTCTCCTCGACCGCCGACCCACTCCGGGTAAGCCGCGGCAGCGTTGAACTCGAACACCGAGACGAACGCCTTGGCCATCTCCGCGATGTTGAAATCTGAGTCGGAGGCAGCCGCCAACACTGCGGCGGGGGCTTGGCTGAGGTCACCCAGGAAGTCGTGCATGGCGATGGCGTTGCCCTGAGCGAACTCTTCCCACCCTTCAATCACAGTCATCGCCGCTGGCATGATGCGGTCTTCGGTGAACTTCTGCAATGAGGTGCGTTCGTCATAGAAGTTCGCCACATCATCACCGAAAGCTTCGTGCGAGTCTTGTAGGTGGTTGATGAGACGGTCACGGGTTTCAGGGTCCTCTACCGCGTCGAGCGCGCCGCGGGCCGCAGCCAGCAGGTCGGGTTGCTCCAACGACATTATCCCCATTGCTAGGACAATCATGTCGGCGTCAGACGCGGCGAACTGGGCGTTCCATTCCGACTGACGTGAAACCGCCTCGTCGTGTTTCTCTTGTGTGGAGTTGACCCAGGCCCGCGATCCGACTTCTGATACCAGCCAGTTGACCGGGGCGTTGGCTTCGTCCCACAGCCGACCGGCGGGGTGGAACAGTCCGGCGCCGAAGAACTCGGCGGCGCCTCCCAGGAGGTTCTGCTGACCGGGCAGACCCGGGTCGGAGACCAGTTGGTGTTTGGTGCCGTACAGCGCTTCGATGAAGGCGGCGATGACATGCTTGGGGTCGTCTTTGATCGGTCCGTCGAGCCGGATATCGAACGTGTACCCGCCTTCCCTTTCGAATGTGCCGTCTACTTCGAAGGTGCCGAGCATCCGGTCACCGGACTTTATGTAGGTGAACGGTCGGCCCACCATGTTGTTGAAGATGCGTCCCACCTCATAGACGTCTTCGGGGTCCCGTCCGCCGAATGCGGCTATGAACTCTTCATCGTCACGTCCCAGAGTGTTATTGGGATCTAACGCTTCGAGTGTTTTCGCCGCGTCGGATATCGGTAGGTCGGTGATGCTGACGTTCTGGCGGAGCATTGCTTCCTGTTCGAAGATCAGTCCGAACTCACCGGCGAACAATTTCGCGTCTATCTCGGAGATGTCGAGTCCTTCCATCAGTTCATCGAGGTTGACCCCCTGATTGGCGATCATCTCAGTGGACCGCATGTACCATTCGAAGTCTTCGATCTGGTCTGAGGACGCTTCTAACATTCTGTTGACAGCGAGGTTGGCGAAGGGGAGTTCCCCGAGGGTCTGTGTCATTACGGCAGCGACGAGGCTCTTTCCCGTGAGTTCCTCAAGGGCAGGTGTTTCGTCAATCCATTGTCCCATCAGGATCGCCTGCGCCGAGAACCGTTCCCAAATCCCCGCGGCGGACAGTTCCAATCCGCTGGCAGGGTGACGAGTCATATAGTCCTGGTAGAAAACCAACGCATACGTCTGTTCACGGGCCGACAGTCCGGCGCGTGGTGATGCTGCTACTTTCGCGGCGCGGTCGCCGGGGACCCGCGCTGAGGTACGAGCGGTTCCGGTCAGCAACGCCGGGTCGTGGGTTTCGAAAAGCCGGGTGGCTACTTGATCTGCCAACGTGTCTGCGGCCCGTCCGGTTGCGAGCGCGGCGCGTCCGGCTGCCAGCAGCAGCGGTTTAGGAGCGGCGAGGAAATCGAGCACTTGATCGCCGAGTCCTGGTTCCTCTGGTTCTTCCTCGTCAGGATGCCGTTCGTTGGGTCCGGCCGCGGTCGGCTTGGCGATCCTGGCGCTGATCCTTGCCAGTTCTTCGCGGGCGGTCATGTCCGCAGACGTGAAGCCAGGTCCCGCAGAATCGGGTTCTGTGACAGCTCAACTTCGTCGAGGATGCGGGCGTCGTCGTTCTGACGTAGCTGTCCGAACCCTTCGGGTGTGCGTGACTCGAGAGCATCAAACTCGCCTTGCTGACGCGGTGTCGCCTGACGCAGCGGCGCTTGCGGTGCTTGTTGCCCGACAGACTGCGGTAGCCCTACTTCGGCGGTCTGCGCTTCGATCTGTTGGGTGGGCGGTCCGCCTGGTTCCTTGTTGGGGACAAGCGAAATGGTCATGGTCTAAACCTCAACCAAGCCCACAGACGGCGATACCAGGAAACCCCGAGTGGAACCAATATGTAGTCGCCCTCGTCGGGTGTGACGCCAGCCTCCGATGACGACAGTCCATCTATCTTTGGCCAACCGTACTCGTCGCGTTCTACATGGACCGTGAAGATGTTCATTGCACCAGACTCAGTAGTTCGGGGGTGACCTGCGGCGGCGGGGCCTCAGCCGACTGGGCGGCTTGCTCCTCCGTGCCTTTGAGGATCTTCTGCATCGCGGTGCGGGTGGTTTCTTTGTCACCGTCGAGCATCTCCACATATTCCAACAGTTGCGCAGTGGAACCCTGGGCGACCATTGCGGGGAGGACGCCGTCTTCGAACAGACGGACCGCTTTGTCCAACGACATTTCGCGTTCGGCCGCGATGGCGTTGGGGACCATGCCGGAGCGTTGCATCGCCATCCGTTTCGGCAACCATTCCAACCGATGCGCCGCACCCAGGTTCAGTAAGTTGGTGTGGGAATCTACTCCGAGGGCGGGGTAGGAGACCAGGACGCGGTAGTCGCCTTTCCAGAACTCCGCGGGGGTGTAATCGTCGGTGTAGGCCTCACCGGCGTCGAAGCCGTCGATCTTGCGTTCCACCGGCCTCAGCTTATTGACGGGATCTTCATACGACCACTGCTCATCCAATGATGCCAGACGTCCGAAGGCATCGGTGTAGAAGCGGGCCATGTCGGTCTGCGCCCAGGACTGCTGGGCGTTGTATCCGCCCTGCAGGAGCTGGACTGCTTCACCGGAGGCGATCGAAGCGCCAGGTTCGCCGCCGCGTTGCTGCGGGAAGTGACCGGCGTTGCGTGCCGCTCGGAGCTGTTCGTCGATGTGGGTGAAGGCAGCGAAGTCGGTCGGCGGTCTCGGGTAATCAATGACTGCCTTTTCAGGGCCGCGCACACCGCGCATCACCACGTCGGGGCCGAACTTCTGCCAGTTCTCGATGTTCTGCACCACCGGGGGAGCGTGCATCGACCGTCGCAGGTTGAGCATCAATTCGATCTGCAAACCGTGAGCGATCTTGAGCGGCGGCAGCATCGCGTCCAGCTTGCCTCTGATCTCACCGTCAGCCGACACCGCTTTGGACACCAGGATCGGACAGCCGTTCATCCTGTGCTCCGAAGGCGGTTTGAGCCATGCCACCGCCACGTTGGTCTGGCCGATCTCGGACGGCCGGATGTAGTCGGCGTCACCAGACGTGACCAGCTCTTCGTGCGCCAGGGCGATCGACCAATGAGTTTCGTTGGCCCACCAGATCACCTCGTACTGCGGTTCGATTCTGCCCTTCATCGTCGTCGCCACTTGCTGCAGTCCCGGGTTACCGGCACCGAACTCACGCACGATGTCGGCGAAGCGCTGCTTACGGATCAAAAGACCTTCGGCCAGTTGACCTTTGGAGTTCCACGACACCGGAAACACATGACGCGGAGCAAGGCGTTCCAGGTACGGCATCCCTTGGGGGTCGTCCCAGTCCTTCCATGCCATCGCGGCGGGCATCCCGTACACGAACCAGTCCAGATAGAACCCGACATGATGCGCGTCGAGGCGGGAGTTCTGGGCGAGGGTGGTGAAGACTCTCGAGGCCTGTTCGCCGGAGCGTTCGGCGCGGTCCAACCGTGTTCCTCGTCGGGGGGGTACGTCGAAGATGGGCAGAATGGAGGCGGCGGTGGCGGATTTGTCTTCGGCAGCTTCGAGGTAGACGTTTTCGACTGCGGGTTCTGATTGGGTGACGGAGAGGTCGGGCCACACCTTGTTCCATTCGCCACGCAGTATCCGGTCGGAGCGGGTCATGCGCCATTTGGAGTTGCGGTTGATGTCGAGAGCTACCCGACGGGTCTCACGCAGTTCACCGAGGTTCACGTCTTCACTACCGCGTCAGGTTCCATACGGCACAGAAACGACCCGTTGAACCAGAGCATCTGGTTTCCGGTGAAGGCGTGGAAGTCAATAACCTGCGCCGACTCAAACCGCATACCCAGACAGGGGGATTGCCCCGCGACCAGCACCACCTGATCGGAGTCAACAACCATCGGCCTCTGGTCATACTTACGAACGACGATTGCTCTCATAAGTGGCGTTCCCTCAGCACCTTCGCGATGTTCTTGGCCCAGATATGGGTTGCCAACCGATCTGTCTCGTCTATGTAGGACCTAGGGTCGTCCTCGGGTTCATTGCCGAGCAGGTAGGAAGCGACCAGTCTCCCATCTCGTCGCCCGACCTCAAACATATTCCCAAGACTCATAGTTTGTACGCTCCGAAGGCGTCGTTGACTGCCGGTGCCTGACGAACAGTACTCCGTTCCCGATGAGACTTCCGATCTTGAATCAGTTGACTGCCGTGCGCCCATCCCATCCAGAACGCCAAACAGGCATCGTCGGGGACACGGCCTGACCCGACGGTTTTGCGGCGTTCGGTGTAACCGACTGCTTCGAAGTTCTGGAAGTGGTCCTTGACATCGGCCACCTTGAGCTTATCGGCAGTGGTTTTGGCGGGGAAACGGATCTTGCCGACCCGCATATCGTCGAGCATCGCCATCACCTGATACTCACCTTGGCCCCGGTTGTATTGGGTACGCCACGGTTCGATATTGACATGATATTTGCGGGTGATCTCCAGCACCTCGGGATGCTCAAGGGTTTCGCCTTCGAAGTTGATCTCCCACACCAAATCTCTGGGCCGATACAACTGGATGGGTTCTCGGATCAGTTTGAGTCGCATCCCGGAGAACCCCAGGTCGTCACCGATGAAGTGATCGATCAGGGTACAGACCTCAGTGGTCTCGTTGAAACCCAGCAACGTCCAAGCGGCGCCGCCCTTTCTTGCCGGGTCCACCGAAAGGATCAGCAGCTCATTCGGCTCGCTTACTCCGAGGGTGCGGCCGGGGTCGTCGCAGGCGTCCAGGATCTCGGTGGTGAAGTCCCCGTACCCCGACGCTTTGGGGTTCTGCTGATACAGCAGTTCGAACAGGTCGGGGTTCTTTTTCTGCCGCTCCTCGAGTCCCCTCACCCGTCTGGCCCCGCGGGCCGATAGCGAAGCGTGCTGGTCGTCGGTCAGGTCGTCGGCGATGTGGACCTCGTCGCCGATCAGTAGTTGGCCCCGAACTGGGAACTTCTCCGGCCAATAAGACACCACGATCCCTTCGTCTGAGACCCACAGCGCCGGGGTGATGATGGTGGCGACCCCGTTGGCGTACTTGGTGTAATCCCCGCTGCGGTACACCACCCGGGCGGTCCCGATGTGGTTGTCCATCAACTTGACCAGATTGGATTGCCCTCGGCGTCGGACGTGGTGGTTGATGAAGATCATCCGTCCTCCCTCATCGAGACGCGAATCGATGGTGCCGTCGATCAGGTTGTACTGCTCGGCACGGAAGGTGGCCGAACGCTGGTTCTCCACCGTGAACAGGTCCGATCCCACCAGTCGCTTGACCCTGGATCCGGCGATGGCGGCTTCCAGGCCGAGGGCCCACAGGTTGGGGTCGGCCTGGGGGGTGTTGCGGGCGACGAACCACTTGTTGTGGGCGTCCCATTTGACCGTGGCCGGACGTGACCCGTCGGGCAGACGTAGTTTCCCGTCGAACTTGAACGGTCCGTATTCTTCGATGAAGTTGACCACCGGCATGGTGCCGCCGGGGATGTCGGGGATACGGGTGAACAGTCCGGGGTCGGTGAAATACGGGTCCAGGTAGGCGTCGATGCGTTTCTTGGCCTGGTCTTTGGACTCCATGATGCAGCCCATCACTTCTACCCCGTCGGCTGCGTCTTTGGCTAGGGCCTGCATGGTGGTGACGTCCTTGCCGGCGCCGGCCGGGGCGTTCCAGAAGATCGTCAGGTTGGATTGGTCGTCGTATGCCTCGGCGAAGGCGGTCTGGGTGGGGGTGGAGGGATGGCCGAATACGTCTCGGCGCCACTCGACCAGAGTTCCGGTGGGACGCATCTCGCGCCACGGGTCAAAGGTGATCGTTTTGTTGTCGATCCCTTTGTGTCGTAGGAACTTGGCGTGGGCTTCCTTGTATCCTTTCTCGAACTTGGGGTCGTTTCGCCAATTTTGTAGGGTGGAGCGCGACATTCCCATCAATTCGATGACCTGACGCTGCGAGTCGGCGGTGGTGTAGTGGCGCAGGAACTCCATTTGGCGGTCCTGTTGGGCGATCTTGGTGGCCGAAACCGGTGTGATCCCGATGTCGGAGACGTGGGTGAGGTCTGTCACAGCGCCAGAGTACCCTGCTACCCTTGCCAAATGGGTGTCTGCCCTTATCATGGTCTTCCGGTATGTCGGGAATGTTCCCAAGCGTTGGCCCACACCCAGCCGCCCACCAAAGCGCAGATGGATGAGCTGCTGCGCCTGGTCAACAAGTCACACCGCCCGATGCCGAAGATCCGCTCGAGGTTCGAAGCCGACAGGGCGATTCGGGCTCATAAGCATGTGGGCCGTTTACAGGCGTGGTCGGAGCGTGACGTTTTCAACTACAACCCGAGGCACAGCGAATGAGTGGCTACACCGTCGAGGACGTTCACTGGTTCGCCGAGAACGCTCATAGACAACGCTCCGGCCCGCTGTCGGTGTGGTGGATTGCGATGGCCCACGAATGGCTCTCTGACAATCGGTGGCACGACCCGCCCACCGAAGAAATCGTCCTCGGGGTAGCGGGACTGGTTGAGCCCTTCTTCAACCGTGGCGGCTTCCGAGAGATGGCGAGCGCGATCGGGAACCACGTCCCGCCTGACTGGCAGGAGGTCCCCCGGCTGGTCTCCCAACTCTGCGCCGCTGGGGATTCGCTTTCTCCCGACGAGTGGTATCGCGAGTTTGAGATGATTCACCCCTTCCGTGACGGCAACGGCCGTACCGGGGCTCTGCTCTGGAACGCTCATCGCTGGCGCCTCGGTGAACGTGACCTGGTCCACCCACCGGATTTCTTCGACCCCGGTTGGTTCGATGCCTAATCTCTGTGTTCATGGCCTCCCCCAGTGCTACCCCTGCGAGACGGTCATCGCCCAATCCCGAATGCCGACCCGTGAGCAACTCGTCGAAGTCCTCCGCCTGGCGAACCTGCTGCACAAGCCGGTCCGACGACCGAAAACGCAGTACGAGGCTTTGGACATGATCCGTGTTTTCAACATCGCGTTGCGGGTCACTCACCGTGACGCCGCCGACCTCTACTACGCCAATCCACGTCACACCGGCTGAGTCTGCTACAGTCCTAGCAGCGACTCATCCTCACTGGTAGGTTGCATGAACCCCTCCGGGAGTTCCGGCGGCGGCTGCGTAGTAGCCACCGCCGGCACCATGGCTACTACAACACACGCCCGACCCACCTTGTTCTACGAAGACTTCGTGCGCGACCCGACACCCGTTCCGTTCGGTGCGGTGTCCGCGGTGGCGCGGATTCTGCCTCGTCGCTGCCCCTGCCAACTCCCCGAACCCGTCGAAGAGGGCGAACGTGATGAGGATTGCGGCGGCCGCGGCTGGTTGTACCCCGACCCTCCCGACTTCCGCTACGAGTTTGAGTGGGGGACCTTCTGTAAATACATGTGGCGAGCGATGGGGATTCTCGAATGAGACAATCCCTGATCGATCACCTGACTGAAAACGCGTTGAGTGGGTCACTGGACGATCGCCGAGACGAGGCCGACATCGTGATGGATGCTTTAGTTGAATGGCTCCGAGAGAACCAGGACACATTGATGATTAATGGCGTCTTCTCAGGAGAGCCGTCCCGCGTGACTTGGTTGGCGGATTTGTTGGAGTCGGAATGAACCACCAAGAAGCACTTGACGCAGCAGATGAAAAGCTATTCAGACACCACGTCTTCTGTGATGAGACCGCCGAAATGGCAGTGCGAGCGTATCTGGAAGCCCGCGCCGATGAACCGGGCAAGATCCGCTACATCGACGACCCGTATGAACAGATGTCGCCGTCAGCAGCGAAACATCTCTTGCAAGATTTTGAGGTAAGATCAGAAAAATGAGGTAGGGCGACGAGAAGCAGTTTGGACCGGAACGGAACGGCCACCATGAGGGAACCCGCCGCCGTAGCGGGAGTAGCCTGGGACACCGGTCAACGCTTCCAGCCAGAAGCCCCACTCTGTTAGCACTAAACAACCCGTCAATGAAGACGGGAGGGGATCTCTTACGTCTCGGACCACCCCAGCTTTAAGTATCTGAGGTCTGAAGAGGCTCCCGAAACGGAAGCATTCTCCCCCTAGACCAGCAACGACAACAGCACACCTCAACAGGACACAAACCGACACAAACCGAGGCTACCCTCACCTCTATAGACGAGAAGAGATTTCAA
>LAZR01000338.1_pt1 | contig 42910 bp, 27 predicted proteins | sample 329461 | NCBI WGS metagenome assembly LAZR01 (sample SAMN03002196, study PRJNA259156) | marine sediment metagenome | biome: sea floor; feature: Hydrothermal impacted sediments; material: marine sediment; isolation source: Loki non-amplified sample from Loki's castle hydrothermal vent sediment ...
CGGGCCCGTCCGGGCCGTGATCGACCTGCACTACGACGACGTCCATTTCGAGAGCAACAACGACGTGCGGCGGCGGCTGATCGTTTACTCCGACTCGCCGCTGATTGAGAAGGTCTCCACCAGCGTGTTGGGCGAGAACACGATCCTCCTGGCCACACTCGTCGGCAAGCTGGGCGAATTGACGCTGGCCGAGGGGACCGTCTGCGGCTTGGGCCGCTCGCTGGCCATCACCTACCCCCGGTCCGTCGCGGCCCGGCCCGACCGGCCGCGCGACCACGAACTGGGCTTCTATAAGAGCCCCTGGCCCGCGCCGCGCGATCTGCTGGGCCGGATCGACGGGGTCACCTGGGGAGCAGTCTGGAACAGCGATTCCAAACTCGGCAAGGGCGAGATCGCCTGCGCCGACGACGTCGCCGACTTCGTGTTCAGTTGGGAGCAGGGCGCGTTTCATCCCGGCGGCTCGCCCGCCTACCATGCGGCGCATCCGGCGACCGACCGGGTGCTGGCGGACTTTGAGTTTCTCTGCACGGCCAACCGGACGTTCCGCCACTACGCGGTGATGCTGGATCTATCCGCCGACGGCGACGCGGGCGCCCTGATGGACCGGCTGACCAAAGCCATCGCCAACCCGATCTCGGTGACCGTGGACGTCGAAGAGCTCTGCGACGACACCAGCGCGTTGATCGTCGCGCCGTCACAGATCATTTGCGATCTGTCGGCCGGGGCGCACGAGTTCGACGTCGCCCTGCCGCCGGACAAGGCCCCCGACAGCATGGCCCTGTCGGCCACCGGTGAGCTGGACGGGCTTCTCGAACTGCCCGACCTCACCGGCCCGCTGGTCCCGGGCGAGCGATGCCTGATCAACGTTCACGACCCCGACGCCGTGCCCGCCGGCGTGCATACAGGCACGGTCGAGCTGACCGTCAACAATCAGCGGACGCTGTCGGTGCCGGTGACGCTGCTCAAGGCCGACCGTCCGCCGCACGGTGAGATTCGCTACGGGCCCGTGCTGCCGACGGCGTTGGATGCGATCCGCATCGACGTTCGGGCCCACGCCGACACGTGGCTGACGCACGTGGCGCTGGACTGGTGGTGCGACGGGCAGCGGTTCACGCAGACCCACACCGTCCCCCCCCACCAAAGCGAAGCCGAGGCGTCGTTCGAGATCCCGCCCCAACGCCCGGGGGAAGACGTGCGTTACACGATCACCGTCGGCGACGTGCACGGCAAGACGGCCGGGCTGCACCAGACACTGACCATCGTGGACGCCGTGCTGGACTGCCCGCCGCAGGTCTATGCCGACGACGATCTCACGGTCGCGGCCGAGCTGACCAACACATGGGCGGGGCCGATGACGGCCCACATTCGACTGGTCATCGACGAGCAGGAGATCGCAAGCGAAACGGTGACGATCGAGCCGGGCCAAACAGGCCGCGTTACCGGTCGCCGGCCGGCCGGGGCCGCCGGGAAGCGGGATGTCCACGCGCTGATCGAGCTGGACGGGCGGTTGGCTGTGCTGATGCGGGCGGTAACGGTCGTCGATCGCCCCGACCTGCCGCACGAGGATTTCGTCTCGCTGCTGGCCCGGCCGGACAAGCGCACGCTGCACGGCAACCTGGTCCGCTACTGGGGCGGACAGATGTGCCCGGAGTACGCCCTGACTGAGCCGGAGACGCTCGGCCTGACGCACCCGTGGTTCTACGACGGCACGTGCTACGGCAGCGACGCCGACCACAACTGGGAGTTCTGGCGAAACGAGGCCGTCGCCCACGGTATCATCCGCGACCGCGACACGGGCGAGCTTGCGATCTATCCGCCCGTCGACCGCGTCGACTGGCAGCCGGGCCGGATGGACTGCCACTATGCGATCGACGGCCTGGCGATCCGGGAGACCAAGTTCATCAACAGCGCCGACGCCGTCGGCGACGTGATCCGCCTGGAAAATACCACCGATCAGACAAGACGGCTGACACTGCTGTTCAAGGGCAAAGGCCGCGGCATGAGCGAGGCCGGCTACGACCCGCAGCGCCGCGCCGTCGTGATCGACGAGCACGCCTACGCCTACACGGGCCTCAAGAAGATCCTGACCGCCTCCCAGCCGATGGATTGCTGGGCGCTGGAGACCGATGAAGCCGCCATCGACGCCCGCATCCGCTCGGGCGAGATCGGCCAGAGCGGCCAGACCGGCGAGATGCTCTACGGCAACCCCGTGTGGTACGTGTTCGGCTTCGACATCGAACTGGCCCCCGGCGAGTCGACCGAGTTGGTGTTGGCGCTGGCCTTCGACCGCGACCTCGACGAAGGCTGTCACAAACTCTACGACCTGATCGCCTCGCCGCAGAGGCACCTCGAGGCGGTGCGGTTCCAGTGGAACTATTGGTTCAACTACGACGTGCCTCGCTTCGACTGCAGCGACCCGGCCTGGCGAGAGCTGTACTACTACCTGTATTTCTGCTACCGGGCGAACCTGCTGGATGTCGGCGAGGGCTTCCACGCCGCCCCCTGCGTCGCGCCGACGGCGATCACCAACGTCCACACGCAGTCCGGCTGGGACTGCGCGTTTGGCGTGTGGATCGGCCAATGGCTGGCCGACCCGCAGGTCTACACCTACGGCAACCTGACCAACTGGGCGTTGGTCCAGGAGCCGTGCGGCTTTCTGCCGGAATATTTCGGCAAGGCGTCGCACGCCACGTGGGCCGGCGGGTCGATGTCGCTGCTGGCCGAATCGCTGTACGACCTGCACAAGCACACCGGCGACGCCGACCTGGTCAAGCAATCGTTCGAGACGTTCGCCGGGTTCGAAGCGTGGCAGGCGTGCGAGATCGATTTCAGCCCGTACTGGACGTTCTACCACAACAACGTGCCCGATTGGCGCGACCGCAAGGCGCTGGCCGAGAAAGGCGAGCCATGGACGGCCGAGACGCTCGATTACTACCGGCGCCTGGCCTCCCTGGCCGAGGTCGCCGGCGACGAGGATCGACGCGACCACTTCGACCGCAAGGCGACCTTGTGCGAGCGGCGCCTGCGTGAGGCGTATGACGCCGACCCCACGGGCGGCATCGCGCCGGGCATCGCCGCTGACCGAATGCCGACGAACCACGGCATGCATCTCTACGAAAACCATACGCTCGTGCCGCCTGAGCCGATCGAACGCTTCCTGGACGTCCTGACCGACCCGCGGCAGATGTGGACGACGCTGCCCATGCCCCAGCAATCGCTCGCCCACCCCCGCCCGGGCGACATCCGGGATGTCGGCACGTCGGTGACGGTGGATTACTTCATCACCGAGGGGTTGTTCCGCGCCGGGATCGACGCGCCGGCGATGGAGATCGTCACGCGGCTGATCGAGGCGAGCTTCATGGACGCTGACGGCCGACGTGTGCCGATCGCGCCGGAATACTGGGACCAGCGCGCCGAGCCGTGGGGGTCGATCGAATACGCCTGGAACGGCCTGATCAACAACTTCCTTCTGGCGCGCATCTGCGGCCTGCTGCCCGACGTCCCGAGCGACACTCTGACGATCCAGCCGCACGTGCCCGAGCATCTCGACAGCGTCTCCGCCGTTATCCCCCTGGCCGGCGGGTGGACGCACGTGGCCCACCGGATCGACCGCGACCACAAGACCACCATCACCACCGCCGTCAAAGATGCCGCACTGAAGACCGTCGAACTTCGCTACAAAATCCCCTCCGGCTGCAAGCTCTCATCGGCCAAACTCGACGGCAAGAAACTCGACGTCACCCCCGACGGCGCCTTCGTCGTCATGACCGTCGAAGGCAAGAAGACCTTCAACGTCGAGGTCCGTTTCGAGAAGGCCTAGATCCACCATTGCAGCACGCGGCGTTGACGTGTCAGGGAGTGTCGGCGTCGGGCGTTTCGCCCTGTTTGGCCATGCGCTCGTAGTCGGCTTCGATCCACCCGTCGCGGATGTCATCGGTGGGCTCGTACTTTGCGCCGAATACGAAGCTCTCGACGCGGTCGCACTTGGCGTAGCAGGTGACGGCCGAGACGAGTCGGCCCTTCTCATAGATCGCGATCAGCAGCTTGACGATGCCCGTCTGCTCACCGCTGCGGTAGGCCGTCATCTCCGGCGTGGCCACCGGCGAGTTCGGCACGGGCAGGGCCGGCATGCCGATAACATGGGACTTGAACTCCGTGCCCAGCGCGCCGCTGGCGACCTGGGCGACCCAGTCGGCCTGATCGGCGGCATCGACCAGGCGCGCGCCCAACTCGGCGAACCGCACGCGCGACGCCAGTTGGACGTATTCCTTGTCGTAGCAGGACAGCAACGAGAAGTCGACGTAGACCTTCTTGCCGCGAATCTTGGGCGGATTGAACTTTTCCAACGCCCGATCCACCGCGCCGGATAGCAGCAACTGCTCGATGGCCGACCGCGGCGTGTTCGTCACCGGCCGAGACGAACACCCACCTGACAACGCGATTGCGATAACAACGAGAACACCAACATATCGATGCATAACGACCTCTCACTTCGCTTCAAGATAATCCTCCGCTGGCCCTGCAGCTGAGGGGAAGCCATTCTCGCGATAACCGGACGATTTTCAACCCATCCCCAGCCAGGGCGCCGCCGGCCAGATGTGGAGCAATCGGTCATGCTGCATCCTCTTAGTGTGCTAGTCAGCATTGCCCGCGTTGCGGATGCGGTTCAGGGCCAACCGGGCGGGGTGGTTCAAGTGATCGTTGGCGTTGCGCGCGATGTCCTGAAGCGTCGCGACGATCGTTGACCGGGTCGGCCCGGAGGTATCCGCCCGTCGGCCGAGTTCCCCGAGAAGTTCCACAGTCAGACCGAAGGGCATCGTCAGTGTCACCGGGGTGACGATCTGCAGCAGGCGCTCCAGGCCGCGGTCGGATGGATCCAGGCAGGCCAGAGCGTAGGAGGCCCAGGCGTGGGCAACCGCGTCATCGCCAGCCAAGACGGCATCAATCGTTGGGCGGAGGCGTTGGGCTGGATCGGGCATGTGGTCGGTCCCGGCCGTTGTCAGCGCAGCCGCACATGCCGCACGGACGGACTCACGAGAGTCCTCGGCCATGCGGTCTGTCAGTGCGGCGATTGTGGCCGGTGCGGCGCTGATGTGGCCCAACGCGAATGCGGCGGCGGCGCGCGCCTCGGTCTTGCCGTTCGCGAGAAGGTCGATCATCGCTTCCGTTGCGTCCTTGGCGGCCGGCCCCAGGTAGCTGAGGGCGTTGGCGAGGTAGGTCTTGCGGCGCTGGGGTTCCTGAAGGCGTTCGATGAGGATCGGCACGACATTGGCGGCGGCATCACCGATCTTTCCCAGTGCGATCGTGGCGCCGCCTTCGACGAACTCGACCTTGTTCTCGACCGCTTCCATCAGGGCCGGCACGGCCTGCTCGGCCAGGGCGCCCATCGTTCCAAGGGCCTCGGCTGCGGCCTCGCGGGCGAACAGCGCGAAATTGTCATCGGGGTCCGGTCCAGCCCGATCATCGCAGAGAGATTCGATCAGCGCCGGGATGGCGTCTACAGCGTCCGGGCCGAACGCCTCCAGAGCGCGGGCAGCGCCCCAACGAGTATCCGGGTCTTCGTCCTGCAGGCAGGCGATGAACTTGGCGACCACCTGAGGTGTCCCCCGGCAACACCGGGCGACCCCTGTCATGGCGATCGTGCGTATCCACTCGTCCTCATCATCCATGGCCGTCAGCAGCGCCGCCTGGGTATGCGGCGAGTCGGGCGCGATATTGGCCAGAGCCAGCAGGGCAGCGGACGGGCGTCCGACCTGGGGGTCTCTGCGCTGGATAATGTCGAGGAGCTTGGTCGTGGCGGGCGCCGATGCGGGCCCGATCGCGTCCAAGGCCGTGATTACGTCAGAAGGCGAGCCGTTCTCGCGATCATCGAGGGCTTCGATGAGGGCGTCGACGGCATCGGCGGCCGCCGGGCCGATCCGCATGAGGGTGAAAACGGTTTCGCTGCGGATGGTGGGCTCCTTGTCCTGCAGCAGGTCGATGAGCTTCCCGACGGCCGGCGCCGCGTCGCCCTTGAGGCGGGACAAGCGCTCGAGGGTCCACCAGCGCGTGTGCTCATCATCACTGGAGAGCTCTTTGATCAGAGCGGGCAGATCGGCCTTCGTCGGCCACGGGGCCAGGAGAGTGTCATGGTCGGGCAGCAGCGCGCCCAAGAGCTTGGCGGCGCTTGGCCCCCATGGCCGGGGACCGGGGAACGAGAAAACCATGTTGCACCCGCCGCTTTCAACATGATCAATGATCCATTCAACACTATCGGCATATCGTTGCCGGACGGCATCCTGGTCGGCCGGCGGAAGCTCCGAGGTCCCCAATTCGACGGCGGCCATTTGCACGTCGATGCCGCGAAGGAACCACATGCCCCGCGATTCGGCCAACTCACAGGCCTTGGCGTAGAGCAATTGCTTGTCGTCGGAAATACGGCCCCGGGCGATTAACGCTTCGGTGGCCACAAAGCCGTCGTCGGTCAAAAGCTCGTCATGGATCTTCCGCAGATCGTGACCGGCCTCGGCCCACAACGAGGTGCTGACGTTGTTGAAGTCGTGTTGGGCGAAGATCTCGGCCAACAGACGCCCACAGGTGATGGTTTCGTCGGTGTTGAAGATGCTGGGTTGGACCTCGCAGGTGTCGCCCTGACATGGCGGCGTGGGCAGCAGGTTGTGAGCATTCATGAAAAGACCGATCTCCATGTCGTCGAGCGTGGGGATCGGCTCCCCTCCAGGAAGGCCGGAGAACCGCGTTCGCCAGCGCGCCAGTTCGTCCGACGATATAACAGCCAGCGCCGGCGCCGGCGCTTCGCCTCGTTCGACCGTTCTCAAGGCCGCCCAGAGCACGCCCTCCGGCATGGCGACCCATGAGCCGCTACGGTAGGACAGCATCAGACCCTCAGAAACCAGCGCCATCGCGTCGGGCGTGATGTTCGCAAACAACGGTCGGTCCATCACCCGCAAGTCCGGATGAATCAGTTGTGTCATAGTTGGCTCCTTCATCGTTCGGTCATCTGCTCGGCGGCTGTGCGGATGTGGTTCAAAGCAGAACGGGCGCTTTCTTGCAGACGAAAGTCCGGGCGTTTGGTTGCTTGGACCAGGGCGGGCTCGGCCGCTCGGGCCGGCGGGCCTAAGTCGCCGAGCAATTCGGCGGCGAGCGATACGGATGATGCGGCGGGATCCTCGCCCTGAAGCAGTTCGGTGAGAATGCCGACCCCTTCGTCAATCCGCCCGAGGCGGGCCAGACCGAACGCCCCCAAGGCGCGCCACAACGCATACTCATCCTGGGCCGCTTGTTCGAGGATCGGTATGACCGTCTCCGCCAGGTCGGGGATGCTCTCCGGGCCGATCTCCGCCAGTGCGATCGCGGCGTGAAGGCGGACCTCGGGATCCTTGTCGTGAGCCAGTGTGTCGGCAATGACCTCCAGGCCCGCCGGCGCGCGAGAGATCCGTCCGATGGCGAGAACGGCTCCGGCGCGTTCGATGTCCTTGCCGCCGGCCAGCAGCTTCAGCAAGGCCGGCAGCGCCGAATCCGCCAAAGGGCCCATGCGGCCGAGGGCTTCGGCGGCAATGTCATGACGGACGTTGGGATCGGTTAGCTTCTCAATCAGGTGAGGGATCGCGTCCTTGGCGATCGGACCCATCTCGCCCAGAGCGAGGGCGGACGAGCCGGCGACGGCGCTGTTGCCGTCCAGGGCCGCGATCAGCGCCGGAATGGCCGCTGCGGCGGGCGGGCCTATCTTGCCCAGCGCGCCGGCTGCCATCCAGCGTGGATACGCGTCCGACGGCTCGGTTTCGCCCTCCTGGTTGGTCAGCACCTTGACCAGCGCGGGCGTGGCCTCCTTGGCCGCCGGTCCATAGAACGCCACCGCGCCTGCGGCCGCGGCGGCGAGCAGTCGATCCTCGCCACCCAGGATGCCAATCAGCTTGGGCATCGCCTCGACGGGCAAGGGGTCGCAGTGTCCCAGCGCCGACATGGCGTACCGTTGGATCGGTTCGTTGGTCTCATCGAGCGCGGCGAGAACGGCGGCGCGCGTGGCGGGAGCGTCCGGGGCGACTCCGGCCAGGGCGCTCAGGGCTTGGGCCCGTTTGCCAGGTGCGGCATCACCGTCCTGCCAGATGGCCGTCAACTTCGGTGCCGCCGCTGTTGCTGCGGCTGCGAGCGATCTCACGGTGTCGATGGCAGCCAGGGCGGCTTCGAGGTCGTCACCGTCCATGGCCGCAATGAGTTCGTCGAGAACCCCTCCGGCGGCCGGGCCGATGTGCCTGAGAGCCTGGGCAGCCTGGCGGCGAACGACCTCGTCCTCATCAGTCAGCGCCCCCGCCAACGAGCCGACCGCCGGGGCCGCATCGGCCCGGAGTCGCGCCAGGCGAACGATGGCCCACCATCGCTGATCGCTGTCGTCGTCGCTGAGTTGCTCGATGAGTTGCGGTATGTCCTTCTTGGTCGGCCAGGGCGCCAGGATGGACGGATCGGCAAGACCCACGCCCAACAGCTCCGCCGCGCTGGGCCCCCAGGGCTTTGGGCCGGGGAAAGAGAAGACGCCCGAGCATCCGCCGGAGTTCAACAGGTCGATCACGGCCTGGACTCGCTGTTGGTACTGTTGGCGGACAGCGTCCTGCTGGGGCGGGGAAAGCGTGCTGATCCCCAACTCGATGGCGGCCATATGCACATCGACACTGCGCAGAAACCACATGCCCCTCGCCTCGCCCAGTTCACATGCCCTTGCGTAAACCGCCCGCTTGTCGTCGGGAATCGTCCCGCGGGCGTTCAGCGCGTCGGTCGCCACAAAGCCATCATTGGTCAGAAGCGCTTCATGGATCTTTCGAACGTCATGGCCGGCTTCTAGCCACGGGCTGTTGGCGGCGGTCATGAAATCAAACTCAGCCATGATCTCGGCCATGACTTTGCCGACAGTGACGGTGTCTTCGTCGATAAACACACTGGGTCTGACCTCGCAGGTATCGCCGCCACAGGGCGGGGTAGGCAGCAGATGCGGGTTGGCCACTTCGTGGCTTTCCACGGACTCGATCGTCAGGTCATCGTCGCCAGAGCCCGAAAAGCCAAGCACGCTGCGCTCGACGTCGCGCGAGGCAATGACCGCCAGCGCCGGGCAGTCGGCCTCGCCACGCTCGACGGCGCGAAGGGCCGCCCACAGAACGCCGCCGGGCATCCCCCCAGCTCCGGTCCGGTACTCCAGCGCCAGTCCCTCGGCGATCAGGGCGAACACCGCCGGGGTGGCATGGGCGAACAGGGGTTTGTCCAGAACCGGCAGATCCGGATGTACGCGTTCGACGCTCATGGCGAGCTCCCTTCCGTCCCCAAAGAGACGGCCATTATTATCGCTTTACCAGCGGCGTAGATCAACGCTGGTCGGTTGCGAGTCGGCTAGAGGGAGGTTAGGATCGCGGGTCGGATCGGCATCACAGGAGATGAACAATGATGAGCACGTTCGACGAAATCTTCTCGACGTTTCGCATTGGCTCACTTGAGCTGCGGAATCGTATTGTGTGTCCGCCGTTGGTTCAGTGTCGGCCGATTACGTCGGCTGAGGGGGTGGCGTGGTATCGGCGGTTGGCGGCCGGCGGGGCCAGCGTGGTGATCGTCGAGGCGACCGGCATACCGGGTATCGGCGCGGAGCTGACGGTCGAGACGCTTGGGCCGTTGGTGGCGGCTATTCATGAACAGGGCGCGGCGGCGGCGATTCAGTTGTTCCCGATTCCCTTCGGCAGCGAGGCTGACCCCAACACGCTGAGCGTGGCCGACATCGACGGCATCGTCGAGCAGTACGCCCTTGCAGCGACGATCTGTCGCGATGCGGGGTTCGACGGCGTCGAGCCGCACGGCGCGCATGGGTACCTGATCAACCAGTTCTTCATGCCGGATAAGAACGCGCGCACCGACGAGTATGGCGGTTCGTTGGAAGACCGCTGCCGGTTCGGGGTGCGGATCGTCGAGCGGATCAAAGCCGCCACCGGCGACGACCTGTTGATCTTCTATCGCCACACGCCGGTGGGCGAGGCCTACGGGATCGACGACAGCCTGGAGATGGCCCGCCGACTGGTTGCGGCGGGTGTGGGTGTGCTGGATATCTCGCCGGCGATGGGCGAACGAACGGCCGAGCTGGCAGCCCCGTTTAAAGAGGCGCTGGACGTGCCCGTGATCGCCGTGGGCGGCATGGATGACCCGGCCGCCGCGCGGGAAGCGATCCGCGACGGCCGATGCGACCTGGTCGCCGTCGGCCGGCAGTTGATCGCCGACGCCGAGTGGCCCGACAAGGTCCGCACCGGCCGCACCGACGAGATCATCACCTGCACCGAGTGTAACGAGTGCTTCGACGACCTTGGCGACTGGAAGCCCGTCGGCTGCTCACAATGGGACGGCGATCCCGTCGCGCCGTTCGTGCGGTAGACGTAAGCGGCCACAGACCTGTCGGCCGAGCTCGTCCGGCGTAGCTACAGCGAAGCCGGAAGCTTCAGCGAAGGAGGGAACCGGGAAGCAGGAGCCTGGAACCGGGGGGCAGCAACAGCAGACGGGGTCTTCTGAGGATTAATCATAGCTGTAGGGCGGGGACCGACGTACGTCGGGAGCCACCCTACAACTACTCGCCGCACGTTTTGCGGAGCATGGCGGCCCAGGTGATGGCTTGGTCTTTGGATTCGGGGGAGACGGTGATGACGGCGCGGCAACCGTTGTTGGGCAGGCGTTCCAGCCATTTGTCGGGCTCGTGCCACCAGGCGCCGTCGTGCATCTGGCAGGAGGAGTCGGCGAAGTAGTCGTACGCGTCGAGCAGTTCCTCGACCGGCTGGACGAGATTCAGGAGCTTGAGGTTGGGGATCTTCTTGAGGCCGGGCCATTGGTGGCGGGCGTTGGCGCAGCAGTGGATGCCGATCCCGCCGTAGCGCTCGGACAGCTCCGTCAGCGACGGCAGGAAGAACTCATCGAACATCTCGGCGTTGACCGAGCCAATCTCATCCTCCGACAGCGTCAGCCCGCCGCTCATGGGATAGAACGGATAGTGGGCGGTGTACTCGCGGCCGTAGCGGGCGAAGAACTCATCGAAGTAGGCGAACAATAGCAGCTTGGTTTTGGCGGCGAGTTCCTTGACGGCCTCGGGGGCGTCCATGATGCCCAGGTAGAACGCCGTCTTCTCCCAGATCAGCGCGGCGATATCCATGGGGCTCTGGATATCGATCAGTTGCATCGGGCCATCGGGGAATCGCCGGTGGAGCGCGTCGTGGTAGTCGAAGTGGCGGGCCATCGTGGACCCATCGAGCGTGGGCACATCGAGGGTGGCGACCTCGGCCGGTTCGTGGATCAACGGCCGGGCGGCGGGGTTCTGGTCGCCGGTGTGGTAGTAGTGCACCGGACAGCCGAACGCCTCGGCGAACACCTCCGTGCCGGTGATGCCGAACAGGAAGGGCACGAAGTCGTCATCCAACCATTCGGCCCGCTCCAGATCGTCCTCGTACTTGAAGCACGCGTAGTCGATGCGGGCCTGGTGGTTCTCGGGGATCGGCAAGGGGGCGGGCCGGTCGGTTTCCCAGTAGTTGATGTGGAACATGTGGCGCGGCGGCTGGGCGAAGTCATAGAAGTCGCGCCAGCGCCGCTTGCGCTGCTCGATAGTCTGGGCTACATTGACCATGGCGGATTCCTTCGCAGGGGAAATCGACCTCGACGATCCCTCCAACGAATCGCCGGGACATGCAGCTTACCCTGTGATGATCGGTCGCCGCAAGGGCCCGCGCAAGACAGCGCGACGGGACCGAAGCCCCGCCGCGCGTCGTATGGCGGTTTCAGCGTCTTGCCGAGCGCGTTAGCCCAGCATCGCCTCGAGATCCTCCTGCGGCGTGGAGATCGGGGTCAGGTTGAACGTGTCGACCAGGACCTGCAGCACGTTGGGCCCGATGAAGGCCGGCAGGGACGGGCCGATCCGGATGTTCTGGATGCCCAGGTGCAGCAGCGACAGGAGAATGCAGACGGCCTTCTGTTCGTACCAACTGAGCACGAACGATAGCGGCAGGTCGTTGACGCCGCATTCGAAGGCGCCGGCCAGGGCGACGGCGATCTGGACGGCCGAGTGGGCGTCGTTGCACTGGCCGATATCCAGCAGCCGCGGGATCCCGCCGATGTCGCCGAAATCCAGCTTGTTGAAGCGGTACTTGCCGCACGCCAGCGTCAGGATCACGCAGTCGTCGGGGACGAGCTGGGCCAGATCGGTGTAGTAGTTTCGCCCGCTCTTGGCCCCGTCGCAGCCGCCGATCAGGAAGAAATGGCGGATCTTGCCAGCCTTGACCGCCTCGATGACCTTGTCGGCCACGCTCATGACCGCGTTGCGAGCGAAGCCAATCGTGATCGTCTCGGCGTCGGCGTCGGCGGTAAAGCCCTCAGCGGCCAGGGCGGCTTCGATCACGGGCGAGAAGTCCTTCGCGCCATTATCGCCGGTGTCGATGTGCGCCACGTCGGCCCAGCGGACCAAGCCGGTGGTGAACAGTCGGCCCTTGTAGCTGTCGGCGGGCTTCTGCAGGCAGTTGGTCGTCAGTAGGATCGCGCCGGGGAACGCATCGAACTCCTTGCGCTGGTCCTGCCACGCCCCGCCATAGTTGCCGGCCAGGTGGGCGTGCTTCTTGAGCTTCGGGTAGGCCAGGGCGGGCAGCATTTCGCCGTGCGTGAACACGTTGATGCCCTTGCCCTCGGTCTGCTCGAGCAGCTCGGCCAGATCTTTCAGGTCGTGCCCGGAAATCAGGATCGCCTTGCCCGCCACCGGCGTGACGCGGACCTCGGTGGGCTCGGGATGGCCGAACTCGCCGGTATTGGCCGTGTCCAGCATCTCCATGGCCTTCAGGTTCACCTCGCCGACCTTCAGAGCCTTGCCCGTCAACTCGCCCACATCGGTCGGCTCGCCGGCGAGGTAGTCCAGCGCCTCGTGGAAGAATGCGTACACACCGTCGTCGGCGACGCCCATGATCTGCGCGTGGTCGACATACGCCGCCGTGCCCTTCAGCCCGCAGAGCACCAGTTCCTGCAGGCCGGCGACATCCGGCCCAAACCGCTCGATGGCGTTGGTCTTAGTGACGGCCTGGCCCTGGGCGATGAGTTCCCCTGTCGTGCCGCCCGGCTGCCACTGGGCCGGGCCCGTGAGCGCCTCGGCGTCCTTGCCGGCGGCGCCTTCGTAGAGCTTCTTCGCCTTATCCTTGATCTCCGCGGCGCGGGTCACCCATTGGGCGACCTGCTCGGCGTCAAAGTTGACATTCGTGACCGTCACGAACAACGCCTCGATCACGAACACGTCGATCTCGTTGTCGACGGCGCCGAGTTGACGGGCCCGATGGGCGTATTGCGAAATGCCCTCGGCGGCGTGGACCAGCAGGTCTTGTAGCGCGGCGGTGTCGGCATCTTTTCCGCAGACGCCGGCCTTCGTGCAGCCGATGCCTTTGGCGGTTTGTTCGCATTGGTAGCAGAACATGGTCATCGTGAACTCCTTCTTGGTTACAGTCCGCCGGTCAGGCGGCTTTGGATATCATGTCGGTTGCACAGCATCGCGGCTGGAAAGTCTCGGCCCCGTCCCTGCCCGAGCCGATCAAACCGACTTCGGCCCCGCATCGCGGACAGACATAGAACGTTACCCGCCGCAACTGAACGATCATATCGGTATTGCAGCAGCGCGGCGCGAACACGCCGTGGTGCGACACGAGGAGGGTAATCTCCGCGCCGCAAGCACCACATCGGTAGACCAGCCCGAGGCTGGCCGGCCCGGTCATGGGTTGGTCTCCTCGGGCAGTGCGACCTGCTCCATGGGCTTGCCGCAGCATCGCAGGTCCAAAATGCCCACGCCCCCGCGGGTCACCATCACCACGTTGCCGCAGTCGCGACAGACGTAGCTGACGCCCACGTGAATCGTCAGGGCCTCTTCCCAGTCATCCAGGTCCCATTGAGGGGGGGGCGATTCGGGTTGTGGATTCATCGGCAGGCTCCTTTCAGCTCGGCCCGGCCCGCTGCATCGGCCCGCTCACCGGTTGTGCTGATGGTGACGACCGTCACCGGCAGGGGCTTGTCGGCGCGGGTCAGAGCTTCGCGAACGATGGCATCCAGCCCGCAGCAGGGCACTTCCATCCGTGCGACAGTGATCGATCGAATGTCGTTGGCTGCGAAGATGCGGGCCAGTTTGTCGACATAGGCTTGGCCGTCATCGAGCTTGGGGCAGGCAATGGCCAGCGTGCGCCCAGCCAGCAGACCGCTGTGGAAATCGGCGGCCGCGTAGGCGACGCAGTCGGCCGACAGCAGCACGTCGGTGTCATCCCAGATCGGCCCCTGCTCCGGCAACAGCGTTAGCTGCACCGGCCAGTGGGTCAGTTGCGATGTTGCCCCCTCGCCGGCCGCGGCCGGGTCGGCAGTGGGGCCGCGCTCGCCGAGCTGGCGAAACTTCATGCCGGGGCAGACGTGCGACTGCTCGGTCGGGCCGGTTGGGCAGCTCTGGATGTGGACGGCCACGGCCTGCTCGTCGAACGCATCGGCCGGACGCTCCGCGATGGTGATGGCATCCTGCGGGCACGTGCCGAGGCAATTGCCCAGCCCGTCGCAAAGATTGTCCGCCAGCAGGCGGGCCTTGCCGTCGATGATCTCGATGGCGCCCTCGGCGCAACTGGGCACGCACTCGCCGCACCCGTTGCATTTATCCTCGTCGATCAGAACGATCTGTCGAACAGTCTTGTCGGTCATCGCATAGCTCCCGGCGGGGCGGGTTGTCGCTCCAGCCATAAGCATTATCGCCTTCAGCCGGCCGGGACACCTTGACGCAAGTCAAGGTAGTGACAATTTTTCCCAAAACTCTTCGGCAGCCCCGAAATTGACCGAAAACGTTCTTCCCAAAGAGACAAGATGCAAGACACAAGAAACAAGATACAAAGATTGGTCCGCATCCCCAGCCAACGCCGCAATGAAGACGGCCGTTGTATCTTGTTTCTTGTATCTTGATATTTCGAAGGGCTATTGGCCTTCGTAAAGTCCCTGAAGGCCTGGGACGTCCAGAAGGGCGATCTGGCGGCCTGTAACTTCAATCAGACCCGCAGCTTCCAGCTTTTTGAGTGCCCGGCTGAGCGTTTCGGCTACTGTGCCGATCCGGGCGGCCAGTTGGCGTTTGGTCTGCGTCAGTTCGAACGTGAACGCCCCGGCGCGCTTGCTCTCAGCCAGCAGCACGCCGGCGAGTCGAGCGGGCACTTCCTTGAGCGACAGGTCGTCGATCAGGGCCGCGAACTCCTGAAGTTTGCCCGACAGCCCCGCCAGCATCCCGAGCGCCGTTTCGGGATTGCGCGTAATCAATTGTTGGATGACCTGCCGCCGCACCACCAGCAGCTGCCCATCGGTGACGGCCTCCGCGTTGGCCGGAAACTTCCCGCCGGCCCACACAGCCGCCTCGCCAAACGTCTTGCCCGGGCCGTACAAGTGGAGGATCTGCTCATCGCCCTTGGGCGAGAGACGAAAGACCTTCACCTGCCCTTGCAGGATCAAATAGAATTGCTCAGCCGGCTGGTCCGCCGAGAGCAGCCTCTCCCCGGCCCGGACAGCCTGAACCGCGCACGACCCAGCCAGCTCGTCGGCGGCTGCATCGTCCAACGCAGCGAACACCGGCACCGACTTAATCGCATTCTTCAGGACGGATGTGTTCATGGGTTCACGTGCCTGGCGCACCCCGCCGTCAACAATGTAGGTCGCCGCTGCCGCCGCGACAATTCTTTTCCCGCGTGGGCCCCGCCGAATGGCCGCCAGGTGCTACAGGACCACGCTCGCCGAGGCGCGGGTCGTTGGTACGAGCTTGACGCCTTCGGCTAGAGCCTGGATTTGGGGCATGTCGGCTACGGTCAGCAGGTCCGGGCACAGGAGCGTTTGCAGGGCGAGGTAGTTGACTTCGCGGTCGTAGAGGGTCGTCAGTTGCGGGTAGTTTTCGATGCCGACTTCCAGTTCGCTGAACAGGCCCGGCTGCAAGGCGGCGGCGACGTTGGCGGCCAAGTCCACGACGGCCCCGTAGGTCAGCACTCGGACCTTGGCAGCGCCGGCGAGTTTCTTGGCCCACCGCGCCAGGGCGATGATCTGGGCGGCCTGCTGGCCGAGCAGGCGCTCGCCGACGGTGTGGACGAGCATCTGGTACTGATGGTTCGCCTTGCTGCAGCCAATACCGAGCACGTCGGCCAGGATCACCGTTCCCTCGTCGGCCACCATCTCGCGATAGAAGGCGGCCTGCTGATCCCACTCGGACAGCACGAGGACGGCGCGCTTGGCGTTGGACTTCTTGTCGACGGCTGCGGGGATCGTCCACGGGCCGATGGTCACGCGGTGCAGGGCCGCGCCGTCGAAGTTGCCGGCGGTGGTTGCACGGGCGGTGTAGCGCGGCAGGCGGATAACGTCGGCTAGCTTGGCCCGCAGGGCGGCTTTTTGTGCCTTGGTCTTGGGGGTGCGGAGCTTGGCGACGGTTTCGCGAGCGCGAGTGCGGGCGATCCGCATGGCCGTGGTCTGCTCGACGGGCAGGCCGACCCTCAGGTCGCGCTCGGGGTAGATCTCGGCCTCGGTGTGCAGGTCGCCGGCCGGCGCGCGGAGCCCGAAATGCTTGGCCAGGAACTGATAGAGCTGTGAGCGGTTGTCGGCGTCATAGTTGTGCAGGCCGGGGTCGATGTTGTTGTGGAAGGCGAACTCCGCCCCGCAGGCGTCGAAGATTGGGCGGACGGGGTCGACAATCAGCGGCTTGGTGCGGTCGGTTCGGAAGCAGCAATCGTCGCGGTCGTTGAGGATCAGCAGCGTCGGCCGGGGCGCCAGCATGGCGGTCATGGTGTCGAAGTCCAGCACCGTGCACAGGTCGGCGGGCACCTGTTCGAGGTCGCCGACCTCGCCCGGTGAGAACAGCCGGCCGCGAACGGTCGTGTACCCGGCCACCGGAACGCTGACGGTGATCCGCTCATCCAGCGCCGAGGCCACTATCGTCTGCCACCCCCCGCCGGAGAGGCCCGTCATGGCGACGCGCTTCTTGTCGGCGCTGGCGTGGGCGAGCAGCACGTCGAGGCCCTTGCTCATGGCCAGGTAGAACAGGCCCACGCCGCCCAACCCGGCCATTTCGAGAAACGCGATCGAGTTGTGGTCGCGGTCGGATTCCAACTCGCTCATGCCGATGAACTCGTAGCTCAGGGCGATCATGCCGCGGCGGGCGAGGTTGGCGCAGCGGGCCTGCTTGTAGGTGGTGGCCTTGCCGCCGTTGTGATGGCCGTTGGCGTTGAGCACGACGGGGACCTTGCCGGCGCCGGTAAGCTTCTTAGGCTCGTACATCAGGGCGGGCACCCAGTAGTCCGGGGCGATCTCGTAGCGCAGCTTGCGGATGACGTAGGGCGCGCCCTTGGGCCGCAGCACCTCCCCCCACACCACCGGCGGCTTGCGGGTGATGAGCCGGCTGGGCCAGTTCTTCAGGTAGACCTTGGCCAGCGCATCACGGCGGAGTCGCTTCGCCTCGCGCGCCCATTTGACGGGGTCTTTGGGGGCGACGAACTTCGGCAGGCGCTTATTGACGAAATCGGCCACTTGCTGGTCGACCGACGGCAGGTCCACGCGGGTCAACAACTCCATGACGTCGACTCCTTACAAGGTTGATGCGTCTTGGCCGATCGATCGGCCGAGGGGCATGGTACTCGCGCGGGTCGGTCGGGGGTAGAGGCTTTGCCGGCCGGGGGAGATTTGGGTGTTGATTGAGCCTCGCCCGCCGGAGACTCACTGCCCAACTCTAGCCAGGGCGGCGGCCAGGCCCTCCGGCGCCTTCCCGCCCAGGGCCTGACATCGGTTGAGGTCGGCGCGAGCCAAGTCGTACTGTTTCCGCTGATGGCGCAGGGCCGCCCGCCAACCGAACGCCCGCGGATCGTTGGGCGCCAGCCGCGCCGCCCGGGAGAAGTCGGCCTCGGCCCGGTCGTACAGGCCGATCTCCTGAAGGCTCAGGCCGCGGACGAGATGGCCCTTCAGATGGTCGGGGGCGAGACTGAGCGTGTTGGTGCAGGCCTTGATCGCCTGTCTGTGTTGGTCGAGCTCAAAGTGACACAGCGCCAGCGCGAACGAGGAGTCGATGCGGCCCGGCCCCAGGCTCACGGCCTGCTTGTAATCGATCAGCGCCGCGCGGAGATGTCCACGGGCGCTGTGGATGTCGCCGCGAACGTGGTAGGCGTTGGCGTAATCCTTTTCGAGTGTCATCGCCCGCTCGACGTCCAGCAGGGCCGTCCTGTAGCGATGCAGCTCCTTATAAGCGACGGCCCGATTGACGTACGCCCTCGCGAGCGTGGGCATCACCTCGATGGCCTGGTCGTAAGCGACGATGCCCTCGCGGACCTGCCCGCCGGTCACCAGGGCCAGGCCGAGATTGTTGAACGCCTTGGCGTTGCCCGGCTGCTGCTCGGCAACCTGTCGCCACAGGCTGATATCGCTTCGGTAGTCGCGGTTCCGCAGGTGGGTTCGCACGCCCAGCGCGACGATCAGCAGCATCGCCACAACCGCCGGCGCAGACGCCATCGCGCCGCCCGCCTGGGCGCCTCGCCGCAGCCGGCGCCACCCCGCCCAGGCAGCGCAGACAGCCATCACCACCAGCGACGCCAGGGGCAGGTACATGCGATGCTCGAAGATCGGATCGTCGATGGGCATGAGCGTTGACGTCGGCGCGAGGATCACAAAGAAGCTCGCCGCCAGGAACCCCCACACCGGCCGCCGCCACAGCGCCCAAACGGTCGCCGCCAGCAGCGCGGCGATGATGATGCCGGGCCCAACGATATCCGCGGCCGTCCGGGCCAGCGGCCAGGCATAATAGAACACCAGCGGGTCGGGCCAGACCGTCAGGCGAAGGTAGTGCAGGACCACGCCCGGCTGGGTGGCCGCGTAGCGAAGCGGGTGCATCTGCCCAGGGGTCTGCGACAACAGCGCCAGCACGATCGCCCACGTAGCCGCCAGGGCTGCATACAGGAGCCATCGCCGCCGCAGCGCCGCGCGCCACGAGCCGGCCAGGAACGTCCGGTCGTACAGCAGCACGATGACGGGCGCGGTGACCGTGACTTCCTTGGTGGCCATCCCCGCCGCGCAGGCGACCACAGCCAGCGCGCCCCACAGCTGCGGGCGGCCCGAAGCGGATCGGATCACGCAGTAGAGCGTCAGCAGGTACAGCAGCGCCATCAGCGACTCGGCCCGCTGGATGACGTAGGTGACGGCGGAGGTCTGCAAGGGGTGGACGGCCCAGATCAGCGCGATGGCCGTCGCCAGCCACATCGCCTCGGCCTGGCCAAAGCGCAGGCGCGGCAGCAGCAGTGTCCGCCGCACCACCGCCAGCAGTAGCCACGCGGCAGCGAGGTGGATGAGCAGATTGACGAGGTGATAGCTCCAGACATCCAACTTGCTGACGGCGTAGTTGACGGCCAGGGACGCATTCACAACGGGCCGGCCGCCAACGGTGAGAGGGGCCGACGGTGAGAAAACCCTTCCCGGCGCAGCCAGCGAACGGATGGTGGGGTTGTTGGTGATCGAGCCGATGTCGTCCAACACAAAGGGCCCGGCCAAACTGTTGGCATAGGCCAGCGCCACCGCCAGGGCGATCGCGCCGCCGGCGAGGAGGGTGGGCCATCGGCGAGCGGGCGATGTGCAAGCGTCGGAAGCTCTGGCGTCGATGTCCGGCAAAGTCACTCCGAAACGGCCCGGTCAATGACTTGAACGGCGCGCGGACCCGGGCCCCGCGCCACGTTGTTGGGTATAGCCTACACAACCGGCGTCCCCCGTCAACGCTGGGTGGACGTTCGCTAGATCGGCCGTCGCGCGCGGGTGAAGTGGCAGTGCGGAGAAAGGTCTGTCCCCCCCGTCCTGCGGGCAACGGGCGGCCCTAGTCTATACCCAGTGCGGCCAGGGCCTGGTCGAGGTTGTCGGTGATGGGGAACAGGATGTCCATTCGTGAGGTGCGGATCGCCCGGGCGACCTGGGCGGAGGGGTTCAGCAGGACCATCTTGGCGCCGGTTCTTTTGAGCTGCTTGCGGACCGAGGCCAGCAGACCCAGCCCCGCCGAGGCAAGAAACGTCACCTCCGTCAACTCGACAATGGTATCGACCCCCCGCTTGGCGGTGTGGGTGAGGAACTCGCCCATGGCGCGCTCGACGCCTAGCTGCGTAAGTTGCCCTGATAGCGCCACATGCGAGAGGCGTTCATCTGCTCGCACAACTCTGATAGACATTGGTGTGTCCTTCCAACGCTGCGTACCATTGTAGGGGGCTGTACTTGTATTTGTCGGAGTTCGCTGTCTGCAGATCGCCCTAGCGGCGGGAATGAGGCACGGCCCGCCCCACCAGGGGCGCCAGGCCTCGCGTGTAAGGAGGCTCGGCGGTGAGGACCTTGCGGACAAAATCGCGGAAGCGCCCAGCCGCGGCGCCCCACTCGCTGTGCCGGTCCATCTCCTGCAGGGCCTTCTCGGGCGTCAGCCTGCTGCGGTAGGTCAAGCGGAAGGCTTCTTTGATCTGGGCGCGATCCTCATCGGTCAGGTCCTTCGCGCGCCGCAAGCCCACGGAATTCAGGCCGATCACTCTGGAGATCTTCACGATCATTGTGAACGGAGGAATATGCATGCTGCTGGCGGCGTAGCCCTGGAACATCACCCGCTCGCCGACCCACACGAACTGATGGATCGCCGCGTTCCCTCCGAGCACGCAGTTGTCCCCCAGCGTGGCGTGGCCGCCGATCATGGCGCTATTGACCATCGTGACGCCGTCGCCGACGGTGGCGTTGTGGCCGGCGTGGGAGCAGGCCATCCAGTAGCCGTCGTTGCCGATGGTGGTGGCCTGGCCCTCGCCGGTGGCGCGCGAGATCGTCACATTTTCGCGAAACACGTTGCGGTCGCCGATGGTCAGATAACTCACCTGCGCGGGGTCGAACTTGAGATCCTGCGGCCAGCCGCCCAAGGCCGTGAAACTATCGACGAAGTTTCCTTCGCCAAGCGTGGTGTAACGCCGCACGATGGTATGGGGTCGCAACACCGTGTGGGCGCCGATGCTGCAATCGGCCTCAACGATGGCGTAAGCGCCGACCTCCACGTCGTCGGCCAACTCGGCCGATGGATCGACGATGGCGGTAGGATGGATTTGAGACATCGCGGTCTCCTGGTCAGCGCTTAGGATAATCAAACGGCGGGCGTTTGCAAGTTGGGCGTTTGCAAGTTGGGCGGTCGCTTGCGAGCGGGCGGGGGGGCGACTATCCTCTGCCGCAGGTCTGCAGCGGACCGTTGGAGGTATGTGTGACAGGCTCTTTTCAGCGCGTGCGTGCGGTGTTGCGGGGCAAGATGCCCGACCGCGCGCCGATATTTGACCTGCTCCGAAACGATGCGGTCATCGGCCACTTCACCGGCCAAACGCTCACGACCGACAATGCCCCCGACCTGGTCCACACCGCCTTCGCCCCGGCTATCGATGCGACCCGCTCGGTCCGTCTGCCGGACACCGAAGGAACGGTCACCCGCGACGACGGGCGACAGCAGCGGGTCTACCGCTGGACGACGTGGACCGACCATGTCCGCTACGAAAGCTCCGCCGCCTACGCCGCCGCCAAGACCAAGTGGATCGACAGCTTCGACCCGGCCTGGACCCCCGCCGACCAGCAGACCATCGAGGACCACCTGTCGGGCGCCCGCGACATGCAGGCCAAGCTTGGCGAGTGCTTCTGGATGACCGGCGGCGGCTCGCCGGGGTTCATGAACATCATGGGCGAGGTCGGCCTGGAGGCCTTCAGCTACTATTTTGTCGATTGCCCCGACATCATCGTCCAGCAGATGGAGTGCTTCACGCAGCAGACGGTGCGATGGCTTGAGCACCTGCCCGACAACCACGGCATCGAGGCGGTCATGATGGGCGACGACATCTGCTACAACTCCGGCCCGTTCTTCTCCCCGGCATGGTTCGACGAGCACTACATGCCTCGCCTCGCTCGCATCCTGGATATCTACCACGCCAAGGGCATGAAAGTGATGTTCCACACCGACGGCGATTGCATGCCGATCCTCCCGGGTCTGGTCGACGCCGGCATCGACGGCCTGAATCCCATCGAGGTCAACGCCGGCATGGATGTCGGCGAGATTCACCGCCGCCATCCGCACATCTTCATGTGCGGCGGCATCGACGTGTCGTATCTGTTGCCGTTCGGCACGCCGGACCAAGTTGCCGACGCGACCAAGAAGGCCATCGACGACGCCGAAGGGCGAATCATGATCGGCTCGTCGACCGAACTGAACGACGACGTGCCGTTAGAGAACTTCCTGGCCATGCGCCAGACCGTGTTGGATAACCCGTATTGATGATATGGCTGGGGTGCCACGCTTTTGCCCTGCCTGCCGCAGGCAGGTCGCAAAAGCGTGCCCGCCTCGGCGCAAACGTGGGACCAGCACGCTTCTACAAGTAGAAGCGTGGCACCCAATAGGATAGTAAGGACAAGCCATGCTCGACTTCATCCCCCAACCGAAGAAGGTAACCGAGGCGACCGGGCTTTACGCCGTGCCGCAAAAGATGACGGTCGGCGTTTGCGGGTGGCAGTTCCGCCCGGCTGCGGCGGAGTTGCTGACGCTGCTGGGTGTGCGCGGCGAAGTGACGATTTGCGGCAAGGGCCTGGGCGATGACGCGACGATTCAGCTCAACGCCAAGCTGCAGCCGGAGGGGTATCGGCTGACCGTCAGCCAAACCGGACTGAAGCTGGAGGCCCACGACGCCCGCGCGGCCGCCCACGGCCTGCGGACGCTGGCGCAGATCGTGCAGCAATCGCCCAAAGGCAAGCTGCCGTGCGTGAAGATCGACGATTGGCCGGACTTTGTCGACCGCGGCGTCTACTACGACGTCGCTCGCGGGCGCGTGCCGACGCTCGATAGCTTCAAGAAGCAAATCGACATGCTGGCGGCCGCCAAGATCAACCACCTGCAGTATTACATAGAGCACACCTTCCGCTTCCGGCGGCATCCGGATATCGGCAAAGGCGCCGGCCCTCTGACGGCCGACAACATCCTCGAACTGGACGCCTATGCCCTCGAGCGCCACGTGGAGCTCGTGCCCAGCCTGTCGAGCTTCGGCCACCTGGCGCCGGTCCTGAGTTTGCCCAAGTATCGTCACCTGGCCGAGTGCGGCGCGGATGGTAACTACTGGTCGCTGGCCCCGGCGCTGGAGGAGAGCTACCAGTTCCTCAAGGAACTCTACGATGAGTTCCTGCCGTGTTTCTCCTCGAAGAAATTCAACATGTGCTGCGACGAGGTCTGGGATCTCGGCAACGGCCAAAGTGCCGCCCTGGCCAAGAAGCTCGGCAAGGGCCCGCTCTACCTGCGGCACATCAAGCGCTGTCGGGCTCTGGCGGCCAAGCACGGCAAAAAGGTCATGATGTGGGGCGACATCGTCCGCGACTATCCGGAACTGGTCCCGGAGATTCCCAAGGACATCACGATGTTGGACTGGGCCTACGGTCGCGACGTGAAGTTCAACCGCGTGAAGGATTTTTCGGCCACCGGGCTGGATACGTACGTCTGCCCATCGGTCAACGGCTACGGCTGCCTGTTCCCACGGCTGTGGGAGTCGGCCGTCAACATCGCCGGCTGGGCCAAGGCGGGCAAACGTTACGGCGCCATCGGCGTGCTCAACACCGACTGGGGCGACGGCGGGCACTTCAACTTCACCGAGTGCGCCTATCCGGGCTATCTGTTCGGAGCCGAGCAATCGTGGAACATCAATGCCGACAGCAAGAGCTTCTGGCGGCGGTTCTGCAAGCTGATCCTGAACATCGAATCGAAGGAGTTCCTGGATGCGTTCATGGAACTCGGCGATCTGGCCCAGCCGGGCTTCTGGTGCTGGATGCTGCTCTATATCGATCCCGGCGACACGATGTTCGCCTATCACAAGACCGTCGTCAGTTGGGGCCGCAACGGCAAGATCATCGAGAAGAAGCAATCCATCACGGCCGCGGACGGCCGACGGTGCGGGCCGCGATTCCGCAACATCAGCCGCGTCTTGGCTAAGTATGCAGCGAAGCCCGGCACAGATCCGCATAAGCTGCTGGCCTACTGGATCTACTCGGTCGACACCATGGCGGTCGCCGCCGACAAGCTGGCCATGTTCGGCCACCGCGGCAAGGACACCCCGGCCAAGCGCAAAGCTCTCAAAGCCGACTACCGCAAACTGATGCGGCGCTTCGAGAAGCTCTGGATGGCCCGCAACCGCCGCAGCGAAATCCGCATCACGCTGGACAACCTGCGAAGCCGCATGAAGGCGCTGTAGAGAACAGCTCTTCACCACAAAGGTCACAAAGAGCACAAAGCAGTAGAAACAGAAGCTTTATTTGTTTTTCACTTTGTGACCTTTGTGGTCTTTGTGGTGAGATGTTTTTGGAGCGATGAAAGAGCACGTTATGCACACGATTGAAATCAACGACCTTGTCCTGGTCCCTGAAGAGGGGCTGCTGCTGGGCAATGGCGACTTTTCCGTCAGCGTCTATCAGGCCGCCGAGCGAATCATTTGGCGCTTCGGGAAGACCGACGTTTGGGACCGCCGTCACGCGATCGACATCGACCCCAAGCCGATGCACATCGAAGAGCTCGCCCGCGGCATTCGGGATGAAGGCTGGGAATTCGCCGGCGAGCTCGGCGCGGCTGTGGCGACCAAGGGCACGCCCGACGAGCAGCGCATGAAGGACCTCACCCAGTACGGCCCGCCGAGCTACCGCACGCGAACGTCCCCCTGCCCCAAGCCGGTGGGCGAACTGTCCCTGCACTTACCGGCCGACCAGCATGGGCTGACCATCTCCCAGCGGCTGATCATCGAACAGGGCACGGTCGACATCGAATGCGCGTGGGTCTCCGGCGTGACGCTGAAGATTCACTGCTTCGTCGCGCCCCGGCCGAACGTGCTGGCGGTGCGGTGGAAGCTCGAAAATGCCTCTGCCGCCAACGCCACCTGGGGCGAGCGGGCCGTCTGGTTCAGCCTCTACCGCTGGCCGGACCCCGAGGCGAAGGACTTCGTCACCGGTCTTTGCGCCACCACCACTAACGACATGTTCGACAAGTACGCGCGGAACGACAACCCGCCCATGGACCCGCCGACCACGCGCCAGCTTGACGGCCGATGGATCGTCGAACAGGCCTTCGCCCCGGACCTCCAGTTCGCTGAGGGCTTCCGCTACGGTCTGTTGCCGATCGTTCCCGACGGCGAGGTCCTGGACGTGCCGACGTTCGACTCCGGCGAGGCGCGGCTGCGGATGTTGCCGCCCGGCTGGGGCGAAAGCGGCTGGCTCGCGGTCGCCATCGGCACGAGCAACGACCCCGGCGGCCACGAGGCCGAACTGACGGCCGTGGCTGAGACCATCACAGGCAACGATATTTTGGAACAGTGGGGGCTGGACAACCTGGCGGCCGGGACCGAGTTCTGGTCGCGCTCGGCCGTATCGCTTGGCGAGAAATTCTTCGAACAGCTTTGGTACGAGAACCTCCACACCCGCCGCTGCACCTTCCGCGGCGACGTGGCGGCGCCGGGCCTCTTCCTGCCCAGCACGGTCAACGACTTCTCGTTGTGGCACGGCGACTATCACACCAACTACAACTACCAGCAGCCGTTCTGGGGCGCGTACGAGGCCAATCAACTCTCGCTGGGCGATTCGTACTTCCCCGGCTTTGAGCACATGATCGAGCTCGGCCGCAAGCTGGCCAAGGACTATTACGGCTGTCGGGGCACGTTCATCCAACTGACCGGCTATCCCTTCCCCATCGCCGACGACCCCTACGGCGTCGGCCCGTTCGCGCGGATGACGTACATGACCGGCTGGGCCGTCAACCAATACTGGTTCCGCTACCTGTACACGCAGGATGTCGAATGGCTGCGAGAGGTCGGCTACCCGCCGATCCGCGATGCGGCGGTGTTCTATCTGGATTTTCTGACCAAGGGCGAGGATGGCGTCTATCACGGTTTTCCATCGGACCAGGGCGAGAACCAATTCACGCCGGACGAGAGCAAGTACACCGATCGGCCCCAGGTGATGCGCCACGTGCGGTACTGTCTGCAGTCGGCGATTCAGGCGGCCGGCGTTCTGGGCGTCGACGCCGACCTGGCTGGGCAGTGGCAGGAGGTGCTCGATCATTTTCCGGTGATCGACGATCTCGAGGCGGCGGGCTTTTCGGATGAGCAGAAGCGCCAGTATCCGCTGACCCCGCCGGAGTTCCTGGGTTGGGAGGATACGGACCTGGCCCGGTCCGACGATCCGCCCTTTGCGCTGGCTCGTGAGAAGGACAACGCGCTGTGGAGTTGGTACTTCGGCCATTTTCCGATCCGCTGGATGGTGCTGCTGCGGCGCGGGCTGTTCAGGCCGGAGCGCGACTTCGAAGCGGCGCGCGACATCATCGCGCGATGGCGCCTACCCAACGGCCTGCTCCGCGCGATGAGTCGCGAGGTCTACGGTTTCGCCGGCGGGTGGTCGGAGTCGCTGGGCATTCTGGCCCCGGTGCAGGAGATGCTGCTGCAGAGCTGGGACGGCGCGATCCATTTCTTCCCAGCCTGGCCGCGGGATATCGATGCGAGCTTCACGACCTTCCGGGCCGAGGGCGCATTCCTGGTCAGCGCCTCGCTGAATAGCGGCGCCATTGAGGACGTCTCTATCCATAGCGAGCGAGGCCGGCCGTGCTGCGCAGCCAGCCCTTGGCCGGGCGGCTGTCGCGCGACCGATGAGAACGGCAACGATGTGCCTGTCACCATCGAGCCAAAATCCGACGGCGACGACTGGGTCTGCTTTGACACCCAGCCGGGCGCGACGTATGAACTGAACCCGGCGTAGCGCGCCGCGCGCTAGGCCATACCGCGCGGCCGGTCAGGTCGCAGGCCCGCTGGACGTTGCTCAGCGCAATGAATCGTCATCAACAACAATCCGCCGCACCCGCCGCATCGGCATCGGACGAGGGCGAGTCGGACCTGGGTTTTGAGATAGACCCCGGGCCGGTCCTGTCGGCGCACGCCTTCAACCGCAGGAGCAAGCGGATCGCGCAGTCGTCGCTTCATTCCGGTCGGATGGTCGTCGTCGCAACACCGGCCTGTTATTTCATCTCAGCCTTGTCGCCGGTGGTCGGGCTGGTGGCTCTGTGTGTGGGGTTGTATGGCCTAGCCAGCAGACACGAAGCTGTGGGCGAATGTATGGCCCTTGCCAGTGCCGGTCTTGCGGTCCTGGCCCTTGGCGTGGGTCTGCTGGCGAAATGGACCACGTCGACGACGTTGGACCGCACGGGCGGGCGGTATTGGCAGGGGATATGGCCTGGCCTGAGCCGTCTGACGGGCTGGCCCGCCGGCCAGATCGACGACATCGCGGCCGTGCAGATCTGCCGCGGCTACCGGGCCGTCACCAGGACGCGCGGCTTTGGGTGGTGGCAAGTGAACCTTGTTCTTTCCCATCGGCCGGGCGAGCGGATCGCGGTGATGACGCATTCAGCCAAGGACAATATCTTCGAGGACGCCGAACGGTTGGCCCACTTTCTGGACAAGCCCTTGCTCGACCACACCCACAGACTGATAAGGCCAGGCCCGGGCGGCAAGAGCATCCGCCGTCTCTTCACGCGATCGCAGCGACATTCACAGACGAAAGAGAACACATGAAGACCTATTGCGTGCGGAAAGCAGCGGGACCGGTAGCATTGGATGGCGGGTGGGATTCGGCGGTGTGGCATCGCGCGGACACCGCCCCGGTCGCTCACTGCGTGGGCGGCGATTTCGAGCATCAGCCCGTCACGCAGGCCCGCGTGTTGTATGACGACGAGGCGCTGCAGGTCGCCTTCCGCGTTGAGGACCGGTACGTCCGAGCGGTGGCCGAGACGTGGCATGACAAGGTCTGTCGCGACAGTTGCGTGGAGCTGTTCTTCACCCCGGGCGCCGATACGTCGGTGGGCTATTTCAATTTCGAGATCAACTGCAGCGGTGTGATGCTGGCGCACTTCCAGCCGGCCCCCGGCGAGACCATCCGGCAGATGCCGCTCGAGCTGTGCGAGACCATCGACATCTGGTCGTCCATGCCGCACCAGGTCGAGCCCGAACTCCGCGAGCCGACAACGTGGCACGTGGCGTATCGCCTGCCGCTGGATATCCTGGGCCATTTCCTGACCATCACGCCGCCGAAAACGGGCGTGCGATGGAAGGCCAACTTCTACAAATGCGCCGACAAGACCAGCCACCCGCACTGGCTATCCTGGGCCCCCATCGACACCCCCGGCCCAAACTTCCACCGCCCCGACAGCTTCGGCGCCCTGCTGTTTGAGTAGTGCAAAAGGCGTCAGGCGCCTTGTTTCCTTGCGAGGATCTCCAATGGCAATATCCGTAACCCTTGCAGAATATGCCAGAGGGAGTTTTCAATAGGCGCAAGGGAGATGGGCCTATGAGTTTAGTATTTCGTATTGGCATCGGCGCCGTGCTGCTGTGGACGTCCGTCGGTTGTGGGCCCTCGACGTCCGTCGGTGGCGGGTTGAAGATTGTTCCCACCTTCACCGACGGCGCCGGGCATACGTGGACCGACCGGCGAAAGGCCGTGGTTCTTCGGGCTATCGCCGACTACCAGCGCGCGATCGCCGAAAACGAGACCATCGCCGTGGAGTTCAAGTTCTACGACGCCGAGCCCGGCCACTACGCGATGTGGTATGCGATCAACTTTCCTCCGAAAGGCACGAGCGTTCGGCCTTGGACGCCGGGGCTCACGCACGTAATCATGATCGACGCCAACAGCGCGGGAGGGCTGGTCTGGTTCGATCCGACCCCCTCGACGGATGACGACATTCCCGAGAGCGCCTTCGACGCTCTAACCCTCATCCGACACGAGCTAGCCCACATGCTGGGCCATCGGGCGGGCTATTGCCTCGACTATGACGCCGACGGGCAAGCGATCGATCACTGGCAGGCCCGCATCGACGCCAACAGCGTCTTCGACCCCGAGGGCCTGAACGTCGCCCTAGCCGACGACCTCGAACACGCCGCCGACAACGACCTGATGAGCTACTACCTCACCACAGGCCGACGCTACGACATCGACGATGCCCTGCAGCGACTGATCCTCACCTACGGGTACAAGAGTCGCCCATAAAGCCCCAGCTACTTTCGAGCAGGTCGGGCATGCCTGCCTGCCGGACAACTATTCCACCGGGGTCGGATCGATCTTCTGGATCTCGATGGCCCGTTCGCGTTGTTTGTCGGTCGGCGCCAATGCATCTACGAGCGCCATCGTGACGTCCACCCGTTCGGCTGTCGGGTAGGTCGACAGGGAGGCCTGATCCCACTTGGAGACGATCGTCTCTACGGACGCCCCGGCCTTGATCGCCGGCAGTTGATCGGCGACGTGCGTAAGGATGTCATCCACCGGCGCCGCGGCGAATCCCTGCCGGTGAAGGCGTTCTTGTTGGGCCGCCGCCTGGGCTTCGAGCGCCGCCACCCGCTGATCGTCCCCGGCAGCCTTGGCTTCGGCATGCTGGGCTTCGAGAGCGGCCATGGCCGTCTTGAACTCCTCCGAGCCAACGAAGGCTACGGCGATGGCTCGGGAGTCATACACGCCAATTCGAGTTACGGATTCCGTTGGCGCCTCGGCGTTCCGGCCTTCCTGATCGCAACCGACTAAACACGCAACGACCCACACCAGGCCCAACACAATCGTCCAGTTTGTCATTCCCAGTCCCTTTCATCGGGATTCCTCAGATAGCCTTGCCCGGCTCCGCTGCCGGGCGGATCTGCATTGTACTACCCGCTGCCGCTTGCGGCCCTGCTGAATCAATATGTCCCCAGCTCCCGCGCCAGTTCGATGATGTATCGGAAGTTTTCGAAGGAGACCGAGTCCGGGACGGAGTGGTCGGAGGAGAAGATGTAGCCGCCGGATTTCTTGACCTCGGGGATCACGCGTTTCATCTCGGCTGAGATGGCGTCGATATTGTCCCACAGCATCGCGTTGATCCCGCCGTGCAGGACGAGCTGGTCGCCGTACTGTTTCTTGAGGGCCACCGGATCGATGCCGGCCTTGACCTCCAACGGGTTCAGCGCGTCGACGCCGGCATCGATGAACTCGGGGATCAGTTGGCTGATGTTCCCGCAGGAGTGCAGGTGCGTGTAGACGTCGTGGGCGTGGGCCCAGTCGCACGCTCTCTTGACGACCGGCTTGAGCAAGTCGCGATACATCTGGGCGGAAAAGAACGTCGTGCCCTTGTAGCCGAGGTCGTCGCACCAGAACAACTCGTCGACGGTGTAGCCTTCCGCGTAGAGCATGTCCAGCAGCACCAGTTGCACGTCGAGCTGGTGGTTCCACATGTCCACGATCCACTCGGGCTCTTCGATCAGGGCCATCAGCGTGCGCTCCGTGCCGACCATCCATGCGTGGGTGACGTCGAAGCCGAACCACATATTGCCGGCCAGCCAGCGGCCATCCTCGCGCCAGGTGGCGTAGTGGGTCTTGAGATGGCCCCAGCCGATGCGGCTGCGGTCGGGCGTGATGAGCTTCTTGACCTTCTTCCAGCTATCGAAGTCGACGATGGTGTGGCCGATGAAATCCGGCGTGCTGGTGGCATGCTTCCAGACCTTATACGTCGTGCCCCAGTCGTTGGTGCGGGTGATGTACTCCTCGGTCTCCTCGATGGTCTCGCATGGCAGGTGGGGCGAGTTGTCCAGGTTGATGCCGGCATCGATATCCATGTCGAAGTAATCGCCCCAGTCCACATCCTTCGGCAGCCCTTCCCCCTGCCACCGCTCGATCGTCGTTCCCCACGGCGCATCGACCATCGGCACCCGGTCAGCCTCGCGGTGTTCGAACATCCGTTTGAAACGCTCGTGTGACGTCATCTCAGCCATCGTAATCTCCGAAGACTGGAACAGGGATGGACCCGCCTTCGCCAAGGCTGCGGCGGGCAGCTACAGATGAACTTAGATAAGCGAGAAGGTCAAAAGAATTGCGTCCCGCTGGAGCGGCGGATAGGATGGCCCAGACAAGGCGTCGCGACGCCTCCGACACACTCGATGGAACTCGGCACGGTATGGATCAGGGGTACAGCCATGAAGGTTACATGTATCGAAAGAACCATTAAAGATGTCCTAGGCAGTGATTACTACAGGATACCTCGGTTTCAACGCCCGTATTCGTGGGAGAAAGAACACGTTGAGGACTTCCTGACAGACGCCATCGTTGAGAACCCTGGGGATTACTTCATCGGATCAATGGTTGCCTTCAAGTATCCAGATGGTACCTACGGCCTAGTGGACGGGCAGCAGCGACTCACAACAATCACGATGATGCTCTGCGCCCTTCGCGAGGCCTTCGATCTTCAGGGCGAATCGGAGCTTGCCAAGGGGCTTCACAAGCTGATCGAAAGGAAAGACCTAGATTACAAGAACCGTTACATCTTGGGAACCGAGACCTCCTATCCATATCTCCAGGAGCATATTCAGAAATACGGTGAACCGGGCACGGGAGCTGAAATGGGAGATGAGGAAGAATGTTTGCAGGACGCTTTCTTGCAGCTTCAGGAGTACGTGGAGAGCGCATTGGGCAATGTGACGCGCAAGCGCAAGACCGAAGCTGCAAAGAAGAAACTCGCCACAAAGAAGCTGACCGAGATGCGGGACAAGATTCTCAGTTTGACACTGATCTTCATTGCACTTGACGACGAGGATGAGGCGTACCTGATCTTCGAAACACTCAATACAAGAGGAAGGGATCTCCGTCTTCAGGACTTGGTTAAGAGCCGTCTGACCAGGCTCCTTAAGCCCACAAATAGGGGAGTAGATCTTGCGAAGGACAAATGGGTAGGGCTGGTAGAAAGGATAGAGAGTTCCGAGGCAGAGATGAAAGTCGACTCCTTTCTGCACCATTTCTGGTTGTCGAAGTATCAATACGTAACGGTCAAGAAGGTCTTCAAGGCGCTGAAGAGAAAGGTAACTGGGAGTAATGCACACGCCTTCTTGACGGGCCTAGATGAGGATTCGGTGCTCTACAGAGAAATCCACGAGCCGTCATTCCGAAAGTGGACTAAGCAAGACGGAAGGATGAGAGGCGCTTTGAACGCTCTCAACCTGTTCAAGGTCCAACAGCAGATTCCTATGGTTCTGTCCGTACTAAGGGAATTCCGTGATGGGGGTCTTGACAGGCGTCACGTGATCGGTGTACTTCAGGCGATTGAGAAGTTCCACTTTGTGTTCACGGCGGTTACGTCCCAAAGATCATCTGGAGGCATTTCGTTCATGTATGCGTTGCACGCGCGGGAATTGGGAAGGAAGAGCACAAAAAGGGATAAGGTTGGCGTTCTGAGTGACCTAAAGACCAAGCTGAAAGATCGGATTCCGCCCTACGGTGAGTTTGAGGCGAACTTTCAAGAGATCACCTATTCAAAATCAGCCACGAAACACAGAAAGCTCGTGCAGTATATTCTAGCCAGACTGCAGGAACATCACACCAAAAGCGCACCAGTTGACTATGACTTCCTCACAGTAGAGCACATCTCACCGCAGGGATCCCTACGTAGCGCAACCGCATCAATTGGGCAGATTGGGAACCTGATCGGTGTTAGCGATGAGCTGAACCAAGAACTTGGAAGTAAGGACTTCAAAGCCAAGAAGGCAATGTTATCCGACGCTGGCGTCTGGCTTGATGATACATTGATGAAGGCGCCTTCATGGACGAGTCGACAGATTGAAGCTAGGACCAAAGCACTGGCCAAGATCTGTTACGAGGTTGTCTGGCGAATCCGGTAGTTGTCACTCACTGGCCTCTCTGTGATTGACCTCCACATGTTCGCTCAGCAGGCCGGGCCTGGAATCTGAGCATCATTGGGACCATGATCGATCCCCACAACATCACGCGATTTGGCCGGACCGAGGCGGTGAGCTTGCAATCGTGTGGTGGGGCGGATAGCTTCACTCATAGGCGCAGCGGGCGTTGGGCGGGCGGAGCTGCCGGTTTACGTGCGACCCGAAAACGACGAGAGAGTGCGATGATCTGTGCAACGAAACGAATCTGGCCTGTGTTGGCGTTGGTGTGCGTGATGGCGGCCGGCTGCGGGCTGACGCAACGGCAGAAGGGGCGGATGGTGGACCCGGCCGCGAAAGCGAAGGCCGCCTGCTCGAGGTCTCCCTCGATCGCCCAGCGGGCCATAGACGCCATCGGCGGCGAGGGCGCGTGGCGGCCGGTGATCCGTATCGCCGCAACGGCGGTGGTGACGGTCTACGACGCCGACGGGGCCGCCCACATCACGCGCCAGCAGCAGGTTATCGATCTGCGGACCGGCATGCTGACGGCCGACGGCGTTTCGCCGCGCGGCCGATGGTCGGTCATGCTCGATGCCGACGGCCAGGCGCGGTGGCTCGGCGCCGATGCGATGGCCCAGCCGCAGCAGCGGCAGCTTATCGAACGAGCGCTGAGACGGATTCAACTGCGCTCGGTGGCGACGTGGCGGCTGTGGCGGGCGCCCGAGCGGCTCGGGGCCAGCACCCCGGCCCGGGTGGACGGGCTGGACATGATTCGGGTCGAAGAAATCGACCCCGCCACCGATGTGACTACCTATTATGTTGATAGCGGCACGGGCTTGTTGCGCCACGTGGTGGCCGGGGCCGACGCCGACGCAACGGTGACAACGTTCGAGTATCAACCCGTCAGCGGCGCGCTGCTGCACCCACGCGCGCTCCGGGTGGTCCGCGTCGGCGAGCACACGCTCGTTGGGCCCACGCCCGTGCTGGAGGTGACGTTCACGGACGTCGTGTTCGGCCGGGCGGAAACGGTTAGAGGCTCTGGACGGTGAGCGAGGATATTGGAGACATCCTGGAGAATTGGCCTCACGAGGGCGGCCATCTGTCGGCCCGGCGGGTCCGGGGCGATGACGGGCGCGACAAGCTGCAACTGCGCCTGGAGCTGGGCATCCTGCAGATGGAGATCACCGGCCGCCCTGACGGCAAGAGGCCTTATGGATTCGAAAGCCTGCTGGGCTACTACCAGAACCAGCTCAAGCAGTATTGCGACAGCGGCCAGGATGAGGACTTCCACCTGGACGAGCGTGCGTGCGAGATGCTCCGGGCCGAAGCGGCCATGTACTACAACCGGTATCTGACGGCTTTCATCCTGGAAGATTTCGCCCTCGTCGACGCCGACACCCGCCGCAATCTCGACCTGATGGATTTCTGCTATCAGCACGCTGAAGAAGACACCGACAAGCATCTGCTGGAGCAGCATCGCCCGTACGTTCTGATGATGAACGCCCGCTCCCGCGCCCGGTTGGCGCTGGCCGACGCCCGCCCCAAGGCCGCCCTGACCATCGTTCACGAGGCCATCGACGACGTGCGCCGCCACTATGAGCGATTCGGCCTCGACGAGGCCAGCGCCGCCGGAAGTGAACTAGCCTTCCTGGGGGCGCTGGCCTCGGAGATCGAGCAGCGCGTGCCCGTCGACCCGCTCACAAAGATGCGAAAGCAGCTCGACCAGGCCATCACCGAAGAGCGCTACGAAGACGCCGCCATCCTCCGCGACCAACTGAGTCGCGTAGCCAAAGACCCCGCCCACCACCAGCCCGACCAGCCCGCCCCCGGCTCCGGCGAGGGGGCCTGAGCGCTTGTCTGCAGCCGGGGTCGCGGCTAGAATACCAGACGTTCCGCTAGGGGCGCCGTTCGTATGGACGGCTGAGAACGACCCTTGGAACCTGATCGGTGAAGGCCCTTCGAGTCCCCTTAGGGTCGAGCCGCGTAGGGAAGCGGACCGGACGAGCCAAGGATGGGCAACGTTTCGGCCGCTTCGGGCGGCCGATTGCTTGCGCCGATGGCATGGACAGAGACAACACAATGGACGTCACCTGCACCATCGAATGCGATCTGAGCGACCGAATGGCCGAAGACATCCGCCAACTGCAGCAGGCCGCCTTCCCCACGGCCGAGGAGTTCCTGACCCAGCGGTGGTGGCACACGCCGCTGTCGGATAATGAGCGTTGGGTGGGCGCGCGAACGGGCGACAAGCTAATCGGGTCGGTGCGGCTGTTGTTTCGCACGATTACGACTCCCGCCGGCGAACTGGTGGTCGGCGGGCTGGGCAATGTCTGCTCGCATCCGGATTGTCGCGGCCAGGGCGTCGCGTCGGCCTGCATGCGGGCGGCCGCCGAGGTGATCGAGCGCGAGGCGGACTTCGGCTTCCTGTTCTGCGGCGAGACGGTTCGCGACTTCTACGCCAAGCTCGGCTGGCAGACGGTCAGCAACGTGTTCTGGATGCTCGAGGGCGGTTCCGACGGCCCGCGGGTCAGCGACACCCCCCACGGCTATGCGATGATCCATCCCGGCCGCCAGTCGATGGACGACTGGCCCAAAGGCGAAATCGACCTCAACGGACCCGACTGGTAACAAACAATGACACAACTACAACAAGCTCAAGCCGGCACGATCACCCCACAGATGGAGCGGGTGGCCCAGCGCGAGAACCTCACCGGCGAGGACATCCGCCGCGAGGTCGCCGCAGGCCGACTCGTCATCCCGGCCAATCGCCTTCACCTCGCCGCCGGCGAGGCGGGGCGGGCGGCCCTGGACCCGTGCGGCATCGGCCGGGCCGTGACGACCAAGATCAACGCCAACATCGGCGCCTCGCCCAACAGCAGTTGCGGCGAGATGGAACTCACCAAGCTCCGCTGGGCCGTCCAGTACGGGACCGACACCGTGATGGACCTGTCCACCGGGGGCGATCTGGACGCCATTCGCGAAACGCTGATCGCCAACGCCTCCGTGCCGGTCGGGACCGTGCCGATGTACTCGATGATCGTCGACAAGCCCATCGAGGACCTGACCTACGACGACATTCTCGGCGTCATCCGCAAGCAGGCGGCCCAGGGGGTGGACTTCTTCACCATCCACGCCGGCATCCTGCGAAAGCACCTGCCGCTGACGGTCAAGCGGAAGATGGGCATCATCTCGCGCGGCGGCAGCCTGCTGGCCAAGTGGATGGTCCATCACGGGCGCGAGAACCCCATGTACGACCTGTTCGACGAGATCAGCGCGATCATGGCCGACTACGACGTCGCCTACTCGCTGGGCGACGGGCTTCGGCCCGGCTGCCTGGCAGATGCGTCCGACGACGCGCAGTTCGCCGAGCTGGAGACGATGGGCGAGCTGGTCGCCCGCGCCCGCGCCGCCGGCGTGCAGACGATCGTCGAAGGCCCCGGCCACGTGCCGTTCGATCAGATCCAGATGAACATGGAGCGCCAGCAGGCCGTCTGCGACGGCGCGCCGTTCTACGTGCTCGGGCCCATCGTCACCGACGCGTTCCCCGGCTACGACCACATCACCTCCGCCATCGGAGCGACGGCTGCCGCGTATCACGGGGCCAGCTTCCTGTGCTACGTCACGCCGGCCGAGCATCTGTCGCTGCCCACCCCCGATGAGGTCCGCACGGGCTGCGTGGCCTACAAGATCGCCGCCCACGCCGCCGACGTCGCCCGTCGCCTCCCGGGCGCCCGCGACTGGGACGATGCGATCTCCGACGCCCGCGTCAACTTCGACTGGCCCGCCCACATGGACCTCGCCTTCGACAGCGACCGCGCCAGCGCCATCCGCCGCCGCGACCTGGACCTCGACGCCGACTACTGCGCCATGTGCGGCCACGACTGGTGCGCCCTGCGAATCAGCAAAGAAGTCACCGAAGCAATCGCCAACAACCCCTCCCCACAGCCTAACCAACAACTGTGAAGCGGAAGTTCCAAGCTCCAACTTCCAAGTTCCAAGATGCAAGAAACAAAGGCTGGCCGCATCGCCGGTAGACGCTCAATAGGGGGGAACTTGTTTCTTGGAATTTGTTTCTTGGAACTTGCTTCTTGGAACTTGGAACTTGCAGTAATTGTATCTTGGCAGTTAAGTTTCCCTAAAACTCTTGACATGCCTGCTGTTGCGCTTTAACATCTATTCGGTTAGCTCGCGATGGGGCCAGTCTGTCTTGGGGCTCGGCACAGATGGGATTGCCTCAGACAGCGGCCGCCTTGAAACGAGGAAGGCGCCTTATGAGGGACACAGACAGTTGGGGCACCCTCCACCGGCCGGCGTTCGAAACGCTGGAACCCCGCCTACTGCTGAGCGGCACAATCGAAGGCCAAGTCTGGGAAGACCTCAACGGCGACGGCATTCGCAGTTCCAATGAACCGGGCGTGGACGGTATCACGGTGGAACTAGTGAACCGTGACAGCAGCTTGGTTGTCGGGGCACAGTCTACGGCAAGCGATGATCGTGATGGCAGCGGATCGATTGACCCGGTTACGGAGGCAGGCTGGTATTCCTTCACAGCCCTGCCGACGGCTCCGTATGAAGTCCGTATCGTCCTCCCTGGCGGCAGCCAGCAGTTCCGGCCAAGCTTCGGAGATGATCCGTTCCTTGCACAAGCCGGCTCCTTCCCCAGCGCGATTGCCATCAATGATAGCGGCGCGGCGGTCGTGGTGTATCGCAACGATACCACAGAAATGTGTGTCAGGGCCTTCCTGCCTGACGGCACGCCCACTGGTCCAGCTACCGAAATTGGTCGTGTGGGCGGCACTCGCGTGGCAATTGACGCGCAGGGCAACTTCGTCGTCATCTGGCATGACGAGACCCGAATCGGCGACGACACTAGTCGAATAATGGCCCGGACGTTCTTGGCCGATGGCACGCCAAGGGGAGGAGCATTTCAGGTCAATACCTACGATGTGGGGAACCAGTCAGACGCTTCCGTCGGGATAAGAGACGACGGACAGTTCATTGTCGCGTGGCGAAGCATGGACTTCGTCGACCCAGCACAGATCCTTGCGCGACGCTATCTCGCTGACGGGACTCCACTGGGGAGTGAGTTCATCGTCAACACCACGGATTCCAACGCCATTGCCTACCCCAGCGTAGCATCCAACTCCGCCGGCGAGAGCGTGATTGTGTGGGAAAGCCTGGACCAAGGTATCTATGGCCAAATGCTCCATGCCGATGGCTCGGCCTACGGCGGCGAGTTCAGGATCGATACTGCTGTCAACAACATGCACCGCCACACGCCCGCGGTTGGCGTCGAGGATGCCGGTGGTTTTGTCGTGACATGGCGAGAGTCCGGCAACTCCACACCCGTTGGGATCTTTGCACGGAAGTACGCATCTGACGGAACACCTACCGGCGATCCGTTCCAAGTTAACACCACCGAGGAGCACAGCAACGACCGCCCGAGCATCGCGATGGGGAAGGCCGGGCGGTTCGTTATTACCTGGCGTCACCGCTACGATGCGCATCCAGATCCGTGGGTACAACTGGTCCTGGCTCAGCGGTACGACGAGACCGCAACGGCAGTGGGCACGGAGTTCTTACTCGAGGACGAGTCTGGACGCCCTGACATGGACTGGGAAGTGGAGGTCGCGGCCCTTGGCAACGCCGATCGATTCCTCGGGATGGCCAATGGTCCCGATTACCAGAACGTCTACCTGCACTGGTTCTCGTGGGATTCCGCCAATAATGCCTACTGGTTCGATATCGAAGCCGGCGACACAATCACCCCTGCCAATTTCGCCGTCTTCTTTGACGCATCCGTGGCCGGCCAGAGCTTCGAGGACGTCAATGATAATGGCCAGCATGATCCCGGCGAGCCCGGCCGGGACGGCTGGACCATCGAATTGGTCGACGCAGACACGCAGGAAGTCATCGCCACGACCGTTACCGCCAGTGTCGATCTAAACGAAGATGGCGTTATTGATCCGGCAACGGAAGTGGGGCTTTACACGTTCGAGGGCATCCTGGCGGGGGCCTATACCGTCCGCGAAGTGGTCCCGACCGGATGGCAGGGATCGGCGCCGCAGGCGATCAGCGGCGAGCTGGAGCATGTTGAGACTCTTCAAGATGGCGTCGACGGCAACGATTACCTCAATGGATCCTATAAGCCTGTCATCAGCGCCGACGGGCAGTTCGTTTACGTACCGGGGCGTTATGACGCAGCCATTAGCGTCTTCCAGCGCGACGCGGCCACCGGCGAGCTGACACTCGCATCGGTCGTGCGTAACGATTACGGCGGCGTCACCGGGCTGATCATTCCCGAGACGCTGGCGATTAGCCCCGACGGCGGACACGTGTATGCACTCAGCAATCCCTACGGCGCATCGGGCGGGAGCATGGTCGTGTTCTCCCGCGATGCAGTCACGGGGGAATTGGTATTCGTTCAGGCGATCCTCAGTGAGGTGGATGTACCGTGGATGAACGATCCGCAAGGCATCACCGTCAGCGCTGACGGCACACAGGTCTACGTCACCAGTGTCGACGACGACGCTCTGCATGTCTTCACCCGCGACCCGGCCACTGGCCTGCTAGCATTGGCCCAGACGCTCCGAAGCGGCTACGACGGCACCACCCTGAACTATCCGCGCGACATCGTTGCCAGCGCGGACGGTCAACACGTCTACGTTACCTCAGGAAGTGCGGTAGCGATTTTTCAACGCGATGAGGCCACCGGTCTGCTGAGTTACATGCAACACACCGGTACAGGAGGGCCGACAAGCATTTCTCTTGCAGACGGGGACCGGTACCTTTACGTCGCTACCAGGTCCGATCAAGTCATGGTATACGAACGCGACCCAAATACTGGCGAGTTGACACAACTGTACACAGCCAGCGCGTATTACGACCCAGTCGATCTGGCGGTCTCCGCCGATGGGCAACTAGCGGCGGTCGCCCTCCCTCCAGGTGGTGGTACGATCACTGTGTTCCGGCGCGGCCAGGATGGCTACCTCCTCGAACGCGGCGGCATGGCTGAGGACAGCATCGGAAACGTCTTCGGACTGGGCGGCCTGACAGGCGTGGCGATCAGTCCGGACCTGGCGCATCTCTACGCCACCGGTGGGACGGACGATACGGTTGTCGTCTTCACCATTGGCGACTACGTGGTTGACTATTACCTGACACTGATATCCGGCGACGAAGAGACGGGAATCGATTTCGGCAACATCGATCTCGTCAACGTCAGCGGGCAAGTTCTTGACGATGCCGACAATAACGGCCTGCACGATGCCGGTGAGCCAGGCCGGGATTGGTGGATTGTCGAACTCGTCGACACAGTGACGGGCGAGGCCGTTGCCACCGCGACGACGGCCAGTATCGACACAAACCAAGACGGCACGATCGACCCCGAAACCGAAACCGGGCTCTATGGGTTCTATGGCATCACCCCGGGCAGTTACGAGGTGCGTCTGGTGGTCGAGTCGGGCCATTCGCAGACCTACCCCGCGGGCGTCTACCCCCTGGTTCTCACCTCCGGTGACCCCGACGTTACGGACATAGACTTCGGCGCGTTTCTTTCCGACTCCGCCGAGATCCACGGCCAGAAGTTCGAAGACCTCAACGCCAACGGCATCCATGATGCCGGCGAACCGGGCCTGGACGGGTGGACTATCGAACTGGTCGACATGAACACCGGCCAGATCGTTGCCACGACCACCACAGCCAGCATCGACGTCAATGGAAACGGTGCAATCGACCCGGAGACCGAAAGCGGCCTGTACAGCTTTGCGGGCCTGGCCCCCGGCCCATACGAAGTGCGGGAAATCCAACAGGTCGGCTGGCGGCAGACGACACAGCAGCTCAGCTCCGGCGAACTGGAGTTCCTGCAGATTTTCCGCCAGGATCAAGGCTATTCGAATCTCTACGGTCCATGGGATGTTAAGGTCAGCCCGGATGGCCGGCATGTCTACGTAGGCGCAGATGCTCTTTTTGTCTTCGCCCGCGATCCCTTCCTGGGAACGTTGACGCTGGTCCAGGAGATCGAGAACGATGGGGCGTATACAACCGACAACGTGTGGTCCCTGGCGATCAGTCCCGATGGGCGGGACATGTACTTCTCAGGCGGCTCGCCCGTGCCTCTGTGGTGGTTCAGGCGTAACACCGTCTCTGGCAAGTTGACTTTTGTTGCCCGGTACATGAACGACGACCCGTTCTTTGAGGACATGGGCGGAGTTGTTTACACCTTCATCACGCCCGACGGGCGGAACGTTTATCTAAGAAGCGGGGCAGGCAAGGTCCTCGTTCTTGCACGTGATAAGGCCAGCGGCGAATTATCCCCTGTGCAGAAGTTGGATGGCGTGAATCCTGGCCCATTCATCTACTCGCCAGACGAGCAGTATTTCCACATTGGCAGCAAGGTCTACCAACGAGACTTGGCCACCGGCGCGTTGACGTTCTTGACGACGAGGCCGGATTACTTCACGGTCTACAGCCCGGATGGGACGCACGTTTACGGCCCCTGGAACGATTCGATAAACGCTTACACATGGGATCCCGCCACCGGCGACATGACGTTGTTGGCGACCTACACGGACGGAGAAGGAGGCATCGACGGTCTCTCCGACGTCCAGGAGCTTGCCATCAGCCCCGATGGTCTCTACCTCCTCGCCTCCAGCTCCGATGGCCCCTACGATGACCGGTCACTCGTCCTGTTCCGCCGCGACCCCCTCAGCGGCGAACTGACGTATCTCGACGTGCTATTCGACAATGAAGACGGAGTCGATGGACTTCACGAAGTGCGGAAGATCGCGTTCAGCCAAGGCGGCCGGTACATCTATGCAGTCTCGCTTAGTGCCGACAACTCTGTGGCGGTGTTCAGCTACGACGACGGCCCCCTACCTCTGCAGTTCAATCTGATCCCGGACCAGGTCGTCAGCAATGCTGATTTCGGTAACGCAAGACTTGGGTCCATCTCTGGCCAAGTGTTTCATGACCTCGATGTCAGCGGCGTAAGAGAACCAGGCGAACAAGGCCTTGATGGACTGACTGTCGAACTGATCGACACGGCCGACGGCTCGGTCGCTCTGACGGCGATGACCAAAAGCGCGGACCTCAACGGGAACGGTGTGATCGACCCAGAGACAGAGGCTGGGCTGTACGCCTTCGACACGCTCCTGTCCGGCGCTTTCGAAATCCGTTTGGTGGCGCCCGTCGATTGGGCTCAGAGCTATCCCGTTGGCTCGGGTCATCCGATCGCACTGGGCTATGGCGACACGCTGGCGGGCTATGATTTCGGCGCCATCGAATCGGCTACGCTCATCGGCCAGATCTTCGACGATCACAACGCGGATGGGATCAAGGACGTAGTCGAGGGCCGCCTGAACGGCTGGACGGTGGAGATTGTTGACGCTGCCACGTCGAACGTGGTCGCAACGGCAGTGACCATGGATGTCGATCTGGATGACAGCGGTTCGATCGATCCTGCGACTGAGAGCGGCATCTACGTTGTCGATACGCTCCTGCCTGGTGAGTACGAGATTCGCCAGGTCGCCCAGACCGGTTGGTCGCAGACTTTTCCTGTGAGTGGGACACATCTGCTGACTGTCGCAGCCGGGCAGACTTACGAGGATCTGGACTTTGGCAACGAGCCAGCCGACGCGGAGGTCGCCGGGCAGGTCTTTGGTGATCTGGATGGCGATGGCGTGCGGGATGGGGATGAGGTCGGCGTGAACGGCTGGACGGTAGAGTTGGTCGATCCGGCGACCGGCGGGGTGATGGCCACAGCCACGACCGCAAGCATCGATCTCGATGAGAATGGCCTTATTGACCCGGCCACCGAACGCGGGCGCTACCGCTTCGCTGGGCTGGTGCAGGATGACTACGAGGTCCGTCAGGTCGTGCCCGCCGGCTGGCAGCAGACGGCCCCGATGTTTTTGGACGAGCGGGCCTTTGCCGCTGAGGTGGTTGGCGGGGCGATGACGATCCACGAGATCGACCCGACTGACGGCAGCACGCTCAACAGCTTTGCCGCTCCGGCCAATCCAGTCAGCGTAGGCTATCAGGGCCTGGCCATCGGGCCGGACAGTCTGTTCTATGTCGATGCCAACGACTGGTTGACGCCCACGCTGTGGGAGCTGGACCTTGATACCGGGGCGGTGATCGACTCCGACCCGCTGACGTTTGGGGCCATCTATGTCATCAAGGGC
>LAZR01000339.1_pt1 | contig 42875 bp, 35 predicted proteins | sample 329461 | NCBI WGS metagenome assembly LAZR01 (sample SAMN03002196, study PRJNA259156) | marine sediment metagenome | biome: sea floor; feature: Hydrothermal impacted sediments; material: marine sediment; isolation source: Loki non-amplified sample from Loki's castle hydrothermal vent sediment ...
GCGGATGACGAGCAGAGCCGCGACTACCTTAATGGCGGCGGCGGGGATGACCTGATTGTCGCAGGCGCGCAGGACGTTGTGACGTCTGGCGAAGGTACGGATCAAATTATTTTAGGGGATTGGATTGCCGAGCAGGGCGCGGCGCAGATCATGGACTATCACGCAGAGGATGATTCGCTTTTGTTTGTCTGGGATGACAGCACCGCCACCGGGACAGAGCCGCCCCTATCCATCCTGCCCGATCCCGACCAACCGAACCAGACGCTCGTCCTGCTGGATGACATCATCGTCGCGCGGGTGGCCGGAGATTGTGTCGCGCTGGAAGATATCGCCCTGATCCCGCTCAGCGCGGCCCTTGCACTTGTTCCTGCCGCGTGACGCATGCAACCGCCGTCGCAAAAATCAACCTTTGCCAAAGGCGCAAATTCGCCCTATACGCCCCCATCGCCTGCTGATTCCGTCAGCGGGTGATATCTCCATGGGCCTGAGCTGGACGACATCCCGGCCTGCGCCATCCATTTAAACTCTTTTCGAAAGGAGACCCCGATGTCGATTACTGCTGAAGAAAAAGCAAAAGTCATGAAAGATTTCGGCACCAAAGAAGGCGACACAGGTTCGCCCGAAGTACAGGTTGCCATTCTGACCTCGCGCATCGTCACGCTGACCGAGCACTTCAAGACCCACAAAAAAGACAACCACGGCCGCCGTGGTCTTTTGAAAATGGTCGCGACGCGCCGCAAGCTGCTGGATTACGTTAAGGCCAAAGATGACGCCCGTTATCAGGACCTCATCAAGCGTCTGGGCCTGCGCCGCTAAGCGCACGCCTACCGGGTTTCCCGGTGACAGGACTATTAAAACCTCCCGGCCCACGCCGGGAGGTTTTTTTATGCGTGCAGATTGTACGATCGCGCAGCGGAAAGAACCCGCCGCTTGCCGTTCCGCTGTGACAGAACGCTTCCCATTTGCCTTGAAAACATGTATGCCCGCGCAATCTGAAATCCGGCGCGCGGACTCCTGCGCCTGAAAAAGAAGATACCGGAGTCAGGGGCAATACGGCCCCTATGCAATGGCCAATGGGCCAAACAGGAAACGTAGATGTTTAATGTAACGAAAAAATCCATGCAGTGGGGCGAAGAAACGCTGACACTGGAAACTGGCAAAGTGGCCCGTCAAGCAGACGGTTCGGTGATCGCGACACTGGGCGAAACCAGCGTCATGGCGAACGTCACCTTTGCACGCCAGCAAAAACCCGGTCAGGACTTCTTTCCGCTGACCGTGCACTACCAAGAGAAATACTATGCCGCCGGTAAAGTGCCGGGTGGCTTCTTCAAGCGTGAGGCCCGCCCCACCGAGAAAGAAACCCTGACAGCCCGATTGATCGACCGTCCGATCCGCCCGCTGTTCGTTCCCGGCTTCAAAAACGAAGTTCTGGTGATGTGTACCGTTCTGTCGCACGACCTGGTTAACGATCCCGATATGGTCGCGATGATCGCCGCCTCGGCCGCGCTGACCATTTCCGGCGCGCCGTTCCGTGGTCCGATTGCTGCCTGCCGCGTTGGGTTTGAAGGTGGCGATTACGTTCTGAACCCAACTGTTGACGACATGCAGGACCTGCGCCTGAATCCTGATCAACGTCTTGATCTGGTTGTCGCTGGCACCAAAGACGCGGTGATGATGGTTGAATCCGAAGCGTATGAGCTGTCGGAAGAAGAAATGCTGGGTGCGGTGAAGTTCGCGCACGAGCAGATCCAGCCGGTCATCGACCTGATCATCGATCTGGCCGAAGACACCGCGAAAGAGCCGTTTGATTTCCAGCCGGTTGACTATTCGGACCTGTCCGCAGCTGTCAAATCCGCTGGCGAGGACGCTATGCGCGCCGCGTTTGCAATCGCAGACAAGCAAGAGCGCACAGCCGCGGTTGCCGCCGCACGCGAGACAATCAAAGCAGCCCTGACCGACGAGCAAAAAGACGATGCGAACCTTGGTTCCGCGTTGAAAGGCCTCGAAGCGTCCATCCTGCGCGGTGACGTTGTTAAAACCGGTACGCGTATCGACGGTCGCAAGACCGACGAGATCCGCGATATCGTGGCTGAAACCGGCATCCTGCCCCGTACCCACGGGTCGTCGCTGTTTACGCGTGGCGAGACACAGGGTCTGGTTGTGACCACTTTGGGCACCGGTGACGACGAACAGTTCATTGATGCGCTGCACGGCAATTTCAAATCCAACTTCATGCTGCACTATAACTTCCCGCCCTACTCGGTTGGTGAAGTTGGCCGCGTTTCGGGCCCTGGTCGTCGCGAAATCGGTCACGGCAAGTTGGCATGGCGCGCGTTGCAGGCGGTTCTGCCTGCGTCCACCGACTTCCCCTACACCATCCGCGTTGTGTCCGAGATCACTGAATCGAACGGCTCGAGCTCAATGGCGTCGGTTTGCGGTGGCTCCTTGTCCATGATGGACGCAGGCGTGCCGTTGAAATCACCGGTTGCTGGTGTTGCTATGGGTCTGATCCTCGAAGAAGACGGCTCCTATGCGATCCTGTCCGACATCCTGGGTGACGAAGACCACCTTGGCGACATGGACTTTAAAGTTGCCGGTACCGAAGCGGGCATCACATCGCTGCAGATGGACATCAAGATCGCAGGCATCACGCCCGAGATCATGGAAAAAGCTCTGGCACAGGCCAAGGCTGGCCGCGTTCACATCCTTGGCGAGATGAACAAAGCCATTTCCGGCGCGGGCGAATTCTCGGTCCACGCACCACGCATTGAAACGATGCAGATCCCAACCGACAAGATCCGTGAAGTTATCGGGTCCGGCGGTAAAGTGATCCGCGAGATCGTTGAAGTGTCCGGCGCGAAGGTCGACATCAACGACGAGGGCATCATCAAGATCGCATCGCCAAACGGCGACTCGATCAAGAAAGCCTACGACATGATCTGGTCCATCGTGGCCGAGCCTGAAGAAGGTGCGGTTTACACCGGTACCGTGGTCAAGATCGTTGATTTCGGTGCCTTCGTGAACTTCTTTGGCAAGCGCGACGGTCTGGTCCACGTATCCCAGATCGAAAACCGCCGCCTGAACCACCCTTCGGATGTTCTGAAGGAAGGTCAGGAAGTGAAAGTAAAGCTGCTTGGCTTTGACGATCGCGGCAAAGTGCGCCTGTCGATGAAAGTTGTCGATCAGGAAACCGGCGAAGAGATCAAAAAAGAAGAAGGCAGCGAAGAGTAATCATCCTCCTCGTGCTGAATACAGAAAGCCCCGGCAGTAATGCCGGGGCTTTTTTGTATCCTGTCTACGATACGTGTTTACCGTTTATCCCTCCATAAAGCCGTCCAGACGATCCCAAAGGGAGTTGTCGAGCAGTAGTTTGAACCGAAGGTAGAGCCCCTCCTGATACAGGTCGCTGCGCAGGGAGGACTTGCGCGTCGCGTGGTTATAGCCCAAGGCGATCAGCGCACCCTTGGTCGGGGCAAAGCCGATCTCTGCACCGATGCCGTTGGTCGTATTGCCTTGATTGTCCCACAGATGCGCGGCGTTCATGCCAATCTGGAACCGGTTGTTGCCGAATTCGTAGTTAAAGCCGGCCTGAAGCAACTGGGTCAGAGCCCGGGCAGAGATGCCGCCCGATGTCGTCAACCGTTGCGACTGGCCCGCGTATTTGGCGTTCAAGCGCAGATCGGCATCCATTTCATACGCTCCATCGACCGACCACATATGGGTTACCGACTTGGTCTCGCGCTGCTCGATGCGGTGCTCGTACCATGCCAGCACTTCAAGACGTGGATCGTGGACCGGGCGATAGGCAATACCGGCGCGCGACCGGATGCGGCGGTGATCACGCCCTTCGCGCTTGTCCAAGGCGACGCGGGTGCGGCCTAACATTGTGAAGTCCGGCGTGATCTTACCTGCGATACCGAAGCTCGCATAATGGGTATTTCCGGTGTCTTCGAACGTTGTGTCCGCATCGGCATCCCCCACCCAGCTTTGTGCGCTGGAGCCCCATTTCGCGCCGAGCGCTACGCTGGTTAGACGGTGATCGTCGGTTTCCATGCTGCGGGAATGTTCGATTCCGAAGCTGAAAGTCGTGTTCCCGTTCATCGCCCATTTGCCCATCATTGCTTGGGTAAACATGGTGTCCGAAGACCCCAAGCCTTTGACGAAATCCGTGCTTCCGCGCAGCCAGTCATTCAGGTCGTAGGAGAAACCAAGCTTGGCGTGTGTGGTCATAGTGTCGTCACCGAAGGCCATTTCGGCCTCACTATAGGCACGCCAGCCGGGAACGGGCTCGCGGTACATACCCAAGGTCAACTCCGTCGGACGGTCAGAGCCGCCAAAGGGATGACGCAGCTCTGCGGTGATGACGGTGCCGGGGCGGTTCGCCGGGGTCCAGCGGCCACCAAGGATCAAACCGGGATGGGCCTTTTTGGAGGTCGCAGTGTGATCCAGGCGGTACTCCAGCCCGATGTAGCCCTTGAGATTTGTGCTGAACTCTTTGGCATAGACGGCATCGACAGTCAGACGCTCTATGTCAGAGGTGCGGTCACGTACATAGTCCACACCGAGAACAAAGTCGCTGGTCCCGTCGATTTCAAAACCGTAGTTCAGCCGTGTACGGGTGGTTCCGGGCAGCGCCAGACCACCGCGCGAGGCAAATTTTTCCCCTGTATGCACCATTTCAAAGTTGAAGTGACCGGTTTCCTTGCGGATGTCATAGGACAGGCGGTAGGCGGTATCCGATATACCGTTTGCATCTTCTGAGCGTGCGGCTTCGGCTTCCCATACGCCACCCTGCGTGCCCTCGTGGCGGATATAGGCAGAGTGCAGCCGCTCGCGGGCGGTATTGCCCCGTTCGGCGTCCGCATGAACGATACGCGCACCAACGGTTGTGCGGTCGGTCAACGCGACGTTCACCTCCCCGCCATAGAGCCAGTAGCGGTCGGCCCCTTCCACGTCCACTTCGTAGGTCACGCGCACCGACACAGGATTGCCCTGACCGTCGAACTGGCGCACGGCATTGTCAAAGGTGATCGAGTTACCGAAGAAATCAAGCAGGTAATCGCTGCCACGGCGCAGTGCGGTGGCCGAGATCACATCACCACCTTCTTCATCACGCACCAGCAGTTCGACCCGTTCGGAGCCTTGAACATAACCGCCCAGATCCAGATCGTAGGGGCCGGAAACACCCCGCCCAGCGAATTCCTGCACGCGCTGCTCTTGGGCGGTGCGGGCACCAAACAGGGTTACGCCGACCTTGTCGTTTTCCCAATGTGCCTTGGCACCGGTCACTACGCGCCGCATACCGTCAAGCTTGAGCGCGCTGGCCTCGGGTTCGATCGCGATGTCACCGTAGAGGATGTAGGAACGCCCTTTTTCAACCTTAACGTACAGGTTTTCGGAGGATTGTGCGTCAAAGCCGCGTTCGGAATTGTCGCCATAGACCGGATAAAATTCATCACCGCGGATGTCGCGGAACAGGCGATCTTCGGTGTCGCGGTCCGAGCTATAGCGCAAGGTTAACAGCGCATCGCCCGAGATCACGCCCTTCAGATACACTTCGCCGCGCAGACCGGTGGTGGTATCTTCGAAAGAGCTAAAGCGGTCCGCGTCCAGCAGTTCACCCTGCGCACCGCCCAAGGCCACAGCCCCTTCGATCACGCCAACCATGATGCGTTGGTCCAGATCAGGTGTGAAGGTGATGGTTTCTTCGGCGCGACCAAAGGCACCGCTGATAGTGATACGGTCCGTGCCGGCAACCTGTGGCGGGATCAGCCCGAATGTCGCCTCGCCGTTGTCAAGATAGACCTGCACGCCGGGGGTACCGTCGCGGATGTCTGTCACGTCCCACAGAGCCAACTTTGCGCTTAGCGTTATGGTGCCCGAGGTAGGCACAAGCAGGCCACGAGCATCCAGAACACGCACCAAAACCGGGATCACATCGGTCGGCGATGCAGGTGCGGTGGCGGGCAAGATCACCTCGAATCTTGCGGGTTTGCCGGGGGCAATAACTGTGATCTGCTGGCGCGCACGTTCGATGCCGAACCCGTCACGACCAACCAGTGTCAGGGTGTTTTTCCCCGCGTTCAGCTTTACCGCCACGAAATCCAGCGCTTGCGTGTTGTTTTTCTCAAAGCTCGTACGCTCGCCCACACGGTCGCTGCTTAGCTCGCGTCCGTTCACCAGCAGGCCCAGCGACAGGTCGCCCTTACCTTTGACCCGTACACTTTGGGTGCGGCGGTCTAGCGTCTGCCCGTCGGTCAGGTCAATAAAACCAGATGCGTCGTCGAGGGTCTTGATCAGCAGCTCAAGCGATTGGCGCTGCGCCCTGCCAGTCGCCTTTTCAGCAACAGAGTTCGCCGCGCGACTTTCGTCCAACCGCTGCATCAGGCGCGGTGTCAGCTGGGTGGTCGTCGCCACGCCGGCTTCGCTGCGCACAGAACGTACGGGCGCACGCTGGCCTTCGATGGGCAGATCGGCCGCCGTCAGTGCATTGGACTGGGGCTGCTGTTCGAAATGTTTCTGCCGCTGCGCAACTTCGGCCATTGCTTCGGCGGTGCAGTCTCGCACAGCAAAATGTTCGGCACGCAGTTCCCCCTTGCGCAGAGGGATCAACCGCGAACCACCGCGCAGCAGATCGCTGGTGCGTGTTACGGTCACTTCGGTGCCTATGGGGAGGGTCTCTTGCTGCACCAGGAACGCATGGGTGACAGGGCGCAGACCGAACAGAGAGTATTTACCATCCATATCAGTCACGACCGACAGGCCTTCTTGCGTCACGATACGCACGCCGGGGATGCCTGGCTCTGTGTGGTCGCCTCGAATACCGTCTTTGTCGCAATCCAGGAAGACCGACCCGATGACAGTGGCTTCGCGCGCGAAGACGCCACCGCTGTTGTTCAGCTTGACCATTGCGCGGGCGGTCTGGGACTGGATCACAGTCCCGGTGCCGGCCTGACGTCCGGTCAGCACCGCTGTGTTCTCGTTGCGGCCTTCGCGGGCGGCTGCAGTGAACTGCATGACATAGCTCACCTCATGGCTCGAGAGCGGTGCAAGCGGCCCCAAGGCATAGGTCATATCACCCGATGCATCGATGGTGAGGTCCTCGATAGGGTCACCGTTGAAGGTCACCGAGCCTGCAACCAATTGGCTGCCATAAGGCGGGCGATCCAGGATTTCCGCACCGATCAGCGCCTGGTCCATGTTATTAGAGAAATTCAGGGTATAGACGACGAACTCTCCTGCGCCGACCGTGTCTTTGTCTGCCTGCTTTGCGAGTGTGAGGGGCAGGCTGTAATGTGGATCCGCAGGGATATCCGATACCGCCAGCATACCGCCGCTATGACGGAAGCTCGCCATGAAACCGGCGCTGGCAACGCGACGGTTAAAGCCCGCAAAATCAGCCCGCACGGAAGGCACGTCCCATTCAGGGGCGTTCATGACCGCAAACTGGAACTCACCGGCAGGCATCTCCCCGAAGCTGAAGAAGCCGCGAGCATCGGTCATGCGACGCCCCATTTCAGCGCCCGTGTTCATATCCATCAGCGCAATGGTCACATCGCCAATCGGCTCGTTGGTCAGGGAGTTGAACAAGAAGTTACCGGGTGTGATCAGCAACTGATCTTCCAGCGCGGCGTCGGCGCAATCAGCGGTGGCGATCAGGCGGTCTCCATCCGTGGTTGCAACGACATTGTCACCGGACGCTGGCATGTCCATCCGCGCCATGGGTACGGCCGGCGTGAGGAAAATGCCACTGTTAGGCTCTGTTTCGGTCGCGGTCACACGCTCTACGTCTCCGGTCAAAAAGCTACGCAGGGTGACGATCGCACGGTCCACCGACATTGTGTCGTTGCAAGCACCCGCGGTCAGACGAAGCCGCGTATCGCTGTTGGGCACTGCATAAGGCTGGTCCTCTGCGGTTTCGGGATGCTCAAACCGCAAGGTGCCCGTACCAGAGGTACCTCGGCGATAAACGGTCGTATTAGAGTCGATATCGACAGTGCGATCTTCCATTTTCATAAAGCTACGGGCAGTGTTGGCGACCTCTATATCGCCCAGTCCCATGGGCGCGCTCACCATAAAGGCGGGGTCGCGGGCTAAGCCGACCTCGTAGTCACCCTCGTGAAAGAACGCTACTGCGTCGACTTCGCCAGCAGGGCGCGTGGTCCGGTAGTCATGACGCGCGTCGCCCGCTGCGTGGTACAGTGCAACCATGGCGCTAGGATCGGTGATGCTGTGAAAACGGGCGTTCAACGGGATCTCGTCGCGCAGCAGAACCCCGGTGACACTCGCCCCGTCGATGCGGATCTGCGCCCCATGCACGTCACCATAGGCCAGCACGTCCCCGTCAGAATCGTTGCGCAGGCGCAGCGTGTAAGTCAGCTGTGTCTCGTCCTCCGTCTCGCGAACGCTCTGTTCCTTTTGCAGTTCAAGCGTGCTGCCTACGATGGTGGTTTTACCAATTGCTGCGCCCGACAGTATCCGACGGCTGGCGCTGCGCGTGGTATTGCGCGTGGCGGTGCCCGTGGCACTGGTGGCCGACACTGACAACACCGACTGCATCAGCGTGGTAGGCGTGGCATGAAACGAGGTGCGGAATTCGTAGATAAGCTGAGCGGTGTCGCCCACATCCATATACATCGGCGCGCCGGAGTTCATCGTGGCCTCGCCATTGTCGATGCGCCCATTCGCGTTCGCATCGTGGACAAGACGCGTGTCGTTCATCATCGCCGCCCCGGCCTGGTGGCTCATGGACATGTTGGTGTTCAGCGGCACATTTCCGATATTGGTGACCTCGAAGTAGTATTGGGCCATCGCGCCGCGGGTCAGCAACAATTCAGAGTATCCGGTTACATCCAGCGCGGGCACTGCGGCGACCTTGGCATCGACGGCATTCGAATAAACCGTTTCGATGATGCCCAGCGCTTCGTTAAAATAGATCGTCTGCGCGACGTTGCGGATAAAGGTTCCCGCAGGGACCTGCTTGGCAGCGGCACCCTGTGGCAGGAGGCAGATCACCAGCGCGACGGTCCAGAAACACGACATCATGCGCAGAGCGGTTTTGTGAACAGTGTGGCCCATTTGATCTAACCCTGTTTTATCTTTGTTAAGAGGAAATGCGGCCCCCCGGAGCGAGGGGGGGGAAGGTGCTCCGGGGGACCAAGGGTACGCTTACTCGTCCACCTGAACGGTGAATTCGAGTTCAGCGGACCAACCCGGAAGCACCGTGCCGTGGTCACTTGAGATGTTGCTCGTTGTGACTGTGGATGTGCTGCCTGCCGGGATGAGCGTCTCGCTGCATGTGCCGCCACAATCGACAATCGACGTGTAGGCGGGCGCGGCATCAGAGATGATGACGTCTGCAGCGGGAGAGGAGCCGGTGTTTTCAGCTACAACCTTGTAGCGGATACACTGACCTGGTTCGACGTCTTGACGGGTCTTGGTAAAGGTCCCGACAGCGCCAGTGCAGCCGGCGTCGATGTACTGGAACTTGCTCAGCGTGATGTCACCAGAGATGATCACGATACGGTCTTCTACTGCGTTGTCAGTCGGATCCGCATCGGTCGCTGTGGCGTTGTTCAGCGATGGATCAAGGGTGATAACGCTGTTCTCGGTCACACCGCTTGTCGATGTCGAAGGGGTCTGCACACGGTAGATCACCGAGATGCTGTCACCGGGGGCAAGCCCGTTCACACCAGCCGATACACCGTCCGTCAGATCATCAAAGTTGTCGATCACCAGTTCAGAGGGGTCGATCACACCGTTGCCATTGGCGTCCCAGAACAATGCGCCCGAGAAGTTGTCTAGCCCTGCATCATCAATTGCGCCTTCGGTGATAGCAACGTTACCGGTGTTGGTGATGGTGTGGGTCATATCGACGATCCCACCCGGCGAAGCCTGAGCCGTCTGGTCATCGATGATCTCTACATTATAGATCTCTCTTACGGTGACTGCGTTGACGATCCGGTCGCCTTGGCCCGATACAGAAGAGATCAACGCGATGTCTACCAAGGTGTCACCAGGGAGCTGATCTTCAGGCGGGGTGATCACAACGGTGAAGGTATCGCTTGAACCAGCCGGGATGGTCCCGGTGTTGGTAATCGCAGACCCGTCAGCAGAGCGGAATTCGACGGTCCAGCCAGCGGGCAAAGCTTGCGCAAGCGACAGATTGTAGCTGTCAGATACCGGACCGTTGTTTTGAACGACCATGTCATAGGTGACCGGCGCACCGGGATCGGTGGGATAGGTCACCCAGGGCGCGCCGCCGTTCGTGGGGTCAAGGCCATCGCCTTCGGACCCTACGACCGCGTTCTCAAGATCAACGGACGATGCAAGGACAGCACCCGTGAATGTCGCTGTCGATGTATCCGATACACCTGAGGCATCCGATGTGGTTTTCACGGTGGCGCTGTAATTGGCAGCGCCGGTTGGTGCGGCGTCTGTTGGCAGTGTAGCGATCAAGGTAACCTTGACGCTGTCACCTGCAGCAATCGGGCCTACAGAACCGATGATTGGTGTGATCCCATCCGCACCTACGAACCGGAAGGTTGTGCCATCTGGATAGGTATCGGTGACAGTGTTGATATCAAGCGTCAGGTTGTCGGTCTGGTTGGAACGGTTGGTCAGAACGAACTCGTGTTTGATTGTGCCGCCTTGTTGCGCATCGGCGGTCTCTGTCACGACATCGTTGTTTTGCCCGTCATCATCGGTTCCTGAAGCAGTGGTTGCATCTGCCGCACCGGCACCGTCGATGGCTGTATCAGCGATGGACACAGCGAACTGGTCGTCCACGATGATCGAGGCTGTGTTCGATGGCGGGAAAGCGACGGAGTCAACTTCTTGAGTCGCGACATTTTCGATGATGCCCGCATCCGCAGTGGCCAAAATCACCGCTTGGAACGTCACGCTGCCAGAACGACCAGAGTCGATATTCGAGATGGTAAAGTTCACACTTTGACCATTGTTATCGAAGGCGATGGAGTCAGCCGTGGCCGTATTTGGACCGTTATAGGCGTCAGGTGTCGACGACCCATTGGTATCATCCAGCGGATCTGTAGCATCAGACCACTGAGCCGAGCCCGGAACGTATTCCAGACGTCCGTCCAGGATGTCATCCACAACGTAGTTTTGCGCAGCAGCAAGGCCGGTGCTCGAGTAGGTCAGCTTGATGGTCACTGTGTCACCGGCGTCGACGATGTTCGTGTTCCCGCCTGAGCCTGCATCCGCAACCATGGATTTGACCAGTTCGACAATCGCATCGTTAGAGATGGTCAATGTATCGGTATTGAGCGCTGTCTCGGTGCCATCAAGGTTCGAGACCGCTGTGACGGCCATGTCGTCAGTGCCTGATGCATTTGATGGGGCAGTGACTTCGATGATGACGCCGAACTGTTCGCCCGAGGCTAATGTTGGTGTTTCACTCAACGGCGTAGCGCTATCGGCGACACCATCCATGTTCGCATCCGGATAGAAGACGATGCCAGTGGGCTCAAGAAAGCCTGTACCTGACTCAGTTGCCGCGAGTGTGAAAAAGTCTGCGCCGTTCCCGTCGTTGGTAATGATGTGCGGCAGGAAAGCCTTACCACCAGGTGCAATTGTTTCGTTGTTATTCGACGTCATCGTGACGCCAGCAACCTGCTGCACGATCGTTTCAACTGTGTTTGACGTGACCGTAATGGTATCGCCAGCTTCGTTTGTATACGTCGCAACCGCTTGGTTGCCGATCACGGACCCGGCATCTGGCGAGGCCGCCATGGCGACTGCGCCAAATGCGGCTGTGACCGCCATCGCGCTTGCAGAGCGCATGAAGAATGATTGATGTTTCACGTTAGTCGTTCCTTTGATTTAATTTGAAATAAGCAAATTGGATCAGGTTCCCCCCGATCAGTTGACGCGCACCCGGTAGCTGTTGAGTGCGATTTCGCCTGACTCCAGAGGCTCGCTTAGCGTCCAACGGACGGCAGCGATCTGATCCTCAGGAAGCGGTTCTGGTTGAAGTGTGCCATCTGCACCGGCGACCATGCGTGTGGCGGGGAGTGTGGACCATTCGAGGCCATCGTTTTCAGGGTCGAGGTCTGCCTGCACTTCGAACACAGCCTTGATGGAGGTGCTTTCGGCGCCCAGTGTCAGGGTCACCCCTTCGGGTACCGGTGCCGCAATGACGATCCCTGCAAGGGCTTGCTCGGTCGTGTTCTCGTGCTGCAGCTGGTATTGAACAACCTCGCCGGGGCGTACTGTACCCCGTTCGATCAGCGCTTCTTCGCCCTCGGCTGCTTCAACAATGCGGAAGGAAAAGCTGCTTGAAAGTGCGTCGGCAAAAGCCGGCACACCGGCGACAGAAATCGCAACACCTGCGAGCAACGCACGGGCAATCTGGTTGGTTTTAAGTGACATATTGTTTCCCCTATAGGCCGGCCCTCGCCGGCAGTTTTGATGAACTGTCCCAGTGGCTGGGCTGTCCTGAATTCATCATCACGGGAAATATCTCGCGCTGCATTCTCGCTTAGGGTTAGATTTTTGATCTGCTGGGCAGCCCTCTACCCGTCCGTATATGCGGCGCTATCAATTCGAGGGCTCAACACGCAATTCGCGCGGTGATTGCAGCTGCGATCCCGCGCCGCACTGCGCAAGGCAGGCGGTTCGCCCGCGTGAAACAGGGCGTTGATTCTATCTATTCGGGGGGATTATCGCCCCGATCTGGGGCGAAGAATATGCGACACCCCGTTCGGATAACTGGACAGGGTGTTTCGTATAGTTAACGATTAGTGAGAGTGGCCGTGCCCACCGTGGTCGTCCTCATCCAGCGATCCGTGCACGGCAAACTGATCAATCCCCGCATCCTGCGGTTCGATGAAACGATAGCTTTCGCGCACACCGCTGTCGGACAGTTCGCGTGCGACGGTCAGCAGCGTGTTGGGGGCGTGGTCGGCGCAAAGCTCCATCATCTGGGCGACTTCTTCTTCTGCCACAGGGCGCGCGGCTTCGGGCGAAGGTGCGCCATAGATCTCGACGAAATGCTTCATCAGCTGCAATGTGATTGCCTCGACCTCAAACGGTTCCGCCTTGGTCACCGCGACAAATGTCACGCGGCCAAAGGTTTCCACGCCCATCCAGCCGTTCGCAAATGCCTGCCGCGCCTTGCCGGTCAGATCGCCTTCGGACCAGTTCGAAAACTCGAACCCGCCGGATACGCACCATTCGCCCGTACGCGCAGGAGAATGAAATACATTACGGTCGCTTTCATCAAAGTGGATGGCGCGGGCGAGGAATAGATCACTCATGAGGCTGGCTCCAGCAGGTCGGTCAGTGGAATAAGATGCGTGGTCTTGTCGGTTTTCAGCAGCAGGCCAAAGTTTTCGTCAACACCGGTAAAGCTGCCGGTCAGGTCGCCATGGGTCATGTGCTCTCCCATGGCCCAGGCCAGCCCCGTCCATTCTTTATGGAGCGGGCCTGCGCCGTCATCCATCCAGCGGTTCAGCGCAACCAGCATATGCCGCGCCCAAGCCTCAAGAAGGTCGACCGAACCGACTTCGGCACAGCCTTCGCCATACAGCGTGGTCACATCCGGCGTATCGCCTGGCGTGTCATTCTGCGGCAATAGCTTCACGTGAAACGCTACGACCAGCCAGTCAGGCATTTGGGTCGGATCGCTTTCAGAGGACGCTGCACGCATCTGCCCACAAATCGCGCCATTCAGCCGCAAATCACCGTTCCATGCCAGATGTACGCCCACCTCGGGCGGCGCTAGCGCGCCAAGGGCATTCTGGAACCCCACGGCGCAAAGCGGCAGCATGGCCATTGCTTGGGCAAGCGGCACCTCGGGCGCAAAGACGATGGCGACCTGCAAGACGCTCGGCCCCAGATCATACAGCACCAGCCCCGCATCACACCCCTGCCGCGCCTCTGCGCAGGCCTGCTCGAAGGGGTCATCAGCCTGCGCACCCGCCAGCAAGGGTGGAAAAACGGGGCCGTCGCTCATGCGTGTCCGCCCGCTATCAGGGCCTTGGCCACTTTGCGGAAGCCTTCGGCCTGCGTGCTGTCGGGTTTGGACACGACAATCGGCGCGCCCCCGTCAGCCGCGACACGGATATCCAGATGCAACGGTATCTCTGCCAGCAGAGGCACGCCCAGCTTTTCTGCCTCGGCGGCGACACCGCCATGCCCAAAGACATGTTCCTCGTGCCCGCAGTTGGAACAGATATGCGTGCTCATGTTTTCAATCATCCCGATGATCGGCGTCTTGAGCTGGTTGAACATGTCGATCCCCTTGCGGGCATCCAGCAGCGCTACATCCTGCGGTGTGCTAACAATAATTGCGCCGTCCACATGGGCCTTTTGCGCCAAGGTCATCTGCACATCGCCGGTGCCGGGCGGCAGATCGACGATCAACACATCCAGTGCGCCCCATTGCACCTGCATCATCATCTGCTGCAATGCGCCCATCAGCATCGGACCGCGCCAGACCACCGCCTGATCGTCGTTGGTCATCAATCCGATCGACATCATTGTCACGCCAAAGTTGCGCATCGGCAGGATCGTTTTACCATCAGGCGACGCAGGCCGGCCGGAAACACCCAGCATCCGCGGCTGCGACGGACCGTAGACATCGGCATCCAGCATGCCCACGCGGCGGCCTTCGGCGGCCAGCGCACAAGCAAGATTCGCAGCAACGGTAGATTTCCCGACGCCACCCTTGCCTGACGCGATGGCAATAATACGGTCCACGCCGGGGATCTTCTCTGGCCCTGCGGGTTCGGATTTGCGGCCCAGTTTCAGATCGGGCGGTGGGGCTTGTTTGGAATGGGCGGTCAGCACAGCCGAGACAGAGGCAACCCCCTCAAGCGCTTTGACCGCGGCATCTGCCTCGTCGCGCAACTTGGCGTAGGCGTCGGCATGGCTTGGGTTCACCTCAAGCACAAAGCGCACCGCGCCCTCGTCAACGGTCAATGCTTTAACAAGGCCCAGTTCGACGATGTCCTTGCCGGACACGGGGTCATTCAGGGTTTTCAGGCAGGCCAATACGGCATCACGGGTGACGCTCACGCTTCGGACTGCCCTTGGATTTTGCCGGTCACGACATGTTCAAGGTCCAGCCCGTCAACGGTCAGCACCACTTTAGCCTCGAATGTCTTGCCGCCGGTATCGCCGTTTTCGCGCATCGCTTCTTCGATGGCTTGCTGCGAGGTCACGCCGACCTGCTTGAGGAACTTGCGCATCGACATGTTGAAATCATCGCTCATGATTTTCTCCTGTTCTGGGGTGGGTCTGCACAGCGCCTAGTGGTCTTTGCGCTTGCTAAAATAGTCTTCGGATGTGCGGACGCGGGGGCGTTCTTTGCCCGCTAGCGGATTGTTCTGCGCGTGATACTGCGCGTTGATCCTGCAATTGTCGCACATCTGGATCATCTTTGCCGCCTCGGACGAGGCGAACATAGCGTGCTTGCCCGCCAGCTTTTCGGTGATCTTTTCCACGGTGGATTTCACGCCGAACAGCGACCCGCATTCGATGCAGGCAAAGGGTTCTTCCTCGTGCAGCACCACTTGGGTAAAGGCCTGCGCGGTCAGGTTCAACTGGGGTTTCAGCGTGATCGCGTCTTCGGGGCAGATATTGGCACAGAGCCCACATTGCAGGCAGGCATCTTCTTGAAAGCGGAGCTGCGGCAGATCGGGATTATCGCCAAGCGCGCCCGACGGGCAGAGCGACACGCACGACAAGCACAGCGTGCAGGCATCCGTATCCACCAGCACGGCACCATAGGGAGCAGCATCGGGCAGATCGATCACCTTGGCCTCGGGCTGCAAGGTCTTGCCCGCAAGCCGCGCTACCTGACGGCGGGTACCCAGCGGCAGCAGCGTGTCATGCGCGGGCTGCAGCGTTTCGGTAACCAATGCGGTTTCCAGCGCATCGGGGTCGGCAACATCAATCAGGCGGATCGTATCGGTGCCACTGATGGCACGGGCAAGCTCGGCCTGAACCTCGATCACGTCACGCTCTGTACGCGGCGACAGCAATACATCCACATGCGCAAAACCGCAGCCAAGTGCGGCCAGCATTTCAGCATGGCCGAACCCTGCAAGCGCATCTACGGCCAGCGGGATTACATCAACTGGCAAGCCAGCGCCGAACCGCGCGTAAAGGCGGATCATCTCGGCCCCGTGGTCTTCGTCATGTACCAACAAGCGCGGCGCGTTGCCGCCTGCCTTGCGATAGGTCGATGCCAGCGTCGACACCCGGCGAAACAGCGTATCCACGGGCGGCGCGTCATAGGTGATTGCGCCGGACGGGCACACGGCCGAACAGCTGCCACAACCCGCGCAGATCATCGGGTCGATCGCGACATGTTCACCGGCAGAGGTAATAGCCCCCGTCGGGCACAGGTCCAGGCAATTGGAACAGGCGGGCTGTTCGGCTCGCGAATGGGCGCACAGGCTTTTTGTCAGCCGGACATACAGCGGCTTTTCAAAGGTCCCGACCATCTGCATGGCCTCGCGTACGGCCTCTGCCACAGCAGGCTTACTGCCCGGATCGGCCCGCAGATAACCGTCGCGTTTGTGCGGCGCGGGAAACAGCGATGTATTTCCCGTCAAATCGAGAATGATATCGCATTGCGATTTTGCCCCGTCCCGCGGCGCGGTGAACGACGGCGCACCGCGCCCACCGGGGATCAACATCTGCAACTGGTCAAAAGTCAGGTTGAAATTGCCCAACGCGCCCGACGCCTTGCGCAGGTCGCCTTTGACCACGTCGAAACGCGGATCAACCGCCGTGTCATAATCACCCTGCCACAACACCGTCACGGCCAATGTATCGGCCACGGTTTCAGCCACCTCAAGCGCGAGGGCCGGGGGGGCCATGATCAGGCAAGTGCCTTCGGACACCACATCCAACACACGCGGAGCCGGTGCCGCCAGTTGCTGCTCTGCCAAAAGCGCCGCCATCTTGGGCGTCGCGTCACCCTTGTCATCATGCCAGCCGGCGCGGTCACGGATATCGACGAACTCGGGCACATCTGCTTCGATCTCGGCGGCAAGCTCTTCAAAGCGGGGGCGCTCTTGCTGGCAGGCGATCACGGTGTCGCCCGCCGCCATCGCCTCTTCGGCAATGCCAATCTGATCTGTGCACAGGCAGGTATAGACCTTGGAGCACGGCAGACCCGTCGCCTTTGACAAAGCAGGCGCATCAATATCCTGACTGCCCAAACAGTCGCAAAGCAGAAAAGTCTTTTCCATAATCTCCTCAGGGACAGCACCGATGAGTATCAAGCAAGCGTCAGGGTGCTGTCAGCGCTTGCCCGACAAGCTAGTGGTGTTCGCGACCCGCCGCAAACCCCTATTTACCCCCCTTGGCCGCGAAGGGGACGTTTGCATCCACAGCATGAATTACCCAACAAAAACAGTCAGAAATGGCCAAGCCCCAAGTAAATATGGCAAATATTGACGTTCGGTAAATGCTGCATTGCGGCATTCACAAAACTGTGTGATTCAGCCCTAGAATCCCCTTTGATCCGCGTTATGATTACGTCAATATGGGGTCGGAAACGCCTGAAACATCATTGGAAACTGAAATTGAACGCACCGCTTAAATCAGCGCAAACGATGCCCGTAGGGGTTGTCCTTCGCAAGTCGCCTGGCGTGACTCGGTGGGCGAAGGTCGTTTGGCGTGCGGTTTGCGTTCTGCCGGGTGCCGACCCTGCCGACTGGAAGCTGCTGCGCACAGAAGGCGGTGTTTCTGATTATCACGTGACCACCGTGCCGCTGACGCTGTATCGCTCTGATACAGAGGCTTATGTTCACGGCCTCGCCGCCAATGTGCCCTGCCTTTACATCATCTGCCGCGAGACCCGCGACGCCGACCGCCCGCTTGACGTGGTGATGGTCACCGCATCGCCCTATGAGGCGCAAGACTACAGCGACAATGGCGAAGACATCGTTGAAAAGGTGATGATGACGCCACAGGTTCACGCGTGGATCAGCGCTTATGTCGAAACGCACCACGAAGAAGAAGCCTTTGTGAAGCGGCGGCGCGACAAATACCAAGAGCCGAAACAAGACGGCATCGGGGATGCGCGCATCTCGCAGACCTCTGATGTATACCGTGCGCCGCGTACGGCCCGTTCGGGGCCATCGCAATGACCCGTCAAACCTCTTTCTGGGATCGTCGCCGCGCTGCCGTCAAAGCAGAGCAGGCCGCCGAACAACAGGCCGCCGTTGCGCAGGCCGAGGCAGAGCATCAGGCCACGCTGGCGGAAAAGACCGACGAAGACCTGCTGGCAGAGCTTGACCTGCCCGATCCCGACACGATGAAGTCCGGCGATGATTTCTCGGCGTTCATGGCACGTGCCATTCCTGAACACCTGCGCCGTCGTGCGCTGCGCAAGCTGTGGGTGTCTGATCCGGCGTTGGCCTGTCTGGATGATCTGGTAGATTATGCCGACGACTACACCCAAGCGTCTGCAGTAACGAATTTCACCACAAGCTATGAGGTGGGCAAGGGGCTACGCCGCCATATCGAAGATGTCGCACGCAAAGCGGCGGCTTCGCTAGAAGCGGCATCTGATACGGCAGAGGCTCCTGCGATCGACGAAGACACACAGCCCGCTGCACCGGTAGAGATCGACGCGCCCGCCGCAGTCGCCCAAGCGGACGCCCCCGCAGAAACCGCTATCGCCGACGCCGCGATAGAGGAACCCGCCGCCCTGCCCCCGCGCCGGATGGCCTTTCGTTTTGAGGAGCACCGCGCATGACTGCTGCTGCCCAAACCATACAAGTCTCTGCCGAAGACCGTCTGCGTGCCGATTTGTACAACTATCTTGGCGTCATGCTGGCACGGCCTGCCGACCAGATGTTGCTGGACCAGACCGCTGGCCTGTCGGGGGATGACAGCGCCTTGGGCGAGGCGATCAACGGGCTGGCGCGTGTGGCCAAGGCCGTCACGCCCAAAAAGGTGCAGACGGAATTTAACGCGCTGTTCATCGGGCTCGGGCGGGGCGAACTTTTGCCCTATGCCAGCTATTACCTAACAGGTTTTCTGAATGAAAAACCACTGGCAGCCTTGCGCAGCGACATGGCCGCACAGCGCATCAGCCGCGCCGAAAACGTCTTTGAACCCGAAGACAATATCGCATCCTTGATGGAGATGATGGGCGGCATGATCGTGGGCCGCTTTGGTACGCCCGCCAGCGATGCCGCGCAGCGGGCATTCTTTAACAAACACATCGCGCCTTGGGCTGGTCACTTCTTTACCGACCTCCAAGGGGCCAAAAACTCCGTCCTGTATGCAGGGGTTGCCGCTGTCGGCAGCGCCCTCATGGACATCGAACGCGAAGCATTTCGTATGACGGCGGGATAACCGCACAACATCAGGCGGGGCCTTACCCCCCGCGCAACCAAGGAAAGGGGTTTAACCCATGACCCAGGATACCAAAGGCACCAACCGCCGCAATTTCCTGAAACTGGCAGGAACCGCTGCACCGGCAGCCGCCGTGGCCACCAGCGGCACCGCCGCAGAAGCGCAGCCCGTCGACCTGCAGTCGGACCGGATGCAGGATACCGCGCATACCCGCGCCTATCTGGAAAGCACACGCTTCTAATTCAGTGATCAACGACCCGCGGGCCCAACCGCGGGAGGAAAACTTAGCCCCGATCCGACCCTCGCGGTCAGAGCACGCGGGCCTCTAGGGAGACTATTATGCTTCGGAAAAAGACCAACGGGATGGCACGGCGGCCCCAGCGGGCGGGCATGCTATCCGACATCGCGGAAAAATCCGTTGACCGTCGCGCGTTCCTGCGCGGGTCCGGTCTGGCCATCGGTGGCCTTGCGGCGATCGCATCGACCGCGGGCTCTGTGACACAAGCGTCGGCAGCAACAGCCGTCAGCGGCGCGGTAGAGACGATCAAGTCGGTCTGCACCCACTGTTCGGTTGGCTGTACGGTCATTGCCGAAGTGACGAATGGCGTCTGGACGGGGCAGGAGCCCGGTTGGGACAGCCCGTTCAACCTTGGCTCGCACTGCGCCAAAGGGGCGTCGGTACGTGAGCACGCCCACGGTGAACGCCGTCTGAAATACCCGATGAAAAAAGAGGGTGGCCAGTGGGTTCGGATCAGCTGGGAACAGGCGATCAACGAAATCGGCGACAAAATGAATGTGATCCGCGAAGAAAGCGGTCCCGATTCCGTCTATTGGCTCGGCTCTGCCAAGCATAACAACGAACAGGCGTATCTGTTCCGCAAGTTCGCGGCCTATTGGGGCACAAACAACGTCGACCACCAGGCGCGTATTTGTCACTCCACCACCGTTGCGGGCGTTGCGAACACATGGGGCTACGGCGCCATGACCAACAGCTATAACGACATCCACAACAGCCAGGCGATCTTTGTGATCGGTGGCAACCCTGCCGAGGCGCACCCTGTATCGCTGCTGCACTTGCTGAAGGCAAAAGAGCAGAACAACGCGCCGATGATCGTTTGCGATCCACGCTTTACCCGAACGGCGGCCCATGCGGATGAATATGTCCGCTTCCGTCCCGGTTCGGACGTGGCGCTGGTCTGGGGTATCCTCTGGCACATCTTCGAAAACGGGTGGGAAGACAAAGAATTCATCCGCACCCGCGTTTGGGGCATGGACCAGATCCGTGACGAAGTCGCGAAATGGACACCCGAAGAGGTTGAACGCGTTACCGGTGCACCTGCCTCCCAGCTTGAGCGCGTCGCGCGTACGCTGGCCAACAACCGTCCCGGCACCGTGATCTGGTGCATGGGTGGCACGCAGCACACCAACGGTAACAACAACACCCGCGCCTACTGCATCTTGCAACTGGCCCTTGGCAACATGGGCACCGCTGGCGGCGGCACCAACATCTTCCGTGGCCACGATAACGTGCAGGGTGCCACCGATCTGGGCGTTCTGGCGGATACACTGCCGGGCTACTACGGACTGTCCGCAGGCGCTTGGGCACACTGGGCACGGGTTTGGGAAGAAGACCTTGAATGGTTGCAATCCCGTTTCTCCAAGGCGTCGTTCAACGACACCTCGATGATGAACCTGACCGGTATCCCCGTGAGCCGCTGGATTGACGGTGTGCTGGAAGACAAGGAAAACATCGACCAGCCGGACAACACCCGCGCGATGGTTCTGTGGGGCCACGCGCCCAACTCGCAGACCCGCCAAAAGGAAATGGTCACGGCGATGGAAAAGCTCGACCTGATGGTTGTTGTCGATCCGTACCCAACGGTTTCCGCCGTTATGCAAAACCGTCAAGACGGGCTGTATCTGTTGCCCGCAACGACCCAGTTCGAAACGCGCGGCTCTGTCACCGCGTCCAACCGGTCGCTGCAGTGGCGTGATCAGGTCGTTGAACCCCTGTTCGAATCCAAGCCCGACCACACGATCATCAAGCTGTTCGCCGACAAGTTCGGCTTCAGCGATCGTTTGTTCAAGAACATCGCGCTAGACGGCGATGAGCCCAACATCGAGGACCTGACCCGCGAATTCAACCGCGGCATGTGGACCATCGGATACACCGCTCAAAGCCCTGAACGCATGAAAATGCACATGGCCAACCAGCACACCTTTGACCGCACCACCCTGCGCGCCAAGGGCGGACCTGCCGATGGCGACTTCTACGGCTTGCCATGGCCTGCTTGGGGCACCCCCGAGATGAACCACCCCGGCACGGCGAACCTGTACGATATGTCCTTGCCAGTGGCCGAAGGCGGCCTGACCTTCCGCGCCCGTTTCGGCGTCGAGCGTGACGGTGAAAGCCTGCTTGCCGACGGCGTTTACAGCGCCGGGTCCGAGATCAAGGACGGCTACCCAGAGTTCACCATGTCCATGCTGCGTGAACTGGGCTGGGACAAAGACCTCACCGACGACGAGATGGCGGTGATCAACTATGTCGCGGGCTATCCCGAAGGCGCACCGGCGAATGCAAAGCCGAACGAGGAAGTCGGCGAAACATCGCAAACCGGCGAAACTCCGTCGGATTACGTTGCCGATACCGGTGGTGTGAACTGGAAAACCGACCTTTCGGGCGGCATCCAGCGTGTCGCGATCAAGCATGGCTGTGCCCCTTTCGGCAACGCCAAGGCCCGCGCCGTGGTCTGGACCTTCCCCGATCCGGTGCCAATCCACCGCGAGCCGCTGTACACCAACCGTCGTGATCTGGTCGCCGATTACCCGACTTATGACGACAAAAAGTTCTGGCGCCTGCCAACAATGTATAAGTCCATTCAGGAAAACGACTTTTCCAAGGACTATCCGATCGTGCTGACCTCTGGTCGGTTGGTCGAATACGAAGGTGGCGGCGACGAAACCCGGTCCAACCCTTGGTTGGCCGAGCTTCAACAAGACATGTTTATCGAGATCAACACCCGGGACGCCAACGATCTGGGCGTGCGTGACGGGGCCGATGTCTGGGTCGAAGGCCCCGAAGGCGGCAAGATCAAAGTGATGGCGATGGTCACGGAACGTGTCGAAAGCGGCGTGGCATTCATGCCGTTCCACTTTGGCGGCCACATGGAAGGCGTCGATTTGCGGGACAGATATCCAGACGGGGCTGACCCTTACGTCCTGGGTGAATCCACCAACACCGCGCAAACATATGGCTATGACTCAGTAACTCAGATGCAAGAGACCAAAGCGACCCTCTGCAAAATCTGGACAGCGTAAGGAGACCAACAAGATGGCAAGAGCAAAGTTTCTCTGCGACGCCGAACGCTGCATCGAATGCAACGCCTGCGTCACAGCCTGTAAGAACGAACACGAAGTGCCGTGGGGCATCAACCGTCGCAAGGTCGTCACGATCCAAGACGGCCAACCCGGCGAACGGTCGATTTCAGTCGCGTGTATGCACTGTTCAGACGCGCCCTGTATGGCCGTCTGCCCAGTAGACTGTTTCTACCAGACCGACGACGGCATTGTCCTGCACTCCAAGGATCTCTGCATCGGTTGTGGTTACTGCTTCTACGCCTGCCCCTTCGGCGCGCCGCAGTATCCACAGGCAGGCAACTTCGGATCGCGTGGCAAGATGGACAAATGTACCTTCTGCGCCGGTGGCCCCGAGGAAAACCACTCCGAAGCCGAATTCCAAAAGTACGGCCGCAACCGGATCGCCGAAGGCAAGCTGCCAATCTGCGCCGAGATGTGTTCAACCAAAGCACTGCTGGCCGGTGACGGCGACGTCGTCTCGGGCATCTACCGCGAACGCGTTGTCGCACGCGGCTTTGGCTCGGGCGCTTGGGGCTGGGGCACGGCATACGAGCAAAAGGGCGGCTAATCCCCCTTTCGCATATTCATGCTTTCCTTGGCCCGCTGGCACCTGCTGCTGGCGGGCCAACTATCTTTATCCTGTCGGAGGTCCCGATGACATTGCTGCGCGTTCTGCTGCCTCTTATATTCCTTGTGTCCTTTGCCGGCCTCTCTGCCGCGCAGGACACCTCGGGCGATGCCTCGGTTCTAACACCGGGCCAACAGTCGCTTGAAGACATCATGGCCCGCCAACGCGGCGAGGACGTGCCTTTCGGGGCAGAGCTTCCTTTGCCGCTCGAGGGGGACGCCCCGCCGGCGGAAAGCCACCTTGGGCCGCTTGGCGCATCCTCTGATGCCGACCTATGGCGCGAGATCCGGGCGGACGCCCTGCCCGACGCGCGCGCCAGCAACCGCGGACCTGCAGCCAAGGTGCTGATGCAGGACGGTGGCATGTGGTGGCTGAATTTCCGCCACGGCCCCCTGCTGACATATGGCAGCCTGCTGTTGGGCGTCACAGTTGTACTAATGGCGATCTTCTATCTGATCCGCGGTCGTATCCGCATCGAACACGGGCGCGCGGGCATCACCATCGAACGGTTCAAGTTTATCGAACGGTTTGGACACTGGCTGATCGCCAGCTCCTTTATCCTGCTGGCGATCACCGGTCTGGTGTCGCTTGCCGGGCGTAAGCTGCTGATCCCGCTGTTCGGCCACGAGGCGTTTTCGACCTTTGCCATCGCGGGCAAGTGGGTGCACAACAACGTCTCATGGGCCTTTATGCTGGGGCTGGTGATGGTGTTCGTCATGTGGATCGTTCACAACCTGCCGGACCGCACTGACATCAACTGGATCCTCAAAGGCGGCGGTATCTTCGGCAAGGGCCACCCGCCCGCCAAGAAGTTCAACGCCGGTCAAAAGCTGATCTTCTGGGCCGTGATCATTCTGGGCACCTCGATCTCTGTCTCGGGTATCTCGCTGCTGTTCCCGTTCGAGCTGACCATGTTCGAACCCACGCTAGCGCTGCTGAATGATATGGGCGTGCCGCAACTGCTCGGCCTTGGAACAGTGGATGCGACGCTGACCCCGCAAGAGGAAATGCAATACGCCCAGCTGTGGCATGCGGTTATCAGCTTTGTCCTGATGGCTGTAATCATTGCGCATATCTATATCGGGACGCTCGGTATGGAGGGCGCGTTTGAAGCAATGGGATCGGGTGATGTCGACCTTGAATGGGCACGCGAGCACCACAGCATCTGGGCCGACGAAGTTGTCGCAAAGCAGGGTAAACCTGCCTCTGGCACGCAGCCGGCAGAGTGATATGATGCGAAAAACGCCCCCCACCCAGCGTGCCAATGCGCATCAACGAGGTACTGAATGAAAGCTTTTATCACTGCCATCGTCGCCTTGGTCGTTCTTGCTGCGGGCATGAACTTTGCGTTGGACAACGCTGGGTTCTCCGCGGCCGAACAGACCTCTTCGGATCGTAATGTCCGGCTGGGCGACTAAGACCGCATCCTATGCATAGCAAACTCCGACGGCCCGCCCGATGAATGATATCTGGGCGGGCCTTTCTTCTGCGTTCTGGCTGGTTGTCACCGGTGACCCCGATCTGATCGAGATTACGCTCAGGTCGTTGCAGGTCAGCCTGACCGCGCTGGTGATCGCTTCAGCCATCGCGCTGCCGTTTGGCACGTGGCTGGCCATCCGCCGTTTCCGCTTCCGTCGCACTGCGATTGCCGTGCTGAACTCCCTGATGGGTCTGCCGCCTGTCGTGGTGGGGCTGATCGTCTATCTGTTGTTGTCGCGGTCGGGCCCCTTTGGTGTGTTGGGTCTGCTGTTCACCCCCACGGCGATGATCATCGCGCAGGTGATCATCATTACCCCGCTGATTGCCTCTATTACCCATCAGGCGATGCGCGATCTTTGGGCCGAATACCATGATTTGCTGATCTCGCTGAACACCACGCCGACGCGGCGGATCCTGACGTTAATTTCGGACGGGCGGCGCGCCTTGCTGACTGCGGCGCTGGCAGGCTTTGGCCGCGCCATCGGCGAAGTCGGCGCGATCATGATCGTGGGCGGCAACATCGACCACGCCACCCGCGTGCTGACCACTGCTATTGCGCTGGAAACCGGTAAAGGTGATTTCGCACTGGCGCTTGGGCTCGGCTTTGTTCTGATCGCGCTGGCGCTGACCGTTAACCTGATCATCCACGCGCTGTCCCGTACCGAAAGAGAGGGCAGATGGTGACCCCCTTGCTGCCAGCCCATATGCGCGATGTGACCGTCACCCGTCAGGGCAAGCAAGTGTTGGGGCCTGTGGACCTGACCCTTGGTCGATCGGGGTTTACGATCCTGCTGGGGCCAAATGGTGCCGGCAAGACGACCTTCCTCAAGGCGCTGCACGGGCTTGAACGGCTGTCGACGGGATCAGTCACATGGTCCGCGCCGGATGAGGTCGCGCGGATGAAACAGGCCTATGTCTTCCAAAGCCCGGTTATGCTGCGCCGGTCCGTGCGCGCCAATCTGGGATATCCACTAGCGATTCTTGGCCAGCCAAAGGCGCAGGTGAATGACGCGGTAGAGGCATGGGCCACACGCATCGGTCTCACGGCGGCGCTGGACCGGCCCGCGACAGGGTTGTCGGGGGGTGAAAAACAAAAGCTCGCCCTTGCCCGCGCATTGATCCGCGACCCTGAAATCCTGCTGTTGGACGAACCCTGTTCGAACCTTGATGGCCGATCCGTAAAGGATATCGAGGCCTTACTGACTGCCGCCCATCAGGCTGGGACGCGTATCGTCATGGCGACCCATGATCTGGGTCAGGCGCGGCGCCTTGCAACTGAAATATTGTTTCTGTTTAAAGGTCACATTCACGAGGCCAGCCCGGCGCCCGATGCGTTTGACGCCCCGCAGACCCCGGAATTCAAATCCTTTTTGAACGGAGACATTTTGATATGAAATCCTTGATTACCGCCCTTGTTGTGGCGCTTGGCACCACTGCTGTTCAGGCCGATACGATGAAAATGGCCGTTACCACGTCGTTTAACAACTCGGGTCTGTCCGACGTTTTGTTGCCCGCCATCAAGGAGGATCTGGACCTTGATGTTCAACTGCTGATCGTCGGCACCGGTCAGGCCTTGCGTTTGGGCGAAGCGGGTGATGTCGATGCGATCCTCGTCCACTCCAAGAAAGCCGAAGAGGCGTTCGTCGCCGACGGATATGGCACCCACCGCCGCGAGATCATGTATAACGATTTTGTCATGATCGGCCCCAGCGATGACCCCGCCCACATCAAGGATTCCGAGGCCGCCAAGGACGCGTTGGCTCGGATCGAAAAGGCCCAGGCCCCCTTCGTTAGCCGTGGCGATGACAGCGGCACCCATAAGAAAGAGCTGTCCCTTTGGGCAGGTGCCGATCTCGCCCCAGCGACATTCGGTGAATGGTACAAAGCTGTCGGCGCAGGTATGGGCGCGAGCCTCAACACCGCTGCGGGGATGGGGGCCTATATCATGTCCGACCGCGCGAGCTGGCTGAACTTCGACAACAAGGCCGATCTCGCGATCCTCTTTACAGGCGATCCGGTGCTGTTCAACCAATACGCCTATATTCCGGTGAACCCCGAAAAGCACGCGCATGTGAACAAGGACGCCGCGGCCCAGCTGGAAGGCTGGCTGGTCGGCGACCGCGCCAAGGGCCTGATCGACAGCTATACGATCAACGGCGAAAAGCTGTTCACCTTTAACGCACAGCAGTAATCCGCGCCTTTAGCAGGCCGCGTTTATCGCTCCGGCAGAAAACACCCGCATCGACATATCGCGATGCGGGTGTTTTGCTTCAAAGGCCTCAGATCTGGCTTTAGCTCGGCGCTTTAGTGGTGCGTAGGTAAGGCAGGATTTTGTTGAACTCACCGAATTTCGCTTTGGCATCATCGTCCGACAGGGTTGCGGGGATGATCACATCGTCGCCGACATTCCAGTTCGCCGGTGTTGCCACGCCCTTGCCGGTCGAGGTTTGCAGCCCGTCCAGCGCACGCAGCACTTCGGCAAAGTTGCGGCCAACGGTCATCGGATAGGTCATCGACAGTTTCAGCTGCTTGTCAGGACCGATGATAAACACGGCGCGGACTGTGGCGCTGTCATTGGGCGTGCGGCCGTCGGGCAGATAAGCGTCGGCGGGCAGCATGTCGAACGCCTTGGCGACGGTCAGATCGCTATCGGCAATGATCGGAAAGCCCGCTTCGGCACCCGCAAAATTCTCGATGTCGCCTTTCCATTTCTTGTGCTCGTCGACGCCATCGACGGAAATGCCCATCACCTTGGTGCCGCGCTTTTCCCATTCATCGGCAAGCTGGGCGACCGCACCGAATTCGGTTGTGCAAACGGGGGTAAAATCCTTGGGGTGCGAAAACAGGATCGCCCAGCTGTCGCCAACCCAGTCGTGCAGGCTGATCGTGCCCTGATCGGTTTCGACGGTCAGATCGGGGATGGTATCGTTGATGCGCAAGGACATAATATACTCCGGCTTCATGGTTTCGGTTTGTCGTTCAGTACTTATATAAGACGTTGCGCTGCCGGTTTCACCCCCTCACTTGCGGGTCTGCAAATGTGGTGACATGGTACGCGCAACAGGTCGGGGAAATGCCCTCGACACCGCATGACAAAAGGAGTTTTCCCATGCTGGAGAAGCGCGAGTTTTACATCAACGGTGAATGGGTATCCCCCGCCAAGCCGAATGACTATCACGTGATCGACCCCACCACAGAGGAGCCCTGCGCGGTCATCTCGCTTGGGGATCAGGCAGATACCGACGCTGCAGTTGCCGCCGCCAAAGCGGCCCTGCCCGGCTGGATGGCGACCCCTCCGGCTGACCGCATCGCGCTTTTGGAAAAGCTCCTCGAGGTCTATCAGGCCCGCGCCGAAGATCTGGCCAAGGCGATGAGCACCGCCATGGGTGCGCCGATGGATCTGGCCCGCACCGCGCAGGTCGGGGCCGGCGCATACCATCTGGGCAACTTCATCAAAGCCGCGAAAGAGTTCAAATTCGAACAGCCGCTTGGCGACCACGCACCCAACGACCGGATCATCCGCGAGGCGGTTGGCGTCGCGGGCCTGATCACGCCATGGAACTGGCCGATGAACCAGATCACGCTCAAGGTCGGGGCTGCGGTCGTATCCGGCTGCACAATGGTGCTGAAACCCTCCGAGGAAAGCCCGCTGGACGCGATGATCTTTGCCGAACTGATGGACGAGGCAGGCTTCCCCAAAGGTGTGTTCAACCTTGTGAACGGTGACGGCGTCGGCGTTGGCAGCCAGATGTCGTCGCATAAAGACATCGACATGATCAGCTTCACCGGATCGACCCGCGCGGGCACGCTGATTTCGAAAGCGGCAGCCGATACGCTGAAAAAGGTCCATCTTGAACTGGGTGGCAAGGGCGCGAACATCGTCTTTAACGATGCGGATGACAAAGCCGTCAAACGTGGCGTTCTGCACATGATGAACAACACCGGCCAGTCCTGCAACGCCCCCAGCCGTATGCTGGTGCAATCCGATGTCTATGACAAAGCCGTCGAAGAAGCAGGCGCTGTCGCGTCGCAGGTCACCGTTGGTCCTGCCTCCGAAGATGGGCGTCACATCGGCCCCGTTGTGAATGAATCGCAGTTCAACAAGATTCAGGATCTGATCCAGAAGGGCATCGACGAAGGTGCGCGTTTGGTTGCGGGCGGCACCGGACGTCCCGACGGGTTGAACCGCGGCTTCTTTGTCAAACCCACCGTCTTTGCCGACGTGACCCCCGACATGACCATCGCCCGCGAGGAAATCTTTGGCCCGGTTCTGTCGATCATGAAGTTCGACAGCGAAGAGCAAGCGGTCCAGATCGCCAATGACACGGTTTACGGCCTGACCAACTATGTGCAGTCGCAAGACGGCGAGCGCCGCAACCGTCTGGCACGCCAGCTGCGCTCGGGCATGGTCGAGATGAACGGCCAAAGCCGTGCCGCGGGCTCGCCCTTTGGCGGCATGAAGCAGTCGGGCAACGGGCGCGAAGGTGGCATGTACGGGATCGAGGACTTTACCGAGATCAAAGCCGTCTCTGGCTGGGCCGCTGAATAAGCAGCCCTTTCGGCATCCCCCACAAACACCAAGGCCACCTTGCGGGGTGGCCTTTTTCGTTCGCGCAACCGTGCCTTTAAAATGGCGCTTTGGCGCGGATCTTGGTCGAATGCCCGCCCTGAGGGTGGTTGAACCGCAGCTCTTCTGAATGGAGCATCAGGCGCGGATACTGCAACGCTGGACCCGTGGCATAAAACGGGTCCCCCAGGATCGGATGCCCGAGGCTGAGCATATGCACCCGCAGCTGGTGGCTCCGCCCTGTCTTGGGGCTAAGCCGGACGCGAGCGGTGTCGCCTTCGTCTTTCAGCAGGCGCCAGTCGGTTTGCGCGGACTTGCCAGTTTCATGACAGACCATCTGGCGCGGGCGGTTGGGCCAGTCCACGATCAGCGGCAGATCGACGGTGCCGGTCTTTTCCTGCGGCACGCCCCAGACCCGCGCCACATAGGTTTTGCGCGTCATCCGCTTTTCGAACTGCAGCCCCAGATGGCGCTGCGCATAAGGTGTGAGCGCAAAGATCATCACGCCTGAGGTGTCGCGATCCAGACGATGCACCAGCAGCGCGTCCGGAAATGCATCCTGCACCCGTGCGATGAGACAATCGGCCAGATGCGGCCCCTTGCCTGGCACCGACAGCAAGCCTGCGGGTTTATCGACCAGCAACACTTCGGCATCCTCATGCAAGATCACCAGCGGATCGTGGGGCGGATTATATTCTGTTTCCATAGGTGTCCGTCTCAGATGTAGGGTGGTTTTTCAACCCAATCTGTACCAAAGGATCCGGAATGCACCCTACTATTACCCAGATGATTGATGTGGTCGCCAAGGGAGAGTCAGACAAGATCGCCCCGCTGCTCGCCGAGGACGTCACCTTTATGCCGCCGACCTACTACAAAACATGGACCGGTCGCGCCCCAGTGGCCGCCGTACTGGGCCACGTTGGCAATGTCTTTAGCGACTTTAAATACCGCCGGATCATGGGGGAAGGCACAGATTGGGCGCTGGAGTTTCAATGCAAGATCGGGGATCTGGATTCCGTTGGCGTCGATCTGATCACCTTGGGTGACGACGGTCTAGTCGGCAAATTCGAGGTGGTGATGCGCCCCTATAAATCCATCGGTGCCCTACGCGAAGCGATGAACGCGCGCGTGATGAAAGACCCGAGCTTTCTCGCGTTCAAAGACGCGCTGTCCTAAACCCCCGACGCAGCAAACGGAGGGCACCGCAGCTGAGGTGCCCTCCGCCCCGATCACGCTCGCTTGTGACGCATCTGCTGGAATAGCGAGATCGAATAGATCACCAAAGCCGCCCAGATCAATGGAAACGCAATCATACGTGCCCGCCCGAAGGGTTCGTCAAAGACCAGAACCGCGCATAAAAAGATCATCGTGGGTGCAATATATTGCAAAATACCAATGGTAGACAGCCGCAGCCGTTTGGCCCCATTGGCGTAAAATATCAACGGTACAGCCGTGACCACGCCGCAGCCCACCAGCATCCATGTATCGAACGAAACGCCCTGACCAAAGTGGTTCTGCCCCGTCATGATCAGATAGACCAGATAGGCAAGCGCGGGGGCAAGCAGGATCAACACCTCAAGCAGGAAGCCTTGGTTGGGCCCGATGGGCAGCCGCTTTTTCGCCAGTGCATACAGCCCGAAAGTCACTGTCAGGCTGAGGGCCACCCAAGGGAAACGGCCTGAATCGAGGGTCAGGATCGCAACGGCCACCGCCGCCAGCCCAATCGCCGCCAGTTGCAGCCGCGACAGACGTTCCCCCAGCAGCAGCGCCCCCAGCAGAATGCTAAATAGCGGGTTGATATAATAGCCCAAGGCCGCATCCAGCGCGTGACCCGAGTTCACCGCCCAGATGTAGATCCCCCAGTTGACCGAAATAAGCGTCGCCGTGACGCAGCCCATCGCCAGGGTGCGCGGAGACCTGAACGCCTCGCGCAGGGTGGCGGTACGGCCTAGCAAGATCAACACCAACGCGCCCACGGGGACGGACCAGATGACCCGATGCACCACGATTTCAGCCGCAGGAATATGGGCCATGGCCTTCATATAAAGCGGCAGAAACCCCCACAGACCATAGGCCCCAATCGCAAAAGCAAGCCCTTGGGGCGTGTCTTCGGGCGGGGCGGGCTGGTTGGCGGATAGGGTATCGGGGTTGCGCATGTCGTGTCTCCTTGGGGTCTGCTTACGCCTGCAGGACCCAAGGGGCCAGAGGGAAAGACTGACCCAAGTGCACCTGCCCTACCGGCGCGCTGGATCAGCCCTTGATCACCGGCGTATGCGCGCTGCCCAACAGCACTCCGTAGATGATAAAGCTGACCGCCATCACGCGGCGGAACCAGACGTTGAACACTGCCCCCAAGGCCGCCCGCCCCAATCCGGCACCAAGCGCGGTAAACCCCGTGTAGCTTGCCGCGGTAAGCGTCAGCGCGGTGGGCACAATCACGATCATCTGATCCCAGATCGGCACATCCGGCTGCACGAACTGGCTGAAGGCCGCAAGGTATCCCGCAACGGATTTCGGGTTGATCGTCGCAATCGCAAAGGACCGCCAATAGATGGACGCGGCGGGACGATCATCCATCACCACGGGTTTGCCCGCCATGATCAATCCGCGCACGCCGAGGTAGATCAAAAACCCCGCCCCGATCATCTTGGCCACAAAGAACCCTGTCGCCGAGGCCGTCAGCAGCGCCGTCACACCAACTGCAGACAGGGCCAGAAACAAAGACGCTTGTGTCAAGATTCCCAACACGCCCACCATGGCCCGCGAAAAGCCCAGGTTCATACCGTTGCTGATGCAGTTCACCGCATTTGGCCCCGGCGTGGTGACAAACACCACCCAGAACAGGGCGAAAATGATCCATGCGTCAAAGCTCATGGCGTTTCCTTTGATCGGTGGGCAGGTTCACCGGCCTAGACGTTAGAAAAGACAGATTTCAAGATCACGGCGAGTGCGTCTGCATCGGTCTGGTCAAATGCCGCCGGTTGGTTGCTGTCGATATCGAAGACACCCAACAGCTCCCCTTTGCCGTCCCAAACCGGCAAGACAATTTCGGACCGCGTGGAAGAGGCGCAGGCGATGTGCCCTGGAAAGGCATCCACATCTTCTACCAGTTGTGTTTCGCCAGTGCGCGCCGCCGCACCGCAGACACCACGCGCGAAGGGAATCACCAGACAACCGTGCCCGCCCTGATACGGACCGATTTTCAACAGCTCGGGGTCGGTAACGCGGTAAAATCCCGTCCAGTCGAAACGATCATCGGCATGGTGGACCTCGCAGGCGACGGTGGCCATCAGTGCCACGCTGTCAGTTTCGCCTTCGGTCAAGGCATGGAGGGTCTTGGAAAGGGTCGTATAGTCAACGCGCATATAAGTGCCTTTTGTTACTGTCGGACCGGGGGGCAGTCTGCCCCCCGACCCCCGAGGATTTTTTCCATTTGGAAATTCAGGGCCGCTCGATGGCGATTGCGGTGCCTTCGCCGCCGCCGATACATATCGCCGCGATCCCCCGTTTCAACCCGCGTTTTTCCAAGGCGTTCAACAGGGTGACTATGATGCGCGCGCCCGAGGCTCCGATGGGGTGCCCCAGTGCACAGGCACCGCCATTCACGTTCACGATGTCATGGGACAGCCCCATCTCGTGCATGAAAGCCAGGGGGACGACGGCAAACGCCTCGTTCACTTCCCACAGATCGACATCCTCTTTCTGCCAACCCAACCGGTCCAGCAGTTTTTGTGCGGCTGGGACCGGTGCCGTCGTAAACAGCCCCGGTGCCTGCGCATGGCTGGCATGGCCAAGGATATGCGCGCGCATGGTCAGCCCTTGGGCCTTTGCCGCGGTTTCAGAGGCCAGCACCAAAGCGGCCGCCCCATCCGAAATAGAGGACGCGTTCGCCGCAGTCACCGTGCCGCCTTCGCGGAAGGCAGGTTTGAGCTGGGGGATCTTTTCGGGACGCGCGTTGCCGGGCTGTTCGTCCGCCGAGACGGTCACGGCGCCCTTGCGCGTTTTCAAATCAAGCGCTGCGATCTCGCCGTCGAAAGCACCGCTATTTTGCGCCTCTAGCGCGCGCGACAAGGAGGCCAGCGCATAGTCATCTTGCACGGCACGGGTGAATTGAAATGTCTCTGCGCAGTCCTCGGCAAAACTGCCCATCAGACGGCCTTTGTCATAGGCGTCTTCGAGCCCGTCAAGGAACATGTGGTCAATCACCTGCCCGTGCCCCAGCCGCGCGCCGCTGCGCATCTTGGGCAGGACGTAGGGCGCGTTTGTCATGCTTTCCATGCCGCCGGCGATCATGACGCCGGTGTGCCCCAATGCGATCTGATCAAAGGCAATCATCGCCGCTTTCATGCCAGAGCCGCACATCTTGTTCAGTGTCGTGGCAGGCACGTCCTCACCCAGGCCCGCCTTGAATCCCGCTTGCCGTGCCGGCGCCTGTCCCTGGCCCGCAGGCAGAACGCAGCCCATCAGCACCTCGTCCACGGTGTCCGTTCCGGCCCCGTCCATCGCGGCCTTGATCGCGTGCCCCCCAAGATCGGCGGCGGTCAGGTCGGCAAAAACCCCCTGAAATCCGCCCATAGGCGTCCGCGCGGCACCTGCTATCACGACTTTTTCCATTTCGTCCCCTCCCCGGGAAATGATCATCTTTTGGTAAGGTATCGGCGTTATGCATTTAGGCTTCAGGGACACCTTGGGGATGACCATATGAAACTCTCAACCAGAACAGAAGGGCAGCTGCAAATCATATCCGTCATGGAAGACCGCATAGATGCCGCCGTTGCGCGTGCCTTTAAGGAAGCGATGCGTGACATGGTCGAACACGCGCCGCCTGGTGTTATTCTGGATCTGGGGCAGGTCTCGTTTATCGATTCCAGCGGGCTTGGGGCGGTTGTTGCCACGCTGAAACTACTCCCCCCGGGAAGTAAGTTGTCGCTGGCGGGCCTGACGCCCGCCGTGGACCGGGTGTTTCGACTTACGCGAATGGACAGCGTCTTTTCGCTTTTTCCGACGATGGATGCGGCCATGGCCGGGCCCGCAACGGCATGAGCGCACTGTACCGGCATAGTGACGCTGTGAAACCAGCCTCCGCACCCTATGGCTTTGAAGTCACCCTTGAAGCATCCCCTGATGCAGTATGTGCGGCCTTGGGTCATATTCGCGCAGAATTGGCCCGACACCGCCTATCCAAAGAGAATTTGGAAGTGATCGAACTGGTGATGGCAGAAACATTAAATAACGTTGTCGAACACGCGTATGCAGGTGCGCCGCAAACCGGGCTGATCGGGGTGCGGGGGACATATTCGGGGGAGGATCTGCGGCTTCGCATCACGGATATCGGCAAACCGATGCCCGGGTTTACCCTTCCCGCTGGAAAGCCGTTCAAGCGGCATGAAATCGCAGATGTGCTGCCCGAAGGTGGGTTCGGTTGGGGATTGATCCGCCTGCTAAGCTGCGATCTAGCGTATTCTCGCATGGGTGATATGAACCTGTTGACCCTGCGCATACCTCTTGCCGCAGGGTGACGCAGATACGCGATGCGATGCAAACGGGCGAGCGACTTTGCTGCGCGCCGGTTTAGAGCGCTAGGCCATCGAGACCTCAGTGCCTCCGAAAGCTTCGCATTGGTGCCTCAAATGCTTCATATTTCCGCCCATTTTTGCAGGCAATGTCGGACTTGTAGCTGCATATAGCTTCCCTCGGCGTTGCGTTTTAATAGCCCCCACCCAGTACGCAATGCCGAGGCACATTTTCCTGATCGAATCCTTTTAAAAGATTGCCCGCGCGATATCGCCCACGCTAGGCTCGCGCGAATGCTTTGCAACTGAGGGCCTTGACCAATGCGCGATTTCCACCTTCCCGGACGTTCCCCTGTTCTGGCCCGAAACGGCATGTGCGCCACGTCCCATCCTCTTGCGGCGAAAACCGCTATCGACATTCTGGAACGCGGTGGCAACGCGATGGACGCCGCGATTGCAGGGGCCGTGTTGTTGGGAATCTGCGAACCGCAGATGACGGGGATCGGCGGTGACTGCTTTGTGCTTTATTCGCCAGCGGGCAGCGAAGATGTACATGCGTTGAACGGTTCAGGCCGTGCCCCCGCTGCACTGGACGCCAGTCATCTGCGTGACGCCGGCGAAACGAATGTGCCCCTGCGCAGCGCCCATGCCGTCACGGTTCCTGGCGCGATCGACGCCTTTTGCCACCTGTCTGACAGTGTCGGCACCATGGGTCTGGATGCGCTCCTTGCCCCAGCGATCCGTTATGCCGATGAGGGCGTGCCAGTCGCGCCCCGCGTCGCTTTTGACTGGGGGAACGACGCGGACACCTTGCAAGGGGCTGCGCGTGATTTTTACCTGTCCGGTGGCCAACCTCCCAAGACCGGCGACATGTTCCGTGCGCCTGGTCAGGCAGAGGTGCTGCGCCGCGTCGCCAAAGACGGGCCGGATGCATTCTATTCCGGTGAGATCGCCGATGATATGGTCGCGTCCCTCAACGCCCAAGGCGGGCTGCATACGGCAGAGGATTTCGCCGCTGTGGCCTGCACGCCCGGCGATCCTATTGCCACACGGTATCAAGATGTCGAGGTGCTGGAGCATGCGCCGAACGGTCAAGGGGCCACCGCACTGTTGATGATGAACATGCTGTCACATTTCGACATCGCATCAATGGATCCGTGGGGCGCAGAGCGTGTGCACCTCGAGGCGGAAACCGCCAAACTGGCGTATGATGCACGCAATCGCTTTTTGGCTGACCCTGATCACACCGCGCGGTTGGCCCATATGCTTGCGCCCGAAACAGCGCGGGAGCTAGCTGCTTTGATCGACCCGAAGAAAGCCATGCCCGACCCCGTCGCCCTGTCCGAAGCGGTGCATAAGGACACGATCTATATCACCGTCGTGGACAAGGACGGCATGTCGGTATCGTTGATCTATTCGATTTTCCACGGCTTTGGGTCCGGCATCGCGTCGGATAAATTCGGTATCCTGCTGCAAAATCGTGGGGCGGGCTTCACCCTTGAACAGGGCCATGCGAACGAGCTGAAAGGCGGCAAGCGCCCGATGCACACGATTATTCCGGGGATGATCAAACGCGACGGCAAGGTGATTATGCCCTTTGGCGTGATGGGCGGTGCGTATCAGCCAAATGGCCACGCGCGGCTTGTTTCCAACCTCACCGATTTCGGGATGGACCCGCAGGCCGCGATCGATGCGCCACGCGCGTTTTCCGACAAGGGCATCCTGAAGGTAGAGCGCGGCTATAGCGATGCGGTCCGCGCGCAACTGTCAGACATGGGCCACAAGGTCGAGATTCCCGCCACAGCAATCGGCGGTGCGCAGGCCATCAAACTGCATGATAGCGGCCTGCTAGAAGGAGCGAGCGACGCCCGCAAAGACGGATGTGCCTTGGGCTATTGAACAGCGCGGCATGGCGCGGATGATCCGCGCTGTGCCTCAGTTCAGCTGAAAGTGCAGCGGATAGGCACCGTCAGTGAACGGACCAAAAAGATCGGGGATGTCAGGGTGGTCTACCGGCTCGCCCGAGTAATCGGCCACGAGGTTTTGTTCAGAGACATAGGCCACATAATAGCTTTGCTCATTTTCAGCGAGCAGGTGATAGTACGGCTGGTCTTTCTCGGGACGGCTGTCTTCGGGAATCGCCTCGTACCACTCTTCGGTATTGGCAAATTCTGGGTCCACGTCAAAAATCACCCCTCGGAAGGGATGCTTTTTGTGCCGGACAATCTGGCCCAAGTGATATTTCGCGCGCGTTCTTATCATAACTTCGGTGCACCTACCGTTCGTTCGTAGTCCCTTCAAGGGGCTTTTGTCCAATCCTGCCACGCCAAACCAAGGAAACAGTTCGTGAACGCATCCCATGTGCGTTGGACAGATTGCCGTCATGATCTGTTTGAACAGCCAGTGTAGTCCTGAAAGCGGAAGGCCGGATTTTGATGTCTCCGCCATATGGCGTGACGCCTTAGTCCTGGCAGACCGGCCAAGCACCATCCGTTGGCCGCCCTTTCTGGATTGAAAACAATGGCGAAATGCAGGCTGCTCAATATGCGCGCCGGTCGTTTTGCGCATGCCGTGGTGTGTGGGAATACCGCTCAGACTGGGGTTTCTAGGGTAAATTTCTGGTGGGCGTCTGGCGGCTGATCTGATAAACTAAAGACAATAAAAACACGAAAAATGTGAGAGGCCGATGAGCAGAACCTTTTGCGCCCTGATAATTGCTGTGCTTTTGGCATCATGTAGTGGCGGCCCGACGAGCGCCCCACGAGACCTTGATAACGCATGTGCGATTCTCAAAGAGCGCCCAGAATACTATCGTGCATTCCGTGCCGCCGAACGCCGTTGGGGTGTGCCTGTGCATGTGCAGATGGCAACGATCCATCAAGAAAGCAAATTCATTGCGGATGCCCGTACACCGTTTCGCTATGTGATCGGCGTCATCCCCATGGGCCGTCAGTCCAGCGCCTTTGGCTATAGCCAAGCGCTTGATGCGACGTGGGATGAATACCTTGCCGAATCCAGCGGTTTTCGCGCCAAGCGTGATCGGATCAACGACGCCTCTGATTTCATGGGCTGGTATATGAACAAGAGCCGGGAAAAGAACGGAATTGCGCTGCATGACGCCGAAAACCAGTATCTTGCCTACCACGAAGGCAATACCGGCTACGCGCGCCAAAGCTATAATTCCAAACCTTGGTTGGTCGCCGTGGCCCGCAAGGTACGTGCGCGGTCTGATATGTACCAGCAGCAGATCTCAGGGTGCCGCTTGTCACGTTGGTAAGCCAATCGATAAAGTATAAAGAAAGGGCCCCTCGCAGCTGCTGGGGCCCTTTTTCGTTTAGCGGTTTGTTTTGCCGGGGCTGCCGACATCAAACAGGCTGTTAGGCAGGCTGCCGCCCTTTTGCAGGTCACCCAGAACGACCGTGGTGCGCGTGCCATTGCCATCGTTGATGATCCACTGACGCAGCTCTACGGGACTACCGGTGAACTTAAGTTCGATGTTACCGTATTCAGGATGCGCAGGATCCTGGGCACGCACGGTGGTCGCGGTGCCATCATAGCTGTGGCCGGTGACCATCTTGGCCTGACCCAGGTTCACATTCGCCGCAAGAATGATCGACAGCGGAGTCTTGGAAAGGGGGTATGTCTCTGCCGGCTGGTTCGATTTCTTGTCATAGATGACAACGGTGTTGCTGCCCGCGATGACAGTACCGGAATCCGGCGCGTTATATTCAAAACGCACCTTGCCCGGGCGCTTGATATAGATCGTGCCCGTGCTGATTGATCCGTCATCGTTGATCTGGGTGAATTCGCCCTTGGCGGTCTTCAGTTTATTCAAATAGCCGGAAATTTCGTTCAGCGGCAGTTTGTCGGCGGCGGCGGGCATCACAGCCGCGAGCCCCAAGCCTATGGCCAGTACGGTGGTTGTCACAAAACGCATCATAGTCTTCCTATTCTTATTCCAGAGCCTTGCCTTCGACATAGGGTGTCGCGTCATGATATGCGATATCACGCAGCAGGATATCGTTTAACACGGCGCAAATGTAAAAGGGGTCGGCCTGTTCCCAAGCCAACCCCCAACGTCGCTATGACGTTCCGATAAATTTTGCAGGTTAACCCTGTTCAGGTATCAAGATTTCACGTTTGCCCACATGGTTCGCTGGCGACACAAGCCCTGCGTCTTCCATCTGTTCGACCAGACGTGCCGCCTTGTTATAGCCGATGCCCAGTTTACGCTGGATGTACGACGTCGAACATTTGCGGTCCTTTGCGACGATGGCGACAGCCGTATCATACTGTGCGTCTTCGCCATCAGTGTTCCCGCCAAGGCCCAGAACTGCGTCGATGCTGCCCTCTTGGTCGTCAGATGGTCCTTCGACCACGCCCGATACATAATCGGGTTCGCCGTATGCCTTGAGGTGGTTCACGATCTCTTCGACTTCTTCATCGCTGACGAATGGCCCATGGCAGCGCACGATCTTGGACCCGCCTGCCATGTACAGCATGTCGCCCATGCCAAGAAGCTGTTCCGCCCCCATTTCGCCAAGGATGGTGCGGCTGTCGATCTTGGACGTCACCTGAAAGGAAATCCGGGTCGGGAAGTTCGCCTTGATCGTGCCGGTGATGACATCGACCGACGGGCGCTGTGTTGCCATGATCAAGTGGATACCGGAGGCCCGCGCCATCTGCGCAAGACGCTGGATACAGGCTTCGATCTCTTTGCCTGCCACCATCATCAGGTCGGCCATCTCGTCGACGACAACAACGATGTAGGGCAGTGCCTCGGGCTTGAACTCATCCGTCTCGAAGATCGGCTCGCCCGTATCATCGTCAAAACCGGTCTGAACGGTACGGCTGAACATTTCGCCCTTGGCCAAAGCATCGCGCACACGGCCGTTATAGCCCTCGATGTTGCGGACGCCCATCTTGGACATCTTGCGATAGCGCTCTTCCATCTCTCCTACGGTCCATTTCAACGCGACAACGGCCTTTTTCGGGTCGGTCACAACGGGGGACAGCAGGTGCGGGATGCCGTCATAAACGGACAGTTCCAACATCTTGGGATCGATCATGATCATCCGGCACTCTTGCGGTGTCAGCTTGTACAGCAGCGACAGGATCATCGTGTTGATGGCTACCGATTTACCCGACCCCGTGGTCCCCGCAATCAGCAGGTGAGGCATTTTGGCAAGGTTCGCAACGACAGGATCACCGCCAATGTCTTTGCCCAAGGCCAACGGCAAACGCATGGTGCTGTCGCCGAAATCACGGGCGGCAAGTATTTCGCGCAAGACGACTTTTTCGCGGTTTTCGTTGGGAAGTTCGATCCCGATCACGCTGCGGCCCGGCACAGTGGACACACGCGCCGACAGTGCCGCCATGGAGCGTGCGATATCGTCCGCGAGACCAATCACACGGCTCGCCTTGAGGCCCGGAGCCGGTTCAAGTTCGTACATGGTGACAACTGGTCCGGGACGCACGGCGACGATTTCGCCCTTCACGCCATAGTCGTCCAGCACGTTTTCAAGCATGCGCGCGTTCTCTTCCAGCGCGTCATCGCTCAGGTGAAGACGTTCAACTGTGTCGGGGCTTTCCAGCAGGTTAAGGGGGGGCAGCTCGAATCCCGGGTGGGTATCCTCAAAGGTCAGCGCAGGCTGCGCTTCGACCTGCGCCTGCTTGCTGGGTTGAACCGGTTTGCGGACCTGCGGCTGCACGACTTTGCGTGGCTGCGCGACAGGGATTTGCATGGTCGTCTCAGGCTCTGCCTCTTGCAAAGGCAGCTGGCTGTCGAACATCGGATCATCATCCAGAACCGCCATATCCGCATCGTAGTCGGGTTCGGACGGGGTCAGTTCAAGCACAGGCCGTTCGGCGATCAAAGGGCTCCGGCTGGCAACCAAAGGGGGCTCTACCCGGGTAGGGGAGGGGGCCTGAGCGCCGGTGAGCGGAGGTTCTGCACGATGGGCACCCCGCGCTGTCGTATCCAGCAGCAGTGGATCGGGCCCACGTCCGCGACCGCGTGTCAAAGGCGCGGTGGACGGGGTGTGCACGCCGCCACCTTTGCGCACACGGCTTTTAATCACATCGGCGATCTTGGATTTGATGCGGTCATCGCTCGGACCTTCGTCCAGTTCCGGATCGGCCCATGTTTCGACCAATTCAGGTTCGGGCAGCGGATCGGAACGTTTGACCAGTGCCGGCATCTTCGACAGCAAACCGGTTCTGGGCGCAGGTGCAGGCGCATTATCATAGGCCGACGCATCGTTATAATACCCTTGGTTTGCAGCAAACTCAGCGTTCTCTTCGGCCTCTATGCGGTTGCGTTCGCGACGTTCCAGCTGACGTGACTGAAGCCCCTGTGCCGCTGAAACCGCGCCAGATGCACCGCGTCCCAAGAGGGTCATCAAACCAGCATAGCCCATGATCAGCCCCACCAGCATGAAGCGGAACAGGCGTTGCAGTTCCAGACGGGTAAAGCCGAAGACAAACGCACCGAACACGAGGATCGATACGCCCATGAGCAGCGACATCAGCTTGATCGTAAAGGTCGATCCGATGGGTAGAACGGTCAGGATGACCCCCATCACGGTATCGCCGAACAGCCCGCCCAAGCCAAAGCTGTGAGTTTGCAGCCAAGCCGCATCAGGCGTCAGGGTCGCGCCATAGATCGAGCAAAGCGCGACGCCAATCGGGGCGAAAATCAACCGACCTACCGCGCGTTCTTCGCCACGGTGCAGGGCAAAACGTGCGCCCCACGCCAGCAAAACTGCCGCGACAGACCACGCGCCCCAGCCCACGATCATGAACAGCGGTGCTGCGATCGATGCGCCCATGCGGCCCAGCCAGTTTTGAACCGGCGCATCGGTCGAAACCATCCAGTTGGGATCATCAGGGGTGTAGCTGCCAATCATCATCGCGGCCATAAGGCCAAGGGCGATCAACCCAAGTCCCAGCAATTCCTTGCCGCGCTTTTCGATCGCTTCTGCCATGTTTGTGTCTAGCAAAGGGTCGCGCCCACGTGTCTGATATGCCATTGCTCTGATCCCTCGTCTTACTCTGAATAGAGACAGCGGCGGATCGCTTCGATCCCGCGCGTCGTCTCTTCTTTTGGGGCGACCATCGCCACCCGAATATACTGTTTACCGGGGTTTTCGCCGTTTACGGTTTGCGCCAGATAGCCGCCCGGCAGCACCCGCACGCCGGTCTCACGCCAAAGCTTCAGTGCCGCAGCCTCGTCATCCTCGACCGGCATCCACAAAAAGAACCCTGCCTCGGGGCTTTGGTAACCGGGAACATTGCCCAGAATCCGGTCGGCGACTTCGTATTTTTCAACATATAGCGCGCGGTTCTCGGCTACATGGGCTTCGTCGTCCCAGACCGCAGCCGACGCTGCTTGCAGTGGTAACGGCAACGGTGCACCGGCATAGTTCCGCAGCTGCTTGATCTCGCGCATGGTATTGGCACCCGAGGCGACAAAGCCGGATCGCAGCCCGGGCAGGTTCGACCGTTTCGACAGCGAATGGAAAATCACCACACGATCCGGGTCGGCCCCGACCTCTCGCGCGACTTGTAGCGCCCCTACGGGCGGCGTGTCGCGGTAGATCTCAGAATAGCATTCATCCGCGAAAATCTTGAAATCGTATTTTTCTGCCAGCGCGATCAGATCGGCCCAATACGCACGGGTGGCCACGGCCCCCTGCGGGTTGGCGGGCGAGCAGATATAGGCCGCGGTGGTCCGGTTCAGTACATCTTCGGGCAGGCTGGCAAAATCAGGCAGATGCCCGGTCTCTGCGGTGGCAGGCACCATGATGGGCTCTGCCGCGCCTGAGATCGCGCCGATCATATAGACTTGGTAGAACGGGTTCGGCATCAGAATCGCTGATTTTTCGCCGTTCTTAGTAGGCGGACAGAGCGCGATGACAGCGTTATAAAGCCCCTCGCGTGTGCCGTTCAGCGCCATAACCTCAGTATCGGGGTCCATCTCAACGCC
>LAZR01000340.1_pt1 | contig 42806 bp, 48 predicted proteins | sample 329461 | NCBI WGS metagenome assembly LAZR01 (sample SAMN03002196, study PRJNA259156) | marine sediment metagenome | biome: sea floor; feature: Hydrothermal impacted sediments; material: marine sediment; isolation source: Loki non-amplified sample from Loki's castle hydrothermal vent sediment ...
ATCAGCTCCCAGTTGCCGGTGCCCTTGAATTCTTCGTAGATCACCTCGTCCATACGGCTGCCGGTCTCGATCAGGCAGGAGGCGAGCATGGTGAGGCTGCCGCCCTCTTCGATATTGCGGGCCGCGCCGAAGAAGCGCTTGGGCTTTTGGAGCGCATTGCTGTCGACCCCGCCGGAGAGGACCTTGCCGCTGGGCGGAACGACGGTGTTGTGAGCCCGGGCCAGCCGCGTGATGCTGTCCAAGAGTATTACGACGTCCTTCTTGTGTTCGACCAGGCGCTTGGCCTTTTCGATCACCATTTCGGCCACCTGGACGTGGCGCTGCGCCGGCTCGTCGAAGGTCGACGACACCACCTCGCCCTTCACCGACCGCTGCATGTCGGTCACTTCCTCGGGCCGCTCATCGATCAACAGAACGATCAGATAGCATTCCGGATGGTTCGCGGTGATCGAATGGGCGATGTTTTGCAGAAGTACCGTCTTGCCGGTACGCGGCTGCGCGACGATCAACGCGCGCTGGCCCTTGCCGAGCGGCGCGACGAGATCGATGACCCGGGCCGACATATCCTTCTTGGAGGTTGGATCGTCGAGCTCCATCTTGAACCGCTCGGTCGGATAAAGCGGCGTCAGATTGTCGAAGTGGCTCTTGTGGCGGATCTTCTCGGGATCGTCGAAATTGATCGTGTTGACCTTGAGCAGCGCGAAATAGCGCTCGCCGTCCTTGGGACTGCGGATCGGTCCCTCGACCGTATCGCCGGTCTTCAGCTGGAATTTGCGGATCTGCGATGGCGAAACATAGATGTCGTCCGGGCCCGGCAAGTAATTTGCCTCTGGCGAACGCAGAAAAGCGAAGCCATCCTGGAGAATTTCGACGACGCCCTCGCCGATGATTTCGACTTCCTGGGCCGCGAGTTGCTTGAGGATCGCGAACAGCAACTCCTGCTTGCGCAGAACGGAGGCGTTCTCGACCTCGTTCTCTTCGGCAAACGCGATCAATTCGGGTGCGCTTTTGTTCTTCAGGTCCTGAAGTTTCATTCGGAAATAGGCTCTTTTGGGGTTCGTGCCGACGGATCGCGTCGAAACAGATGAAGGCGACAATGGGGAAACGCTGGGGGCCGGAAACGCTAAACGGTTCTGCGGCAGGGACGAGGCGACCACAAACGGTCACGCTACGCCCGAGAAAGGCGGGATAGTCCTGTGTGATATAGCGGTGGTTGCGAGACCGCGCAAGAGGCGCGTTGGCGCCCCACGCTAAAGCCTCCTATCGCGGTTACCGCCCCGTTTCACAACCGCCGGTCGCGGTCGTCTAATCTTGCCTGTCGAACCCAAGTGCTTCAAGGGCGTCACTCACAACCGCTTCGGGCGGGACGCCGACGGATACCGTCACGCCATCCTCGTCGGATTGCAGCGGTTCCAGACCGTCGAATTGCGACTGGAGCAGCGATTTCGGCATATAGTGGCCAGTGCGGCGACCAATGCGGTCACCCACCAGATCCTGGTCGGCGGTGAGTGAGACGAAGCGCACGCGCGTATTCGCCTCGCGCAGGAGATCCCGATAGCGCCGCTTCAAAGCCGAGCAGGCGACAACGCTTGAAACCCCGTGACCGGCCTGGTCGGCGATCCAGTCGCGAATGGCGGCCAACCAAGGCGCCCGGTCGGCATCGTTTAGCGGCTGGCCGGATTCCATCTTGGCGATGTTCGCCGCCGAATGAAACTGGTCCGCCTCGGCGAACGGCCAGCCGAGACGCGCCGCCAAGAGCTTTGCCGTCGTCGTCTTGCCGACGCCCGACGGACCCATGACCACAAGAGCGGTCGTTTTTTGATCCATCTGCCCGGCTTCCTCTCCAAGCTGTCGTCAGCGATCAGAACGGTTTCACCACGACCAGAATGATGATCAGGATCAGGATGACCGCCGGCACCTCGTTCATCAGCCGCCAGAACTTGCCGGATTTGGTGTTCGCGTCCCGCTCGAACCGCTTGAACGAGGCGGACAGATAGCCGTGCAGGCCGGACATCACCAGGACGAGGGCGATCTTGGCATGGATCCAGCCGCCCTGGAACTCGAACACTTTCCAGGCGAGCCACAGGCCGAGCACCCAGGTCAGGATCATCGATGGCGTCATGATGCCCTTGAGCAGCCGCCGCTCCATCACCTTGAAGGTCTCGGACTGTGGCGTGCCGGGTCCTGCTTCCGCGTGATAGACGAACAGCCGCGGCAGATAGAGCATGCCGGCCATCCAGGCGATGATGACGAAGACGTGCAGCGCCTTGATCCAGAGCTGCCATTCGACCGGCACCAGGACGAACAGGGCTGCGACAAGCGCCAGTGCGACGACGGCGACAACGGCGGTCCGTCCGCCACCGGCCGGCTTGGTCATGGACTTGCTCGATGATGGGGTGTTCTGGTTCATGGCTTGGCAGTCCTGATGCGATCGAGAAGGGCTTCGACATGGGTGATCGGCGCCTCGGGCGTGATGCCGTGGCCGAGATTGAAGATCAACGGCCCATCACCGAGGTTGTCGAGAATCCGGTCGACGCCGTCTTCCAGCGCCTTGCCGCCAGCGATCAGCCGCAGCGGGTCGAGATTGCCCTGGATGGCGCCAGCTTTCTGCAATTCCTTCGCCTGCGACACCGGCACCGACCAATCGAGGCCGACCGCATCGACGCCGGTCTTTTCACGATAGGTGTTCAAAAGCGATCCCGCGCCCTTGGCAAAGCCGATGATCTTCGCGCCCGGCACCGCGGCACGGACCTTTTCCACGATCCTAGCGACCGGCCGCACGGCATAGGCTTCGAACGATGCCTCATCGAGAACGCCCGCCCAGGAGTCGAAGATCTGGACGCAGTCGGCACCCGCCTGCAACTGCCGGATCAGGTAGTCCGCGCTCATCTCCGCCAGCAGATACAGCAGCGTCTCCATCTCGGCCGGATTGCGATAGGCGAACAGCCGCGCCGGAGCCTGATCGGGCGTCCCGTGGCCGGCGATCATGTAGGTCGCCACCGTCCAGGGCGCGCCGCAAAAGCCGATCAGTGTCGTCTCGTCGGGCAGTTCCTCGCGCAGCCGACCGACCGTCGCGATCACCGGGGCCAGATGAGTCTCGCCGCGCGAGGGATCGAGATGAGCGATCTCATCCGGGCGGATCGGCGTCAGCTTCGGGCCTTCGCCTTGCACAAAATGCAGACCGCGATCAAGCGCATCCGGAATCACGAGGATGTCGGAAAACAGGATCGCCGCGTCGAAGCCGAAGCGGCGGATCGGCTGCAAGGTGACCTCGGTTGCCAGATCCGGATTGTAGCAGAGATCCAGGAACCCGCCGGCCTTTTCGCGGGTTGCTCGATATTCGGGAAGGTAGCGGCCGGCCTGTCTCATGAGCCACACTGGAGGGGGAAAGACGCTTTCGCCTTCCAGGACCCGGACGAGCTTTCGCTTCTGCATCAGGTTTGGGCTCCTAATAAAAAAGAAAGATTTCAAGAGAAATCGTTATTTTGATTCTATGAGTCGGTGGATAGCCGGAATTCACAAGCGGCGGTAGATGGCGGCCGTTTCACGCTCGTCCACAGCCCGAATGAGCGGTTTTGGCCCAACGGTGTGAGAAACGTTAAACTTTTAACCAATCCGCCAAATTCGTCAGGATGTTAGCGAGGCACGCGCGTTGCCGGAAACCTGTCCGAGAGCTGTGGAAAGCGTGGGATGAACACGCGTCGTCCACAAATGTCCGTTCGGACGCCCACAGGCCGTGCATCGTCGCCGATTGTGGACAAAAGCCGACTTATGCGCCTCGGTCCGGATCGGCGCGGGGGCGGGCTGGCTTAACTCTTCCTTAACCCACAGGCCCGGCGGAATTCCGGGGGTGGAGGCGGCCGGCCCCTTGCGAAGCGATGCCGAATCGAGTCCCGAGCGACGCCAATGGCGTTTCGGCCCTCGAGGCGCTATCAAGCCTCTCGGGCGTGAAGAAACGGTTAAAATGGGGACCAAATGGCCAAGGGCATCGTGCTCGCCTCCGGCAGCATCCACCGCAAGGAACTCCTCAAGAATGCCGGGATCGACTTCACCGTCGAGCCGAGCGAGCTCGACGAGCGGGCGGTCGAGGCGCCGCTGCTGCAATCGGGTGCCGGACCTGAAGACGTCGCCGCGATCCTCGCCGAGGCCAAGGCCACCGACGTCTCGGCCCGCCATCCGGGCGAGATCGTCATCGGCGCCGACCAGACCCTCTCGCTCGACGATGAGATCTTCTACAAGCCGGCCAACATGGAAGAGGCGCGGCGCACGCTCCTGAAACTCTCCGGGCGCACCCATACCCTGAACAGCGCCGTCGTCCTGGTCGAGGACGGCGTGGTCACCTGGCGGCACGTTGCCACAGCCGCGATCACCCTGCGCCAACTCGATCCGGGCTTTATCGGCCGCTATCTCGCCGCCGCCGGCCAGAAGGCGACGACCAGCGTCGGCGCCTATCAGATCGAGAAGGAGGGCATTCAGCTGATGGAGAAGATCGAGGGCGACTATTTCACTATCATCGGCCTGCCGCTGCTGCCGCTTTTGAAAGAGCTGCGCGTCCGGGGCGAGATTGATGGCTGAACCCGAGGCGGAGTGGACGCCGCAGCCTTATGTCAGCGGCGCGGACCGCCCGCGCGGCGAAGGCTCGATCTTCGATCCGAGCGATGTCCAGACGATCCCCGACGGCCCCAAGGCCTTCGTCACTGGGTGGCCGGTGTGGCATTCGCGCTCGCCGATGATCCATCAGAGCTGGCTCGCCGAATTCGGCCTTGCCGGCTCCTATCGCCGCGTCGGCGTGCCGCCCGAGGAGATCGCCGATTTCCTGAGAAGCCTGCGCAAGAACGGCTTCGTCGGCGGCAATGTGACGATCCCGCACAAGCTCGCCGCCTTCGCCGCGGCTACGCGGCGGGACGCGGCGGCCGAGGCAATCGGCGCGGTCAACACGCTGTGGTTCGAAAAATCCGGCCGGCTCGTCGGCGGCAATACCGACGCCTACGGGTTCGCGGCCAATCTCGACGAGCGGCTGCCGGGCTGGGCGGACGCCGAGACGGCGGTGGTGCTCGGCGCCGGCGGCGCGGCGCGGGCCGTGGTCTTCGCGCTTCTGAAGCGCGGAGTAAAAGCTGTGCGGATCGTCAATCGCACCGTCGAGCGGGCCGAGGAACTGGCGGCGCGCTTTGGCCCCGGCGTCAGCGGCCATGGCGAGGCGGAGCGGGAGGCACAGCTGAAGGCCGCCGATCTTCTGGTCAACACGGTGCCGATCCCGGCGAAGGACCCCGACGACGAGACGCCGGACTGGTTCGCCCCGACATTGCCGGACCTTGCCGCCTTGCCCGATCACGCGCTGGTCACCGACATCGTCTATGTGCCGCTGCAAACGCCGATATTGCAGGCAGCCGAGGCGCGCGGACTGCGCCACGCCGACGGGCTCGGCATGCTGCTGCATCAGGCGGTACCGGGCTTCGAGCGCTGGTTCGGCCAGCGCCCGGCTGTCGGCGAGGCGTTGCGCGCGAAAATCATCCGCGACATCGGCAGCGGGGTCTGACGGTGATGCGAAGCCGGCGCGGACTGGGCGAGCGATGATCGTCCTCGGCCTCACCGGCTCGATCGGCATGGGCAAGTCGACCGCCGCCGCCATGTTCGCCGACGAGGGCGTGCCGGTGTATGATGCCGACGCGGCGGTGCATCGGCTTTATGCCGGCCGCGCCGCGCCGCTGATCGAGGCGGCCTTTCCGGGCACGGTGACCGACGGCATCGTCGACCGCGCCGCGCTGGTCGCCAAGGTGCTGAACGACCCGGCGGCGATGCAGCGGCTGGAGGCGATCGTCCACCCGCTGGTGCGCGGAGAGGAAGTGGCGTTCCTCGCCGACGCACGGAAATCCGGCGCGCCTCTCGCCCTCCTCGATATTCCGCTGCTTTACGAGACCGGCGCCGAGGCGCGCTGCGACAAGATCGTGGTGGTCAGCGCGCCGGCCGAGATCCAGCGCGAGCGGGTGTTGCGTCGGCCCGGCATGAGCGAGGAAAAATTTGCGGCGATCCTGGCCAGGCAGCTGCCGGACGCGGAAAAACGCGCCCGCGCCGATTTCGTCATCGACACCGGCGACGGCTTCGACGCCACCCGCGCGGCGGTGAAGGCGGTGGTAGCGGAACTGGGGGCGGCGTAAGGGTACACAGGCCCGATCGAAAAAAGAGTCCGACGTCAGGGAATAACTCCGCGCCAGCGCTGTTGTCCTGGAGGTAAGCCGAACCCAAGCACCCTCAAGGAGCCTCCCATGCGCATGCGATCCCTGCTTCTCGCCGCAGCGACCCTGTCCCTCGCCGTCCCGTTGGCCCATGCCGGAGACTATGCCGGCGGCGCCATCAAATCGATGGAGACCGACAAGGGCGAGATCCTGACCAACGCCGACGGAATGACCCTCTACACCTTCGACAAGGACACCAAGGGCATCACCAACTGCTATGACGACTGCGCGACGAAGTGGCCGCCGGCGATGGCGGCGGCAGACGCTGCGGCCGACGGTGACTACACGCTGGTCGAACGCAAGGACGGCGGCAAGCAATGGGCCTATGACGGCATGCCGCTCTATCTGTGGCAGAACGACAAGGCGCCGGGCGAGACGACCGGCGACGGCGTCGGCGGAGTCTGGCACGTCATCCTGGAGAAATAGTCGCAGCGATGTCCCGGTTCCTGGACGAGATGGAGACATGCGTGCCGGCGTTGCGGCGCTACGCGCGGGCGCTCACGCACAATCCCGATCTCGCCGACGATCTCGTCCAGGACTGCCTCGAACGGGCGATCCGCAAAGGCCATTTGTGGAAGCCCTCGGGGCCGTTGCGGGCCTGGCTGTTTCGCGTCCTGCTGAACGTTTATCGCAACGATCTGCGGCGCCGCCGCAGGGCGCCCGATCCCATTCCCTTCGAAAACCTGCCAAGCGAGCCGCGGGCGGCGAATGTCCAGCCGGGTCGGCTGGCGCTGGCCGAGACGGCCAGGGCCATGCAGGAATTGCCGTCGGACCAGCGTGAGGCGTTGCTGCTGGTTGCCGTCGAAGAGTTGAGCTACGCCGACGCGGCCGCCGTGCTCGCTATCCCGATCGGCACGCTGATGTCGCGTCTCGGGCGGGCCCGCGCGACCCTGCGCCAGATGACGCAAGCCGACGCACCGATGCTGAGGACCGTGAAATGAGCCGCGACGACGCGACGATCACCAAGGACGACCTGCAGGCTTTTGCCGACGGTGTCCTGGACGCGCGGCGTCGTGCCGAGGTCGAGCGGTATCTCGCGGACCAGCCTGCCGCCGCCCGGGAGGTCGCGGATTGGCAACAGCAAAACCAGGCGTTGCGAGCTCTGTATGGTCATGTGGCGGGCGAGGCCGTTCCGGCGCGGCTGGCGGTTCACCGCATCGCCCACGATGGCAAGCGCCCGGCCCGCAACTGGTCGGGCATGGCCGCCGCCGCCGTCCTGATCCTGGCGATCGGTGGCGCGGGCGGCTGGTATGGCCGCGATGTCCTCACTGTCGCCGCGCCCGCGCCCCTGTCGCTCGCCGGCGAGGCTGAGCAGGCCCACGCCCTTTACGCAACCGAAGTCCTCCACCCGGTGGAAGTGAGGGCCGACGAGAAAACGCACCTCGGAGCATGGCTGTCCAAGCGGCTCGACCGCGCCCTCACCGTGCCCGACCTGCGATCGACCGGCCTCGATCTTGTCGGCGGCCGGCTGTTGCCGTCGCAGGAGGGGCCGGCCGCGCAATTCATGTATGAGGACGCGGCGGGCGGCCGCGTGACGCTCTACATCGTGCCGGCTGACACCGCGCGGGAGACCTCGTTTCGCTATTCGGCGGCCGGCCGCCTGAAATCGCTGGTCTGGACGGCCGAGGGGATCAGTTGCGCGCTGGTGGGCGATCTGCCCCAGGACCGGCTTCAGGAGATCGCCAAGCTGGCCTACCGGCAATTGGGGTAGGCTGGAGCGCCCTGCGGCAGGGTCGTGGTGGTCAGCGCACCGGCGGCGGCTTCGACGCCACCCGCGCATTCGTGCGGGCGTTGGTGGCGGCACAGGGGGTTTTGGGGCTGCGCGGCAACTCTACAGCCCAGAATCGGCCCTCTTGATATTTCTGGAATCTCTCAAAGAGCGATGTAGCGATGCCTCGTTTGACGCGCTGACTACGACCGATTCCGTGATCTCAGCCGCCGCCGACGCCGACAGCACCCATCGACAGGATTGGCAACGGAGGCCATATTTCCAAAAATGGGGGATGAATGAAGCTAGTGCGCGACGCCAGGACACTTAGAGGTAAGGCGATAGGTTCGCTGCGGACAGCGATGAGTGCGTTCAACAGCTACGACGACGAGGGCCGCGTTACGATGGTTCTCATGCACCTTCAGCATGCGTGCGAGATGCTTCTTAAGGCGGTCCTATCCCAGCGGAAGGCGAAGGTGTTCGATAAGGAAACTGGCCGCTCGATTGGTTTCGAGCGCTGCCTTCGCCTTTGCATCGCAAATCACCAGCTCACGGCCGACGAGGCAGGGATAATGCGGGCGATAGACGCGCAACGGGACGCCGCCCAACACTGGTTTGTATTTGTCTCCGAAGACCTGCTCTACTTGCAGACGCGGGCTCTAATTACCGCCTTTGACACATACCTGCAGCGCATGCTTGAGACCGACCTTCGCTCGCATATCCCACTGCGGGTCCTGCCAATCTCAACCACGCCGCCGGGCGATTTCGAGTTCCTAGTTGACCGCGAGTTTTCCTATGTGAACGAGTTGCTCCAGCCTGGCCGGCGAGCGCGCGACGAGGCGCGCGCTCGCATTAGATCCCTTCTTGCCATGGAGGCGATCGTTACAGATGAGGTAGAAATCTCTGAGCGAGATATAGACCGTATTGAGAAGGCTATGCGGGGTGGCGCCGAGTTCACTGCTGTGTTTCCGCGCCTTGCCACGGTTGGCACCGCTACGGAGGGCGACGGCGTCAACCTGATTGTACATTTTACAAAGAAGCAGGGTGCGCCCGTGCGATACGTCGGTGGTGATGACCCGACTGGAGCGGCAGCAGTGCGCGAAGTGGACCTAAGGAAGAAATTCCACCTCCAAGCGACGCCGCTGGCGAAGGCTATCGGCCTGAGCACTCCTAAGGCGAAAGTGCTGCGAAAATACCTCTCTATCGACCAGGACCCCAACTGCAGCCATCTCTTCGAGTTTGGGTCTCAAAAGATCCTATGCTTCTCCGACAATGCCTTGCGACGGATGCGAGAGGCCAAAGAGGCTGTCGACATCGAGCGACTATGGGCCCAGCGGAACCTATAGAAATTCCCATCTATTTTGATTGATGCGACCAGAGTAGAATAGTGCTCGTCAATATACCGTGGCCAAAGATCCCTCTAATGATCTAATTTTTTTCGGTCATTCGATCACCAAGCACATTCTAATAAGTGGCGGCTTTCCTTTTCCCATCCATTGAAGATTGGTAGCGTGCTTGCGGTCACTGCAGACACCGCTTCTAATATTGCAGCGACGAGAACATAAAAAGAACATCCCACTTCCCCGGTGGATACCGGCCACTGCCCCCACCCCGCCCCTTGCCTCGCCGTTCCGCCTGACCGACAACACCCCCAAAGTGGGGGCTGGCATGCGGGAAATCGTCTTCGACACCGAAACCACGGGTCTCGACCCGGAGGTCGAGCGGGTGATCGAGATCGGCGGCGTCGAGTTGTGGAACCACATCCCGACCGGCAAGAGCTACCACACCTTCGTCCGCCCGGCCGGTCGCAAGGTCGATCCCGGCGCCTTCGACGTCCACGGAATCTCGGATGAGTTCCTGGCCGACAAGCCGCTGTTCGAGGAAATCGCCGAGGAGTTCCTCGAGTTCTTCGCCGGCGCCCGGCTGATCGCCCACAACGCCGCCTTCGACACGCGGTTTCTCAACGCCGAACTGAAGCGCATCGGCCAGCCGCCGATCGACCCGTCGGTCGTCATCGACACGCTGCCGATGGCGCGGCGCAAGTTCCCGATGGCGCCGGCGACGCTCGACGCCTTGTGCTCGCGCTTTTCGATCGACACCAGCCGCCGCGACAAGCACGGGGCGCTCTTGGATTCGGAGCTGCTCGCCGAAGTCTATATCGAGCTGATCGGCGGCCGGCAGGCGGCACTGGGACTGGCGGTGGAGCTCGATACGGCCGGCGACGGGACGGATGGCGATTTCGGCCGGATCGAACCGCGGCCCGTGCCGCTACCGCCCCGGCTGACGGCGGACGAGGCCGCGCGCCACCGCGCCTTCGTCGCGACGATGGGCGAGGAGGCGCTGTGGTGGCGTTTTCTGGAGCGCCCGCAGGCGGCAGCGACGACCGACGCCTGATCGCGCCCGCACCAGGTGCTGGTCATCAAAACGCCGGCGGCATCGCGCGATGCCGCCGGCGTTTTTTGTCTCAAGCAACGATGAAGCGGCGTGGCCTCAGGCGGTCTGGACCTGCTGGCGGGCGCGCTCCTCGGCCATGCGCTGCTGGAACAGCTGCGAGAAGTCGATCGGGTCGATCATCAGCGGCGGGAAGCCGCCATTGCGGGTCACGTCGGCCATCACCTGGCGGGCGAAGGGGAACAACAGCCGCGGGCATTCGATGAACAGCCCCGGCAGGAGATGCTCCTGCGGGAAGTTCTGCAGCTTGAAGACGCCGCCATATTCGAGCTCGACATTGAACATCAGATCGGCGCCCTCGCCGGCCTTGGCGTTCATCGTCAGCCGCACGTCGTAGTCGCCCTCGGAGCCCTCGATGGGGTTGGCGCCGACATTGACGCCGATATTGATGGCCGGCGCCTTGGTCTGGCCGCGCAAGACGCCCGGCGCGTTCGGGCTCTCGAAGGAGAGATCGCGGATATACTGGGTCAGGATGTTGATGCTGGGCGGCGTGGCGGGCTTTGCGGCGCCGTCGCCGGTGGCGGCACCATTGCCGTTGCCGGTGGTCTTCTGATCGTTTGTGTCGGACATGTTGGCTCCCGTCTCGATGCTGGTCCCGGCGGATGTCGCCGCGAAGGCGCGCCCGGTGCCAGTGTTAGCGGGCCGGGCGCTAGGCCAGGCCGGCAGGAAATAATGGGCGCGAGCGCTATCACGCGGTCAAGGCGAGGACAAGATGAAGGCCGACCTCGCGCCGCCGCGCCCGGCTCAGTGCAGGATGCGGCCTTGCGGCGTGTCGTCGCCATCGCGCTTGTCGTTCCAGGGCGAGGAGGCGTCGGGCCGGCGCTCGAACTCCTCGCCGCTGAGATCGACCACGTCCGGCCCGCCGCCAGCCCGCGGGTCGGGTTGTGGGCCGCGGGCGCCGGAATTCCACGTGCCGGATGTCTCCGCCCCTTGCGCCACGACGACCACGCGGCTTTTCATGAAATTCCAGATCCCGTCGCGGATTTTCGGCACGAACAGCAGGAAGCCGATCGTGTCGGTGACGAGGCCGGGGGTCAAAAGCAGGATGCCGGCCATGGCAATCATCACGCCGTGGACGAGATCGCGCCCCGGCATGCGCTTGGCGCGGATGTCGGCCTGGATGCGCGCCAGCGTCGACAGGCCCTGCTGCTTCAGCAACAGCGTGCCGACGATCGCGGTCAACAGGACGAGGCCGAGCGTCGGCCACAGGCCGATCATGTTGCCGACCAGGATGAACACGGCGATCTCCAGGATCGGAATTACCAGGAGCAGAAAAGGGATCAGGGCGAAGGGCATGGTTTGGTCACTCCTTTGACGGCATAATGCCCCTCATGCGCGTTTCGGGCAGCACTGCGTCGCAAGATCAGATAGGAAGTCCGGAAACGAATTTGAATGCATAGCCGGCCGTCTCTATATGGGGGCGAATGGCATGTGCGACGGCGAGGCGACAGAACCAATGAGTTTCGGGACGATCTTTTTCATAGTGCTTGCGGCAATCGTCCTGTTTCAGCTGCGCAGCGTTCTCGGCCGGCGTACCGGCAGCGAGCGCCCGCCCTTCGATCCTTATTCGCGGCGAGAGGGGCGGCCAGGGGAAGCCGCGCCCAACGACAATGTCGTTACCTTGCCGCACCGCCGCCTGCCCGGCGGTGATGTGGCCACGCCCCCGAACACCTACGAGGCCATCGACAAGCTGGCCGCGCCAGGCACCCCACTCAATGGCGAATTGCGTCGCATCCGCGACGACGACCCGAATTTTGAGCCGACGGAGTTCCTCGAAGGCGCCAAGCTCGCTTATGAAATGATCGTCACCGCCTTTGCCGACGGCGACCGCAAGGTCTTGCAGAACCTCCTGTCGAGCGAGGTGTATCAGGGCTTCGAGCAGGCGATCACCGACCGCGAACAGCGCGGCGAGCGCATGCAGTCCTCCTTCGTCGGCATCGATGACGCCGAGGTCGTGTCCGCCGAAAAGAAGGATCGCGAGGCGCTGGTGACGGTGCGCATCGTGGCGCAGCTGATTTCGGCCGTGCTGAAGCCGGACGGCGAGATCGTCGAGGGCGACCCCGAAGCCGTCGTCGAGGTCAAGGATGTCTGGACATTCTCGCGCGACATACGCTCGCGCGATCCGAACTGGAAGCTGGCCGGGACCGAATCCGAAGAAGACTGAACCGGAGCGGCGAGCCCTTCCATGACCCGCTTCGTGCGCCGCAGCTTCGCCGACCTGCCGGGCTGGGCCGAAGCCGATCACACCCTGGCCTTCGCCGCATTTCGCGGCGGCGCGCCCCAGCTCGTCAACGGCCAGGTGCTGGCGGGGTCTCTGGACATCGCGCCGGGCGCCTTTCGGCCCGCCGCGGAAGCGGCGATGGCCGCCGGCGATCTGGATGGCGCGGCGGCGCGGAACTTTTTCGAAGTGCATTTCACCCCGCTGCGCATCCTGCCGGACGGCACCGAGACCGACACGCCGGGCTTCGTTACCGGCTATTACGAGCCAATCGTCGACGCTTCGCCGGTGCGCACCGATCGGTTTCGGTTCCCGCTCTACGCGCGGCCGCTGGATCTGGTGAAGATCGACGACGTATCGCGCCCGCCGGGGCTTGATCCCTCGTTCCGCTTCGCGCGTCGCACCCCTTGCGGGCTGCTCGATGAATATCCCGACCGGGCCGCGATCGAGGCCGGCGCGCTGGCCGGCCTGGGTCTCGAAATCGCCTGGCTCGACGATCCGGTCGAGGCGTTCTTCATCCATATTCAGGGCTCGGCCCGGCTGCGCCTTCCGGGCGGGCGCGAAACCCGCGTGAGCTATACCGCCAAGACCGGCCATCCGTTTACGGCGATCGGCCGTAGCCTGGTCGATGAGGGCGAACTCACGCTGGCCGAAGCCGACATGGACGGCATCAGGGGGTGGCTGGCGGCACATCCGGAGCGGCTGCAGGCCCTGTTCAACGGCAATCGCTCCTTCATCTTTTTTCGGGAAATGCCGGTGGACGACCCGGCAAAGGGCCCGATCGGCGCGGCTAAGGTGCCACTCACGGCGCTGGTCTCGATCGCCGTCGACCGGGAACTCGCGACCTTCTGCGTTCCCTATTTCATCGACGCGCCGAAGCTTGTCGTGGCCGGTGCCCCGTTCCGCCGCCTGATGATCGCGCAGGATACCGGTTCGGCCATTCTCGGACCCGCCCGCGCCGACATTTTCGTCGGTTCGGGACCGGACGCAGGCCGGATCGCCGGGCGGATGCGCCACGCGGCGGATTTTAACGTTCTGGCGCCGGCGGGGCTCGCCGAAAGCCTGACGCGATGAGGCGCGGACGACGCCTTAGCGGCGAAGATGCCCGTCTGTGGGCGAGCGTCGCCCGCACGACGATGCCGCTGAAGGGCAAGGCGCATCCGAAAATGCCCGAGGAGCCGTCGCAGGATAAGCTGTCACCGGCCTTTACCGCCGCGAGCGGGCGGCAGGCGGCGGAGACCGCCGCACCCGGTCCGTCGGCGGCGCCGGAGCGCAGTGGCCGGCGGCTGACACAGCACCCGATCGAAAGGCCGACGCGGCGCAAGATCGCCAAGGGCCGGGTCGCGATCGAGGCGCGCATCGACCTGCACGAGATGACGCAAGAGGTCGCCCACGACGCGCTGCTCGGCTTCCTGCGCCAGGCCCAGGTGATGGGGCTGCGCCATGTGCTCGTGATCACGGGTCGCGGGGCCCGTCCGGGCGCCGCGTTCGGGTCGCGCGGGGTGTTGCGGCGGGTGGTGCCGCTGTGGTTCGCCAATCCGGAATTCCGCCCGCTGGTGTCCGGCTTCGACAGCGCCGAGCGCCATCACGGCGGCGAGGGTGCGCTCTATGTGCGGGTGAGGCGCTTCGCATGACCCCCTTCGGCGAGAAGATCCGCGTCATGCGCAAGGAGCGCGGCGTGACCCAGGGCGAAATGGCCGCGGCGCTCGGGATTTCGAGTGCCTATCTCTCGGCGCTCGAACACGGCCGGCGCGGCCGCCCGACCTGGGAACTCCTGCAGCGCATCATCGGCTATCTCAACGTGATCTGGGACGAGGCGGAGGAGCTGGAGCGGCTGGCCGAACTCTCGCATCCGAAGGTCACGGTCGAAACCGCCGGACTGAGCCCTGAGGCGACGGCGCTGGCCAACCGGCTGGCCGAGACGATCGCGATCCTTCCCGCCGACGACATAAAGCGCCTGCTCGCCGCCCTTGAGACTGCGGCCACGCGCGCCGAGGCGGCGCTGAAGGAAAAGCGCCGGCGGCGGTAGCAGCGGTTGCAATGGGGCGGTTGTGACCCTCCGGCCGTCGATCGATTCACGTGAAACGGACGGCCTCGGGGGCGAATTCTTAAGCGCCAGTTAACCATGGCCACGCCAGACTGGCCTGTCCCCGCGACGACACGGTCGTGGCCAACCCTCTCGCGGTGTCACCCCGATGTGCCGACTTCTCGCCTATGCCGGCCCGCCCATCTTCCTCGACCGGTTGCTGGTCGAGCCGCGCGCCTCGCTGATCTCCCAGTCGCTCGCGGCGCGCGAAGCCAAGACGATCGTCAATGGCGACGGCTGCGGCATCGGCTGGTATGGCGAGCGCCCCGAGGCCGGCGTCTATCGCGGCATATCGCCGGCCTGGTCGGACGCCAATCTCGTTTCGCTCTGCCGCCAGATCCGCTCACCGCTGTTCCTGGCGCATGTCCGCTCGGCGACCTACGGCGAGGTCTCTACCGCCAACTGCCATCCCTTCGCGGACGGCCGGCATCTGTTCATGCACAATGGCCAGATCGGTGGCTATGAGCGCCTGCGCCGGCGCATCGACGCCCTGATCCCGGACGCGCTCTATCCGAAGCGACGCGGGACCAGCGATTCGGAGGCGATCTTCCTGGCGGCGCTGGGACGCGGCCTCGACGACGATCCGGTCGCCGCCATCGCGGCAACCCTCTCCACGATCGCGACGACGGTTCGCGCGACCGGGGAAACCGCGCCGCTCCGCTTCGCCGCCGTCCACAGCGACGGCGCGACCCTCTGGGCCTATCGCTGGGCCAATGACGGCTTGCCGCCGTCGCTGTACTGGCGGTGCGAGGGCGACGGCATCGTCGTCGCCTCGGAGCCCTGCGACGCGGACGCCGGAAACTGGACGATCGTGCCGCCGGCCTCGGTGCTGGTGGCAAGGCGCGACGGCTCCCCGCGGATCGTTCCGTTCGAGCTTGCCGCGCCGACCCGCGCCGCCGCGTGAGACCGTGGGCACGGGCCGCCGCTTTAGAGGATGAACCGCGACAGATCGGTATCGCCGGCGATGCCGTCGAGCGCCTTGTGCACATAGGCGGCGTCGACCCGGTAGCTCTCGCCGGGCTTGTCGGGCGCCTCGAAGGAGATCTCGTCGAGCACCCGCTCCATCACCGTCTGCAGCCGCCGCGCGCCGATGTTCTCGATCGAGCCATTGAGCGCCACCGCCGTGTCGGCGATGGCGTCGATGGCGTCGTCGGTGATCTCCAGATCGACATTCTCGGTCTTCATCAGGGCGATATATTGCTTGATCAGCGAGGCCTCGGTTTCGGTCAGGATGCGGCGGAAGTCCTCCTTTGTCAGCGCTCGCAACTCGACGCGGATCGGCAGTCGGCCCTGTAGCTCGGGCAGAAGGTCCGACGGTTTGGAGACGTGGAACGCGCCCGACGCGATGAACAGAATGTGATCGGTCTTCACCGGCCCGTGCTTGGTCGCGACCGTGGTGCCCTCGACGAGGGGCAGGAGATCGCGCTGCACACCTTCGCGCGACACGCCGGCCGAATGCCCATCCTTGTTCGCCACCTTGTCGATCTCGTCCAGGAACACGATGCCGTTATTCTCGACCGCGTCGATCGCCTCGCGCACCAGCTGCTCCTGGTCGAGCAGCTTGTCGGACTCCTCGCCGATCAGGAATTCGTAGCTCTCGCGCACGCTGGTGCGGCGCTGCTTGGTCCGGTTCATCGCCTTGCCGAACATCTCCGACAGATTGAGAACGCCGATATTGGCACCCGGCATACCGGGGATTTCCATGCCGCCCATCGGATTGCCGGTGTCGGCGACCTCGATGTCGATGTCCTTGTCGTCGAGTTCGCCCGACCGCAGCTTTTTGCGGAAGGAATCGCGGGTCGCCGGCGAAGCGGTCTTGCCGACCAGCGCGTCCAGCACCCGGTCCTCAGCGCCCTGATGGGCTTTCGCCTTCACCTCCTCGCGCTTTTTCTCGCGGACCAGGCCGATGCCGATCTCGACGAGATCGCGGATGATCTGCTCGACGTCGCGGCCGACATAGCCGACCTCGGTGAACTTGGTCGCTTCGATCTTGATGAACGGCGCGCCGGCGAGCCGCGCGAGACGGCGGGAAATCTCGGTCTTGCCGACGCCGGTGGGTCCGATCATCAGGATGTTCTTGGGCATCACCTCTTCGCGCAGGCTGCCTTCGAGCTGCTGGCGCCGCCAGCGATTGCGCAGCGCCACCGCGACGGCGCGCTTGGCGTCCTTCTGGCCGATGATGTGACGATCGAGTTCGGAGACGATCTCGCGGGGGGAAAAATCTGTCATGACGTCTTCTGGTTGGATGAGACGCGGAGCGCCGAGGAGGGTCGTTTTCGCCGGGGCAAAAAGATTCTGGGTGCTACATGGGGGCTACAGTTCGCCCTTGCCACCCGTTGCGCCACCTTCGGAACGGACGCATGCGGCAAGAACACGCACAGGCGACGACCTTGGAGACGATTGTCAAGGCTACCAATCCAGCCCGGATTGGGATCAAGATAGCCCGTCCGATTCGGGGACCCTCAGTGGGAATCGAGACGTGGAGATGGGAGATCGCGAGAGGCGGTGCGGCGATGCGCGGTGCGACGAGAGCGGGCGGACACGGTGTGAGCCGGCCGCAAGACCGAAGGGAACGGGCTGTTTTTCCGGAGACGGAGGCGGCATGAGTGGCGCGCTCGAACGCCTCTCGGCCGTCGCGGCGCCCTGGGATGATGAGCGCCTCGCGACACTGCTCAACAGGATCGCGGCCGATTACGGCTTCTCGCATGTGGCGGTTCTGGCGATGCCATCGACCGACGATGGCGGCATGGCGACGCGTTACCTGCTGGGCAATTGGCCGGACGACTTCGCCCGCTCCTACGAGCAACTCGGGCTGCACCGTTTCAAGCTGGTGGTGGGGGCATTGCAGGCCGATCCGATGCCCTTCGTCTGGGATATCGAGACGCTTTACGGGGCCGACGAGCCGGAGCCGACGCCGGCGGCCCAGATGCTGCTCGAGGAAGGCTACCTGGCGGGGGCGTTGCTTCCGGTACACGGCCTGACCGCCTTCAGTGGCGCCCTGTCCTTTGCCGGCCGGGCGCCCGATTTGTCGGGCCAGACGGTGCGCGAACTGCATCTGATTGCGTTCACGCTGTTCGGCATGCTGGCCGCGGCGCGCTTCGAGGAGAACCGCAAGAACAACCCGCTGTCGACGCGCGAGCGCGATTGCCTGAAGCTCGCCATGCTAGGCAAGACCTCGTCGGAGATCGGCACCATCCTGTCGCTGTCCGAATACACGATTTCCCAGTACCTCGCGGCGGCGACCCGCAAGGTGAACGCATCGAACCGTACCCATGCCGTCGCGCTGGCGGCGCAGCTGGGGTATCTGTCGTGAGGATGGGTAGAGTTTTCGGGTCCGGTGCCGGTTAACGAAGGCCAGACGGCGCGCGTTGCCGCCTGGGAGGGTGCTTTGTCCTTAGGTCCGCTCCGTCAGGACTCGTTCGAGAGCGCTGGTCACCAGCTTGTTGAGGCTGACCCCACCTCGCCGTGCGGCGGACGCCAGCTCCCGATGTAAGCGGGGTTCGGCCCGTATGATGAACTGTCCTGAGTAAGGTTTGTCCGGCTTTTCGCCACGTTCTGCACAAAATGCCAGATAATCGTCCACCGAGGCCGCCAATGCCTGCTTGAGATCCGACACGGAATCTCCCTGAAAAGTAATCACGTCCCGGAGATTGACGACCTCACCGTGAAAAATCTCGGCCTCTTCGTCATATTCCACGGCCGCTTCGTATCCTTTGTAATGCATCGTGTTCATGGTCGTATTCCTGCTTCCGTCAGAAAGCGCCGGAGCGATTTTATGGCGCCCTTGTCTGCCTCTTTGCGGGGATGCGGGCGGTGGAACACCGCGCGAACTCCGTTGAGCGCAATGCGCACCCGCGATCCCTGCCCCTCGGAGATATCTGCTCCAAATGCTTGCAACATGATCTCGACGTCACGCCACGCAATGGCGCCCGACACCGGATGGGCATAAATCGCTTTCACAAGTGCCCGGTGTTTCCTGTTCATCGGAAGAACGATATCGTAAATTAGTATCAATGGGGAAGAATATTTTGGACGGACTCACCCCATCACCGGCTCGCTATGCCGCCAGCGACTCGGTCTGACCCCTCATGAACGTGCTTCCCAAAGGCGTCCGGCACAGTCCGGGCCATCTTTCCCGCGACGATCAGGTCGCGCTGCTTGAGGCGATCCGTGCCGTCGTCGCGGCGGCGCCGCTGTTCCAGCCGGTGATGCCGCGCACCGGCAAGCCGCTGTCGGTGCGCATGACCAATTGCGGCGGCCTCGGCTGGGTCGCCGACCGCGCCGGCTATCGCTATCAGCCCACCCATCCGGTGACCGGCGCGCCCTGGCCGGCGATGCCGCCCCAGCTCTTGCGAATCTGGGAGGAAATGTCGGGTTTCGACCATCCGCCCGAGGCCTGCCTGGTCAATTTCTACGAGACCGGCACCAAGATGGGCCTGCATCAGGATCGCGACGAAGAGGATCTGGCGGCGCCGGTGGTGTCGATCTCGCTCGGCGACGACTGCCTGTTCCGGGTCGGCGAGACCACACGCGGCGGAAGGACCACCTCGATCCGGCTGCAATCCGGCGACATCGTCGTGCTCGGCGGTGAGGGGCGCCTCGCTTTTCACGGCGTCGACCGGATCTATCCGGCCACCTCGGCGCTCCTGAAGAACGGCGGCCGCATCAATCTGACGCTCAGGCGGGTGACGCGGCCGGCATAAGGCGAGTCTGGGGAGCGCGCCTCACGCTTCGGCGCTCACCTCCCGGCCCTCCAGCCAGCGCTGGTCGATCTCCGGCAATGGCTCATCGTCGATCGCCGCCTCGAAGCCCCTGAGGCGCTTGTGGATCGACAGAAGCTCGACGATCGTCGTCCAGGAATTCACCAGATACTGGAACGACGAGCGCACCTGCTCGAAGGCATTGAGGATCTGCGTCATTATCCCGAGGGTGATGGCGCCCGCCACGATCGTCGGTGCCAGCATCAGCATCGGAAAGATGTTGTCGGTCTGCAGATAGGCGATGCGGGCGACGTTGAAGTACATGTAGTGGAAGTAGAGCCGGAAATAATTCCGCCTGACATGCGAGAACAACTCGGCGACCACCGGGGGCTCTGCCCGGGCGCCGTCATCCTCGCCATAGACGAGCTCCTTGCGATAGGCCGCCTCGACCCGCTGGTTGCGGAATTCCAGGCCCGGGAGCCTGATGCCGACGATGGCCAGGAACGCGGTGCCGAACAGCGACCAGACGATCGCCGCGATGACCAGGGCGTAGGGTACCTCGCCAACCAGCGGCAGCGTTTTGACGTCGGCCGAGAGTACCAGAAGGACGGGCAGGAAGGCGATAAGCGTCATGACCGAGTCGATCAGCCGGACGCCGAGATCCTCCATGGTGGTCGAGAAGCGCATCGTGTCTTCCTGGACGCGCTGCGAGGCCCCCTCGATGCGGCGGAGCTTCGGCCAGTACGACATGTAGTAGTCGTTCATCGCCGTGCGCCAGCGGAAGATGTAGTGGCTGACGAAGAAGCGGGTGAGCACGCCGACGGTGACGGCGACGAAGGCGATGCCGGCGAAGGTCAGCATCTCGCCGTAGAATTCCTCGATCGTTACGGGCCGCGATTGCGACAGGGCGGCCTGGATGAAGTCGTAGAACGGCCCGTACCAAGCGTTGATCGCGACGCTCACCTGCACCTGAAAATAGGTGGTGAACAGGATCAGCGCCGACCCGAGGATCGACCAGAGCGCCCAGGGATGCGGCGCATAGACCATCCAGAAGGCCGCCAAGATCGCGACGACGATGGCGAAATAGACGTAGAACCACAGGAAGGCCGGCGACCAGAAGATCGAAACGCCGATGATCGGCGGCGCGTTTTCGGCGAGCGGCGGCAGTCCGAACCAGGCGCCGGCGTCGGCGCCGAAGACGTACCAGGCGGCGACCGCGACGGCGGTCCACGCGATCGCCGACAGAAAGAACAGCTTCGGCTGGGGAAAGAAGGAGACGAACACGGCGGCGGGGCTCCTCGATGATCGCATGGACGCGATCCGATGGGATGATGGCAACGACCATCTTAGTCGGTGTCGGGAGGAACGGCGCGGTGAAAACCGCGTGACCGGAAAGCGCCCCGCGCCTGTTCGGTGTCCGGCGCTCTATAGCTTGCGCAGCGCGACCTGCTCGGTCAGGTGGTTCGGCCCCTTGCGCAGGATCAGGTCGGCGCGCGGGCGCGTCGGCAGGATATTCTCGTAGAGATTCTTGCCGTTGATGTTGCTCCACAGGCCTTCGGCGATCTTGAGGGCCTCGTCCTGTGGCACCTGCGAATAGCGGTGGAAAAACGAGTCGGTCTCGCGGAACGCCGTCTCGCGCAGCCGCATGAAGCGCTCCACGTACCAGCGCTGGATGTCGACCTCGTCGGCGTCGATATAGATCGAATAGTCGAAGAAGTCGGAGACGAACGGCACGGCCTTGCCGTCCTTCGGCATGTCGCGCACTTGCAGGACGTTGAGCCCCTCGAAGATCAGGATGTCGGGTCGGTCGATGGTGATGCGTTCGCCTGGCACGACATCGTAGACGAAATGCGAATAGACCGGCGCCTCGACCCGCGGTACGCCGGCCTTGATCTCGGAGAGGAAGCGCAGGATCGTGCCGACGTCGTAGCTTTCGGGAAACCCCTTGCGTTGCATCAGCCCCTCGGCCTCCAGCACGGCATTGGGGTAGAGGAAGCCGTCGGTGGTGATCAGGTTCACCTTGGGCGAGGACGGCCAGCGGGCCAAAAGCTCCTTCAGGACGCGGGCAGTGGTCGACTTGCCGACCGCGACCGAGCCGGCGATGCCGATGATAAACGGCGTCTTGGGATGGGCGCCGCCCTCCGACAGGAATCGTTGACGCTGGCGGAACAGCAATTGCGACGATTCCACATGGGCATAGAGCAGCCGCGAGACGGCGAGATAGATGCGGGCGACCTCGTCGAGATCGACCGGGTCGTTCATGGAACGGAGCCGGTTGACCTCGTCCTCGGTGAGCGTCAGCGGAGCGTCGGCGCGAAACTTCGCCCATTCGGCGGCCGAGAAGACCCGATAGGGCGAAAACTTCGAGGGCGCGAGCTGGTCCATCAGCCGTTCGCCTGTCCCAGTTCCGGCGGCCGGCCGGCTTTTTCGGCGATCCCCGTTTGCGCCGTGCGCCGCTGGAGTTCGTCCATCACCGCCGCGAGCGGCACATGGCGAACCCGCAGCGCGACCATGAGATGATAGAGGAGATCGGCCGCCTCCGAGGTTAAACGCTCGTCGTCCTGCGAAACCGCCGCGATGACCGTTTCGGTCGCCTCCTCGCCGAGCTTCTTGGCGACATGGCCGATGCCCTTGCCGACCAGCGAGGCGGTGTAGGAGCCGCTATCCTCGGACGTGGCACGCGCGGCGACGATCGCCTCCAGATCGGCGAGGGTAAAGTCTGTCATGGTGCCCTTTCGCTATGCGGTCTTTCCAGCGTCTTTCAAGAATGCGGAGCCAATCTTCGGCCGGAAGCATGCTGTCGTTGAGACATCTACAGCGGCGCTGGAGCGGATGCGAATCTCGCGGCCCATCGCTCAGTCGACCGGGTCGAGCCGCATCGCGATACCCGCTTCGGCCATGTGCGCCTTGGCCTCGCCGACCGTATGGGTGCCGAAATGAAAGATCGACGCCGCGAGGACTGCCGCCGCGTGACCGTCGCGGATTCCCTCGACGAGGTGATCCAGCGTGCCAACGCCACCCGACGCGATCACCGGCACGGCGACGGCATCGGCGACCGCGCGGGTGAGATCGAGGTCGAAGCCGGATTTGGTGCCGTCGCGGTCCATCGAGGTGAGGAGAATTTCGCCGGCGCCGAGCGAGACCACGCGCCGGGCGAAGGAAACGGCGTCGATCCCGGTCGCGGTACGCCCGCCATGGGTGAAGATCTCCCAGCGCGGCTCCTCGCCCGCCGCGGTGACGCGCCGGGCGTCGATGGCGACGACGATGCACTGGTCGCCGAACTTGTCGGCCGCCTCGGCGATGAGTTCCGGCCGGTTCACCGCGGCCGTGTTGATCGCCACCTTGTCGGCGCCGGCCAGAAGCAGGCGTCGGACGTCGGACACCGCGCGCACGCCGCCGCCCACGGTCAGCGGCATGAAACAGTGCTCGGCGGTCTGGGCGACGATGTCGAAAATCGTCTCGCGATTGTCGGAGGACGCGGTGATGTCGAGGAAGCAGAGTTCGTCGGCGCCCGCCGCGTCATAGACCTGTGCAGCTGCCACCGGATCGCCGGCATCGACAAGCCCCTCGAAATTGACGCCCTTGACGACACGGCCGTCCTTGACGTCGAGGCAGGGAATGATGCGCGCCTTGAGGGTCATGGAGCGGTCGCCTTTCTGCCAGCGCCTGTCCTGGTGCCGCCGGTGCAGGTCCGGATCATCGCGGCTGCGCGGGTCGTCGAGAGGGGGCCTGACGGCCAAGGCGATCGGATATGAAGCGGCAAGGGTCGGGTCCGGTGCGGTCTGAACTTTCGACCTTATGCGATGCCGCGATACAGATCGGCAAGGGCCAGCGTGACGCCGAGGCCGGTGAGAGGCAAGGTTTCCTCGCGTCCGACGATCATCTCCGGCTTGGCGAAAGCCCCTTCCTCGTCCCGGCTCCACAGCCAGACGCGGGGCTCGTCCTGGGCGAGGACGAGGTAGTGCGAAAGCGATGGGATCGCGGTGTATTCCTCGGCCTTTTCGCCGAAATCGACGGCAAGCGAGGAGGGCGAGAGGATTTCCGCCAAGAGAACCGGCTCGTGGGCGGCAAGGTCCGAACCGCTGCCGCCGGCCCGGTCGACGAAGACGTCGGGGTAGCGAATCCCGGCGGGCGTTTTCACGGCGAAATCCGCCGAGCCGATGTCGAAGGCGGCGAGGTCGAGCTTTGCAGCTAGCGCGACGATGACCGCGGATGCCAACTTGGCGTGGTTTCGCGATACGTTGACCATCATCTCGACGATCCTCCCCCGCACGAATTCGCGCTTTCCCTCGCGCCCCTCGTTCCAGCGCAGGAAGTCGTCCGCCGTTTTGATGGCCGATGCCTGGATATTCATGGTCGTCATGATAGAGCCGAACAGGTCTTCGATGAAGGCCAAATCCATCAGGTGGTTTTGGAGCGGCAATGGCGAGCGAAGCGGCGCAACGACGGACGATCGAGGCCGGCGATCTGACGGTCGCCTATCGCGATGCCGCGGCGGCCACCGAGACGGGCGCCCCGCCCCTGCTGCTGTTGCATGGCGCGGTCCAGACCAAGGCGGTGTGGGCGGCGCAGATTCCGGCGCTGTCGCGGTCTCGGCGGATCGTCGCCCCCGATTTTCGCGGCCACGGTGAAACGCGTGGCGAAACCGCCGGCCTCTCGGTGGAAACCCTCGCCGAGGATGGATTCCGGTTCCTCGACGCGCTCGGCATCGATCGAGTGTCGCTCGGCGGGGTTTCGCTTGGCGGGATGGTGGCGCTGGAAATGGCGGCACGAGAGCCCGAACGAATCGAAGCCCTGGTTCTCGCCGACACGCCGCTCGCCCTCTCGCTGCACGGCCCGGTGCGATCGATCCTGGAAGCACTGGGGCCGCAGCGCATCCTGTCGCCGCTGTTCAAGCTTTTCGGCCAGCGCCGCACCGCGCGGTTGGGTATCGCCTCGGTTCGGGCGGCTTTCGGGAACAAATGGGTTGGAGCCGACGCCGAACGGCACTTCATTGCGGGCTTCGCCACCATGCCGCCGGCGGCGATTCTCGCGACCTACGAGGCGATCGTGGCGGCGGACCCGGCGGCCATCCGCGCGCTCGACATTCCATGTCTGGTCATTCTGGGAGATGACGAGGTGTCGCTGGTGGTCGACCACGCCGCCGAAATCGCCCGCCGGATCGGCCGCGCCGAAATCGTCCGCGTTAACGGCGGCCATGTCGCCAATCTCGATGCGCCGGAGGCCTTCAACGAGGCGGTGGTCAGGTTTCTGGAAGAATTGCCCCCCGGATCGACACAATCCCGTTGAGGGGATCATCCCCTGCTTCACGTGAAACATTCCCGAGGCGGTCAGCCCGCGCCTTGCAGGACCTTCAACGCTTCCCGCGCATCGATTCGCCCGTCATAGAGCGCCCGGCCCGAGATCGCGCCTTCGAGCTTGTGGGCGTCGGGCATCGTCAGCCGCACGACGTCGGCGAGCGAGGCGAGGCCGCCGGACGCGATGACGGGAATGGACATGGCCTCGGCCAGATCGATGGTGGAGTCCCAGTTGATGCCGGCCAGCACCCCGTCCCGGTCGATGTCGGTGTAGATGATCGCGGCAACGCCCGCGTCCTCGAACCGCCGGGCCAGATCGATGGCCGTCAGCGCGGACGTCTCCGCCCAGCCCTCGACCGCGACCTTGCCGCCCTTGGCGTCGATGCCGACGGCGATGCGGCTGGGAAAGGATCGCGCGGCCTGTTTCACGAGATCCGGATCGCGCACCGCCACCGTGCCGAGGATGACGCGCGCCAGACCCTTCTCCAACCAGCGCTCGATGTCGGCCAGCGTGCGGATGCCGCCGCCGAGCTGGATCTTCATGTCGTCCCCGACCGCCGCGACGATGGCTTCCACCGCGCCGCCATTGACGGCCTTGCCCTCGAAGGCGCCGTTGAGGTCGACCACATGCAGGTGGGAAAAGCCGGCGTCGCGAAAGTCTCGCGCCTGCGCGGCCGGGTCGGCGTTGTAAACCGTCGCCTCGTCCATGAGGCCGAGCTTGAGGCGCACGCAGGCGCCGTCCTTGAGATCGATGGCGGGAAAGAGAATGGGCAAGGGTTTCAAGGCGTCCATTGGAGGAAATTGCCGATGAGAGCCAGACCGAATCTCTGGCTCTTTTCGGGGTGAAACTGGGTGCCGGCCTTGTTGCCGCTGGCGACGATCGCGGTGACCGGGCCACCATAGTCGGTCGTGGCGACGACATCGGCTTCGTTCGTCGCGGCGAGCTGATAGGAATGAACGAAATAGGCGTGCAGCCCGTCGTCGCCGGTCGCGATGCCGGCGAGCAGCGGGTGCGCATGTCTCACGTGAATCGTGTTCCAGCCGATCTGCGGGAGTTTCAGCGACGGATCGCACGGGACCATTTTCTCGACGTCGCCGGCGATCCAGCCGAGCCCCGGCGTGATGGTCTTTTCCAGCCCGCGCGAGGCCATCAGCTGCATGCCGACGCAGATACCGAGAAACGGACGCGCCTTGGCTTCCACGGCCTCGCGCAGCGCCGCGACCATGCCGGGCACGGCATCGAGCCCGGCGCGGCAGTCGGCGAAGGCGCCGACGCCCGGCAGGACGATCCGGTCCGCCGACCGCACGGCCTCGGGGTCGGCGGTGAGCAGGATCTCGGCCTCGATGCCGGCCTCGCGGGCGGCGCGCTCGAAGGCCTTCGTCGCCGAGTGCAGATTGCCCGATCCGTAGTCGATGATCGCGACACGCTGCATTATCGCGTTCCCATCATGCCGAAGAATCCGCCGGTGCGGGCCGGCGCCGGTTTGTGGCGCGCGCTCGCCCAGGGAGCGGCGGCGAGCGCTGGCTGCGCTGCCGGGGCGTCGACGGGCCGGCGACCGCCGCCATAATATGTGAGTTCGGCCTCCGCCAGATCGGCGGCCTGGAACGCGGCGACCTCGCGCCAGCCCTTGCGCCGATACCGCGCGGCGCGAAGGCTCGGTCCCTCCAGCGCGATCAGCAGCCCGAGCAGGAACTGCAGGACGGCCGCTGTCAGGTCGAAGCCCTGCTCGCCCAGCAGCGTGATGGCGAAGGACAGCGCCAGCGCGGCGATCCCCGCCAGCCAGAGGCGGTAGCGGAAAAGCCACAGGAAGGTGAACAGCAACGCCCAGAACGAGAACGCGTCGCGCACGAACACGGCGTCTTTCGCGCCGTCGCTCTCCGGCGGCTCGAAGACGATGAAGCGGGTCACCGCCATGGTCGTCCCGATCGCGTTGCCCGGCTCACGCCAGCGTGCCCTTGGTGGACGGGACGAGGTCGGCCTGGCGCGGATCGATCGCCACCGCGTCGCCGAGGACGCGCGCCACCGCCTTGAAACAGGTTTCGGCGATGTGGTGGGCGTTGGCCCCGGCCAGATTGGTGACGTGCAGCGTCACGCCGGCATTCTGGGCCAGCGCCTGGAAGAACTCACGCACCAGTTCGGTGTCAAAGCCGCCGATCTTGTCGCGGGTGAAATCGGCCGAAAATACAAGAAACGGCCGGCCCGACACGTCGATCGCCGCGCGGGTCAGGCACTCGTCCATGGCCAGATCAAGCGAGGCGTAGCGGCGGATGCCGCGCCGCTCGCCGAGCGCTTGTCTGATCGCCTGGCCGAGCGCGATGCCGGTGTCCTCCACCGTGTGGTGATCGTCGATGTGCAGGTCACCCTTGGCGGCGACGTCCATGTCGATCAGCGAATGGCGCGAGAGTTGTTCCAGCATGTGGTCGAAAAAGCCGACCCCGGTCGCGATCGTCGACCGGCCGGTGCCGTCGAGATCGACGCGCACGCGGATGGCGGTTTCCTTGGTTTTTCTCTCGACTACGGCGTCGCGCCGTCCGGCTGTCTCGCCCATTTGCTGTCACCTTCTCGCGGATGTCGCCCGGCTTCTAGCACCGGGGCTGTGGCCCTGTCATGGGGTCATGCTTGGGAGGTCGGCGCATTCGGTATGGATTCGCTCTCAGCGGGGTCAGTGCGAAAGCTCCAACGGTTGGCAAACTGCGTCCCAGCGCCCACATGCGGCGCGGATCGGCGATCGCGACGGTTTGGCAAAGCCTGCGGTCCGCCGGATGAAAAGGACGCGACCATGAGCATTGAGAACCACGACCCGGCCACGATGTACGGCACGACCATCGTCACGGTCCGCAAGGGCGGCAAGGTGGTGATCGCCGGCGACGGCCAGGTGTCGCTCGGCAACACCGTGATGAAGGGCAACGCCAAGAAAGTCCGCCGCATCGGCAAGGAGGGCGCCGTGATCGCCGGCTTCGCCGGTGCCACGGCCGACGCCTTCACGCTGCTGGAGCGGCTGGAGGCCAAGCTCGAGCAATATCCCGACCAGCTGATGCGCGCCTGCGTCGAGCTCGCCAAGGACTGGCGCACCGACCGCTATCTGAGGCGTCTCGAGGCGATGATGATCGTCGCAGACAAACACGTCACGCTGACGCTCACCGGCAATGGCGACGTGCTGGAGCCTGAGCATGGCGTCATCGCCATCGGCTCGGGCGGCAACTACGCGCTGGCAGCCGCGCGGGCGCTGGCCGAGACCGATTACGACGCCGAGGAGATCGCCCGCCGGGCGATGAAGATCGCCGCCGAGATCTGCATCTACACCAACGACAATGTGGTGGTTGAGAGCCTCGACACGGCGGGGTGAAGGTCGCCGGGATCGGGACAACAGCCCGCTCGCTCGGCTGCAGGTGCAGCGAATAACCCATGAAAAAAGCCCGCGACGATCGCTCGTCGCGGGCTTTTCTGACTCACGTGGAACGGCCCGCGCCCGAGGGCGCGGACTGTAACGGCCGTGCGGCCTATTCCTCGTCGCCGCGTCCCTTCAGGGCCGCGCCGAGAATGTCGCCGAGCGAAGCGCCGGAGTCGGTCGAACCGAACTGCGCGACGGCTTCCTTTTCTTCGGCGATCTGCAGCGCCTTGATCGACACGCCGACGCGGCGGGCCTTCTTGTCGAACTGCGTGACGCGGGCGTCGATCTTCTGGCCGACCGAGTAACGCTCGGGGCGCTGCTCGTCGCGGTCCCGGGCGATATCCGACCGGCGGATGAAGGAGGTGAGATCGGTATCGACGATCTTCACTTCCAGACCGCCGTCCTTCACCTCGGTGACCTCGCAGGTGACCACGGCGCCGCGGCGCACGTCGCCGGCTTCCGCCGCCTCGACGAACGGATCGCCGCCAACCTGCTTCATGCCCAGCGAGATGCGCTCCTTGTCGATATCGACGTCGAGCACCTGCGCCTTGACCATGTCGCCCTTGTTGAACTCCTCGATCACCTGCTCGCCCGGACGATTCCAGTCGAGGTCGGAGAGGTGGACCATGCCGTCGACATCGCCGTCGAGCCCGATGAACAGGCCGAACTCGGTCTTGTTCTTGACCTCGCCCTCGACGATCGTGCCGATCGGGAACTGGTCGCGGAACGACTCCCAAGGATTGGAAAGCGTCTGCTTGAGACCGAGCGAGATGCGACGCTTGTTCGGGTCGACCTCGAGAACGACAACCTCGACCTCTTCGGAGGTGGAGAGGATCTTGCCCGGATGGACGTTCTTCTTCGTCCAGGACATCTCGGACACGTGGATGAGGCCTTCGATGCCCGGCTCCAGCTCGACGAACGCGCCGTAATCGGTGATGTTCGTCACGCGGCCGGTGACCTTGACGCCCATCGGATACTTGACGCCGATGCCGTCCCAAGGATCGGCCTCGAGCTGCTTCATGCCCAGCGAGATGCGGTGCGTCTCCTGGTTGATCCGGATGATCTGGACCTTCACCGTCTGGCCGATCTGCAGGATCTCGGTCGGATGGTTGACGCGGCGCCAGGCCATGTCGGTCACGTGCAACAGGCCGTCGATGCCACCGAGGTCGACGAAGGCGCCGTAGTCGGTGATGTTCTTGACGATGCCGTCGACGGTCTGACCCTCTTCGAGGTTCTGGACGATCTCGGAGCGCTGCTCCGCCCGGCTCTCTTCGAGGACGGTGCGGCGCGAGACGACGATGTTGCCGCGGCGCTTGTCCATCTTGAGGATCTGGAAGGGCTGCGGCGTGTTCATCAGCGGCGTGACGTCGCGGATCGGCCGGATGTCGACCTGGGAGCGCGGCAGGAAGGCAACGGCGCCGTCGAGGTCGACGGTGAAGCCGCCCTTGACCTGGTTGAAGATCTGACCTTCGACCTTTTCACCGGCCTCGAACTGCTTCTCCAGCTTGACCCAGCTTTCCTCGCGGCGCGCCTTGTCGCGCGACAGTACGGCTTCGCCCAGCGCGTTCTCGATGCGCTCGACATAGATCTCGACGACGTCGCCGACCTTGAGATCGCTCTCCTTGCCCTTGACGCTGAATTCCTTGAGGGCGACGCGGCCCTCGACCTTCAGGCCGGCATCGATGACGGCCATGTCCTTTTCGATCGCGACGACGGTGCCCTTGACCACGGCGCCTTCGGCGACGTCCTGTTCGTGGAACGAGGCTTCGAGCAGCGAGGCGAAATCTTCGCGGGACGGGTTTAAGTTAGACATTCCTACTCCTTGGGAACTCTCCCACTATCCGTGGGAAAGCGGCGCGCCGTGGGGCGAAGGCCCCGGGTCAGACATTGCGTTTCGCCCGATGTCGCGGTCCGGCCCGTCCCGAAAACGGGAGAGGCCCGGAGCGGTTTCGCCGTTGCGGCACCGCGCCGTTCGGCGCGCAAGACCGCGGCCGGGCAGGATCGATCGAAGCATGGCGGGCCGTGGAGATATCCGGTGCCGAAAAAATCAGGCGGAGGACAAGCCGTTGGCCGATAGCCGAAAAGGGCGTGCCTTCTTACGAACGGCCGCCCCTACACTCCGTTCCGGCAGGCCAGGGACCGGTCGATGATCGCGCAGGCCGCACGGAACGCCGTTTCTATATCCAATTCGCTGGTATCCAGCAAGTGCGCGTCGGTCGCTGGTTTCAACGGCGCGACGCTGCGCCCGGCGTCGCGCGCGTCGCGCTCGCGGACTTCGGCGAGAATCCGCTCATAGGCGACGTCGCGGCCCTTGGCGGTAAGTTCGTCGGTCCGGCGGCGCGCCCGGACCTCGGCCGAGGCGGTGACGAAGATCTTCACTCGCGCGTTCGGGCAGATCACCGTGCCGATGTCGCGCCCGTCGAGCACCGCGCCTTCCGGCCGCGACGCGAAATTGCGCTGAAACGCGGTCAGGGCCGACCGGACTTGCGGATGCACGGCGACGCGCGAGGCGAGTTCCCCGGCTTCGCGGCCGCGCAAGGTCCCGTCGTCGAGATGCGATGTATCGAGCCGCTCGGCGATCGGTGTCACCGCCGCGGCGTCGTCGAGGTCGATGCCGCAATCGTCAGCGAGCTTGCCGATGGCACGGTAGAGCAGGCCGGTGTCGAGATAAGGTAGGTCGTAATGCTCCGCCAGCCGCTTGGCGAGAGTGCCCTTGCCTGCGGCCGCGGGTCCGTCGATGGCAATCGTCAGTGGCTCGGTCATAGGGCGTGATCCGTGTTGGACGGCAGGTCCGGCTCCATTTCGGGAACCGGCGCGAGAGCGAGGGTGCCGCGCGCGTCCAGCACCAGCAGGATCGCGGCGACGACGGCGCCGAGCAGAAACGGGACGGCGACCATGAATAGGATCAGCTCGAGTTCGCCGATCCAGCGAGTAAGGCGCAGCGCGAAATCGATGACGCCATTGCCGGTGTCGAAAAGCCCCGGCAGCGCGATCTCGCCGCGCAGCGCCAGCCGCTCGGCGGCGCCCTTCTGGGTCTGATAGATCACCGCGATCACGCCGCAGAAGGCCAGGAAGGCGGGCATCGGCAAAAGCGCGGCCAGACGGCTGCCGAGTGTCCCCGACCGTGCCCGAAGATGTCGCGCGCGATAGCGGCCGTAGATGAAGGCGACCGGCGAGAAGAACACGATGGCGAAGATCGCCGCGATCATGCGCGGTTCGCCTTCTCGCGCCGGACGCCGATCTCGACATGGTTCAACGCCGCATAGGGCGGGCGCTCGAAGATTGCCGGTTCGTCGAGAAAGGCGAGCAGCATATCGAACGCGTCGACGCCCCAGAAGACCGGTCCCGCCACTCCGTCCGCATCGTAAGGCACGAAGCTCGGAACGCCGAAGACGCCGGCGGCGAGGGCGTCTTCGGTATTCGCCCTCAGCGCGGCCTTCGAGGCTTCCGCCATGGCGAGGGCCGGATCGAGACCCAGCCGCTCCGCCAGCGCCGCCAGGCCGTCCGGCGTGTCGACGGGATGGCCTTGCGAAAACACGAAATCGAAGGCGCCGCGCACCGTTGCCAGATCCGCGCCCGCGCCGTCATGGGCGCCTGCCAGGAGGCGCAGGGCGGCCAGCGGGTTGAACGGGTGACGCGGCGGAAACACCGTCTCACGGCCCAGCGTCGCCCCGAGAAACACCGCCTGGCGATAGGTATGCAGACGCTTGGCTTCGATTTCGGCCGGTCCGAGCTGGCCATGATGGGCCAGTACCGCGCCAAACAGGATCGCCCGCGGCCGCACCGCGACATCGGCCGGCAGGTCGGGCAGCCGCGCCAGAACGATATGGGCGTAGGGCGACAGGAGGTCGTAATAAAAGTCGAGCCGGCGTGTCATCGCTAGGCCTCCGGCGTCTCGATTTGCGCCCCGAGGCCCGTCATCATCGCCTCGAATTCGGGAAAGCTGGTGGCAATCATACGGCCGTCATCGACGGTCACGGCTGTCTCGCAGGCCATGCCGAGAACCAGAAAGCTCATGGCGATGCGGTGGTCGAGATGGGTGGCGACGGTGCCGCCGCCATAGCCGCGCGCCTCGGGATCGCCGGTCACGGTCAGCCAGTCGGCGCCTTCCTCGTGGACGATACCGTTGGCTGCGAGCCCGGCGGCGACGGCGGCCAGCCGGTCGCTCTCCTTGACGCGCAATTCGTCGAGACCGCGCATCACCGTCGTGCCCTTGGCGAAGGCGGCGGCGATCGCCAGCACCGGATATTCGTCGATCATCGACGGCGCGCGGGCTTCCGGCACCTCGATCGCGGTCAGTTCGGAATGGCGCACATTCAGGTCGGCGACGTCCTCGCCGCCGGCAACGCGCCGGTTCACGATTTCGATCGCGGCGCCCATGTCGACGAGCGTCTCGATCAGGCCGGTGCGGGTCGGGTTCATCAGGACGTTTTCGATGGTGACGTCCGAGCCCGGCACGATCAGCGCCGCGACGATCGGAAAGCCGGCCGAGGACGGATCGCCCGGCACGACGAAATCGGTAACGCCCGTGAGTGGGCCCTGGCCTTCGAGGCGGATATGCCGCACCCCGGCCGCGTCGGTCTCGACGGCGATCGTCGCGCCGAAGCCTTGCAGCATCTTTTCAGTGTGGTCGCGGGTCATCACCGGTTCGACCACGGTGGTGATTCCCGGCGCGTTCAGGCCGGCGAGGAGGACCGCGGATTTTACCTGCGCCGAGGCCATCGGCACCCGGTATTCGATCGGCGCGGCGACACGGGACCCGCGAATCGACAGCGGCAGCCGGTCGCCGGAACGCGCCACCACTTGCGTTCCCATCAGCCGCAGCGGATCCAGCACCCGGCCCATCGGCCGCTTCGACAGCGACGCGTCGCCGACGAAGGTGGTGGCGAAGTCGTAGGAGCCGACGAGGCCCATGGTCAGCCGCGCGCCGGTACCGGCATTACCGAAATCCAGAACCCCTTCCGGCTCCAGCAGACAGCCATTGCCAACGCCGTGGACCACAAAGGCATCGCCCTCCTTGGCAATCAGCGCGCCCATCGCCCGCATGGCGTTGCCGGTGGCGATCACGTCTTCGCCTTCGAGAAGCCCGGTGATCCGGGTCGTGCCGGCGGCGATCCCGCCGAACAGGAAGGCGCGATGGGAGATCGACTTGTCGCCCGGCACTGTCGTTCGGCCGGTCAGCCCGCCGGTCTTGCGAGCGCTGATCGGTCGTGGCGTCGCCGTTGCATGCATGTCTCTGGTCCCGTCTTTTCCGGCTTCGCGTGCCTGACTTCGATCGCCTGGCAGCGGCGCGCTCTTTCTGTCGCCGTAATCGGGCTTTGACAAGGGCCGGACGAGGCCGTAAGGGACCAACCGATTTTCATCGGAGCGGAATTGCGGCAATCAGACAGCCGGCTACCTCTTCGCGGCCGCAAGGCCGCGGCGGTGACCGGCCGGATCGCGCGGCCCCTTCCTACCGAGAGCGACCTGGGCGGACGCGGACGCGCCGACCCCAATCGACGACGAGGCAATGATGGCGAAATCCGAACTCGGCACCAAGCGGACCGACCCAGAGACGGGCCGCAAATTCTACGATCTGGGCAAGGATCCGATCGTCTCCCCCTATACGGGCAAATCCTATCCGCTCTCGTTCTTCGAGGTCGAGCCGACGCGCGGCTCCGTGCCGAAGGAGAAGGCCAAGGCGAAACCGAAGGCCGCGGTCGAGGATGAGGAAGAGGAGGAGACGGTCGAGGTCGAGGGGACCGAGAACACGGTCTCTCTCACCGACGTCGAGGAGGAGGAGGAATCCACCTCCGACAAGTCCGATCTGCCCGACGTCGACGTGACGGACGACGAGGACGACGACAGCGACGACAACGACACCTTCCTGGCGACCGACGACGATGATGACGATGACGACGACGTCGCCGACATCATCGGCGGCGGCCGGGACGACGACGACGATTGATCGCGACGGGCGAGACGGCGCGGTCGTTTGATCGTCCGCGCCGCGTCCGCGGCTCGTCGAAATTCGCTTGATCTTCGCGGCGGGCTTGATTAAAAACCCGCCGATACCGACGCGGGCCGCACCCAGGGCTCGCCGACAGTTCGCCGGTTGCCGGCGGCGTGGGGCCATAGCTCAGCTGGGAGAGCGCTACAATGGCATTGTAGAGGTCAGCGGTTCGATCCCGCTTGGCTCCACCAAATTCTCTCCAAGACACTGATATCTCTTGGAGCCCCTGCTTATCAGCACTTTGACATCGCTCGTGCATCACAGACGTGGTACACAGGAGCATGAAAAACGTGTCCGAAACCAACCGCCTCCTGAAGCGAAAGAACGTCTGGTACTATCGTCGTCGGGTGCCGCTGCCGCTCGTCTCGAAAGTCGGCAAAAAGTTCATTCAGATCAGCCTCGAAACATCGAGCTTGGCAGAGGCGAAGAAGCGAAGAACGGTCCGCGACCTCGAATGGGATACCCGCTTCGACGCCTTTGAGAACGGCGGTGACGATCCGGTGGCTGGAGACGTCGCCGACAAGCCCGAGGTCCCATTCGTCGATCTCGTCCGCCGATATGTCGATCGCATTGATCATCGATCGGCCCATCGCCTGCTGGCCGACGGTCCTGCCGATTTGGCCGAGCAACGGGCCATGCGGATGGACAACGAGCTTGAACTTCAGGCACTGACCACGCCGGACGATCCGCATGTCGCCGAGTGGGTCTATCATGCCGAACGCCGGATGCTGGCAGACTTGGACGTCGCCGTTGCCGACAGCCTGTCAGCTTCGCGATCCGCCGAAATCGTCAGGCGGGGCCTGGTCGAGATCGCCCGCCGGAAGGCGGCCCGCCTTCACGATGATTTTTCGAAGAAGCACTTCGATCACCTCTTCGACCCCGACCGCCCAATGGAAGTCCTGTTCGGCGAACTCGCCAAGCAGCATTTGGCGATGAAGTTGGAGGAGGCGGAAGCGAACACGCAGTCGTCGAAATGGGTCGAGAAGGTCACCGCGCATGTCGCCCTCATCCGGGAAATCGTCGGCGACAAGAAGCCTGTCAGCGCGATCGACTTCGATGAAAGCCTGCGGGTCCGCAGCGTCATCGCCCAGCTTCCCTCGAACCGATCGAAATTCTACCCCAAACTCTCGATCGAAAAGGCCATCCAGCAAGGCAAGAAGGATGGTCGTGCAACGATGGCCTTCATCACGCAGACCGACTACCTCCGAACCTTCAAGGACATCCTCGATCTCGGATGCCTGAAGCGTCTTTTGCCGAACAATCCGGCCGCGACCCTCCAGCCTTTGAAGAAGGATCAGGTCGCCCTCGACAAGAAGCGCCTGCCGTTTTCGGAGGAGCAGGTGCGATCCGTTCTGACGTCGCCTTTCTATCATCAGTGCTCACCCGGAGCGTCCAAGCCGTACAGCAAGCCAGATCGCGACTGGCGCTTCTGGCTTCCCCTGATCTGCGCGCTGATGGGAATGCGACCTTTGGAAGTCTGCCAGCTGCTCGTCGGGGATATCCACAAAACGCCGAAGGGCACCGATTTCATCGACGTTGCTGAAACCAAGGACGACGACGATGAAAACGTCAAAACACTGAAGACATCGGCGAGCCGTCGACAGATCCCGATCCACCCGGAGCTGCTCAAGATCGGTTTCCTGAACTTCGTCGACGGCCGGCGTTCGATGGTGGGGGAGAAAGGACGGCTGTTCGCGCATCTGAAACCCGACGCGCACGGCAATTCTGCGTCGTACCCCATGAAGCGTTTCCGCGACCACTTCCTGCCTGCGGCGATCAAGCTTCAACCGCGCCAGTCGTTCTACTCATTTCGGCATTCGTTCCGTGATGCGCTACGGCGATGCGAGGCACCAGCAAGCGCATTGAAGGCCCTTGGAGGCTGGACGGAGGCGAAGGCCGTCAGCGATCACTACGGGACGACGCATGATCCCGACCATCAGGCTCAGTGGATCGCCAAGGTCGTCTATGAGGGTCTCGATCTGGGATTTCTCGAAGGGGCGTACTGATAGCGGGGAGCAGCTCCCAATCATGGGCCGTGACGAATTTCCACGGCTTGGGCATGCGGCGTGACGATCATCAAGCTCAAGTTCCCGGAGGTGTCTTCTAACAAAACCCAAACACAGCCGAAAAACGACCATCCCAATAGCCATACAAGCCCGCCCACAGGCCCCCAGCCTGCATCGGCACATACCCTTAATCGACAAATTCACCGTCCTGGTAACGCCCCACAGCGTATCGACGGCCACGGGGAATGAACCTCGACTTCGACTAAAATGCAATTGGTTGCGGACGCCGGGGGCCACGGGTCACGGCAGCTGGGCTCCTTGGCAGCTCACCCCGCGCCCATCCGCGTCGCGGTGTCGGGCTGACGCACGAACCCAGAGTTCCGGGTAATCTCGCGCCTGACGAGATACCAGAGCCGCTGCTCGGCAGGTTCATCATGACCGCGACGTCGCGCTTCCTCCCACGCCTCGTCCGGCGGCATTACCGTAATCAGGGTATAGGCTTCCCGTTCGACCCGGCGGCGCAGGTCGCGCCGGGCAGTGAGGAGGGACCGCAGACGAGCGATCAGCGACACCATGGGTTTCCGGTATTCGGCCATCGCTGTGAGAGCCTTTCCTGAACGAGGACGTCGCCAGCGTCTCGGCCGTCCGCAAGGGTGACCGTCACGAGGGTCCTACCGTAATAGCCGGTGCCGTCACGGCTCAGCGAATAACCCGCCGACATGAGGCGTCGAAGTCTATCACGGGCAGCCAGGCCTTTACGCTTCTCAGCGGCGCACTCCGGCTTGGATATCTCCGGCGTATCGATGTTCTTCATGCGCCACTTCTCGCCGTCCTGCCAGCCGGTGTCACCGTCGACGATGCAGGTGACCCCGCGCGCGGCCCGGTTGCCGCCAGAGCAGGTGCCGATCGGGCCGGAATAACGCTGAGCGGCGGCAGCGTCTGTGAAGATGGATCGAAGATCGACGGAAGTGGGCAGTTGGATGCCGCCCCATCGATCCAGCGCCAACGGCGTGAAGAAGACCAGCGCAGAAGTGAGGCCCAGCAAGGGCCAGAAGGGAACCCGAGAAAGGAACGGCCTCTCGTGTCGACGCTGCCGAGCAGACGGGATCGGGACGATCTTCTTGGGCCAGTTGGACACCTCGGACCGATGGCGTCGCTTGCGGAGGTCGGCCAGATTGTCGAGCCACGGATCAGCCATGAAGGGAAGTCGTAGCTGGCTCCGGTCAATCACCGGTTAAGGCCGATGGGCAAATGCGGTTTTTCGCCTGGCACCCCTTCTCGACCGTCGGACGTCCTCAGCGGGTGCAATCCCTTGTGCTGTCGTGGCTGGCGCTTGTCCTTGCCGCTGGAATGCGTCGGGTTCCTCCTGATGGCCCGGGCCCACAGCTATACCGAGGTAAAAAAACCGTCTTGATGGCGGTCAGGAAGCATCTCTAGGTTCCGGTCGAACGCGATTGTTGCCGGAGACCGATGATGTCGAATGCCATTGAAGTGGTGCGTCCCAGAGAGGCTGCTGCCGTCCTGAACCTGTCGACGTCTACCCTCGCAAAAATGCGGGTACGCGGCGACGGTCCTCCCTTCGCCAAGCTCGGCGGGAAGATAGTCGTCTACCGGCTCGCTGATCTAGACGCATGGATCAATGAACGAAGCCGGGTCTCGTCAAGCGGCTGACGCAGTCGCTTGCAGACAAGTCTGCCGCACCATGCGGCACGGTGTCAGCTGATGTCGTCCACGTCATGCACGAACGATCCTAGCCTCATCCTCCAGCAGCTGCTGCTGCCGATTTCACAAACACTGCCACTCAGTTTCAGGGAGGCACCACGATGACCGATGCGATATTTCAAGCCATGATCGACAAGGCGGAGCGGCTAAGTCGCTACCCGACTTTTGTCGGGGTCGCGGACCTATGTGGCATGCTGGGTGTCTCGGAACGGACAGTCCGCCGTTGGCAACGAGAGGGCCGGATGCCGCCGAGGGCAAGGCGCGGTCATCGTCTGGTTTATCAGTCCTCCGACTTCTCAGCCTGGCTGGCAGAACAGGTGCGAGGCTGAAATGGCTGATCCTATCGAACTTCAACAAATCGCAAATGCACTCGGCGGTGATACCAACGACGCTTGGATCAACATTCCCGGTCCTGGCCATGGCAGCGCCGATCGATCTCTTGGCTTCATGTTCGATAAACAGGCTCGGGACGGGTTCCGGTTATTTAGCTTCGCGAATGACGATCCGTTGGAGTGCCGGAAATACGTTAAGGCGCGGCTCCGAACGTTGGCGGAGGAAGGGCTTCCGCGTGTCCCAAAGGCTGTCACAGCAGACGATGAAGCCGTGTCGCAGGGGCAGAGCCGTATAGAAAGCGCTCTGAAAATCTGGGCGCAATCAGTCCCGGCGAGCGGAACAGTGGTTCAGACCTACCTTGCCGGCCGTGGGTGCGGGTTGCTTACGCCCTTGCTTGACAACGAGGTGCGGTTCCATCCGTGCTGTCCTTTCGGCTCTGGAACGCAGGTCCCGGCGATGATTGCGCTGATGCGTGACATCCTGACGGGCGTACCCACGGGCATCCACCGGACAGCCCTGCAAGACGACGGCAAGGGCAAGCTAGACATGGGCACCGGCGCGTCCAAGAGAATGTTAGGCGTCGCCAAGCGCGCTGCCGTGCAGCTTCAACCGGCCTCCACGGTGTTAGGGATCGCTGAGGGCATAGAGACTGCTCTCAGTGCTGCTCAGATTTTTCGCAAGCCGGTGTGGGCCGTTTTGTCGGCGGGAGGCATGGCAACATTTCCAATCATCCCAGGACTTAAGCGTCTCGTCGTATTTGCCGACCACGATGATGCGGGACTGGCGGCTGCTGAGGCGTGTGCCACGCGGTACTCGGCGGCAGGTGTCGGCGGTGAAATTCGGCCCCCGGAAACAAGGGGATCCGACTGGAACGATTGGGCGCGCGAGGGGGTAAGATAGAGCCATGGGACTGAAATTTGCGGGTATCAAACCCGGTAAGGTTCTCGATTTTAACGAGTACAAGAAGGTTTCTAAGCCCGGAGACTGGCTGCCCCAGTGTGCGACAGACGGTAACGGGCGGCCCATCAGCAACCTGGCCAACGTAATGATCGGTCTACGAACAGATCAAAACCTATTGGATCTGGTTGCGTTGGACGAAATGCTCGGCATCGAAGTTCTGCAAAAGCCGCTGCCCGGCGAGGCAGTACAGCCTGAGGGTTTCAAAGCTCGTGCTATGACCGACGAAGACGTTTCGGCCATTCAGGAATACCTCCAGCAGGTGGGGCTTCGGCGGGTTGGCAAGGACACAACGTTTCAAGCGATCAGCCTGAGAGCTCGGGAGCGTGCATACCATCCCGTTCAGAACTTGCTGAGCGAGTTGAAATGGGACGAGGTACCGCGGGCGGGAAATTGGCTTTCAACCTATCTCGGCGCGGAACAGACCCCTTATACGGAACGCATCGGGACTATGTTCCTGGTCAGCATGGTTGCACGAGCTTATGAGGCCGGCTGTAAAGCAGATTACATGGTGGTGCTGGAAGGGCCCCAGGGCGCGAGGAAATCGACGGCATGCGGTATTCTCGGATACCACTGGTTTTCCGACAGCCTGCCGGACGTGACGGCGGGAAAGGACGTGGTGCAGCACCTCCAGGGAAAGTGGCTTATCGAGATCGCAGAGATGTCCGCAATGAGCAAAGCAGAAACCGCCGCGCTCAAGGCGTTTATTACCCGCCCCGTTGAGCAATTTAGACCGGCTTACGGTCGTAAAGAGGTTGTCCGGCCGAGACAGTGCATTTTCATCGGAACCACAAACAAAGATACGTATCTATTGGATGAAACGGGGGGCCGACGCTTTTGGCCTGTCAAAGTCGGGAAAATTAATACAGATGCACTTCGCGCGGATCGCGATCAACTGTTTGCGGAGGCGTTACAGCTCTATAAAATGGGCACCAAGTGATATCCGGATGATGCCTTCGAACTGCAGTACATCAAGCCGGAGCAGGATGCTCGCTTTGAAGCAGACGTTTGGGAGGAGGCCATCAGAGAGTTTATCGCTACTTACAAGCCCGAAATCCTTCGGGTCGGGGAAGTGTTGGAAAAGGTCTTCGATCTGGAGAAGGGGAAGCAGGGTCGGAGAGAACAGAACAGGGTGACCCAGGTCCTAACCCGCATTGGGTGGAAGCGGCTTCAGAAAGACAGCGCTGGGTATCGCCCTTGGGGGCCGCCGCCGTGAAGTTTCATAACGGCCAAGCGGACGACACGGACTAGATTTCCGGTTTTCTCACCCCCCTAATTTCGTTTCCACAAAGTCCTAACAGGGTCGTCCGGTCGTCCGGTCGTCCGGCCCCGAGGACACGCCCTCCTCTTCTGTCTCCAGTACAGTTCCGAGGACAAACGCCTGTTCGACGGGAAGAGGCTCGCCACAGGCGCGTTGACGGTCATATTGATCATGGACAAAGAATGGGTTCAGTGAGCGCATACGATAGTTGGGACAGTTCTGGGAATAGCGCACTAGCGGCGATCAACCCTTGCCCACGCTCGCCCATCAGCTAGCGTCAATTTGGGGTCACTCGATCTCGACCTCCCTGCCACGGCAAGGAGGCCATGATGACAAACCTATTCGACTACGACGGACCGCCAGATGACGCCGAGACGGGATCGCCCCCGCTCATAGAGCCGCTATCCTGCGACGCGTGGATCGCCAGCTCGACCGTCCACAAGGCCATCCGACGAGGTGACGCCGAGACCGCCGAGCGAGCCGTCCTCACGCTGATCAGGCACCGTGGAAACGGCGTCTTTCGTCGCTTGATGGTGATCGCCTATGAAGACATCGGCATCGGCGCTCCCGATCTGCTGGTGACCCTCACCCGGCTCTGCACCGACGCCCGTCTTCGACGGCAGTATGGCGACACCTCGACTGTCGCCCGTTGGATGGTCCGGGCCATGGCGGCGGCTCCGAAGGAACGGTCGAGCGATTACCTGATCTGCTCGGCCGTCCACCGGCCTGATTGGGAATGCCACCGCGAGGCCGTGGGTGCGCTCAGCATCAGAGACAGGATCACCGTCGCGACGGATGCTGACGCGCCATTGGGGTTAAGGGCAACCGCGTCGTGGTTCGCCTCGGGTGTCGAAGCCGGCACCGAGAAGCGGATCGGTGGCGGTGACCTGCCCGGCCTCATGACGGCTTATGTCGATGCCGGGCTCCCCCAAGCGACGGCGTGGGCCGTCGAGGCCGCTGCGAAGGCCACACACGAGCCGATCGTCCTGATGCTGCCGCCGCTCCTCCAGGAGCTCAGACGGGGCCTGAGGGGGCCGACAAGCCGTTCAGTGCCAGTTCCACCGACGCTGTTCGTGGACGGCGTCCCGACCTATGCCCTCGACAAGCACACGCGGGCCGGCCGACAGGCGATCATGAACTTCGCTCGTGAGAACCAGGACGTCCGCTCGGTCCTCCAACGGTACGTTCCCGAGTTCCGGCATCGTGACGCCGCATATCTCGCCTCCTTCTACACTGACGCCATGCCGGTTACGCACCGGTTCGAGTGGGATCAGGTCGATGAGCTGGAGATGCTGGGCCAGGACACGGACCTGCTCTGGGCCGGCATCCCCGTCGACGGGATGTCTGACGTGCTCGACGTCTTCCGGTCCAACCTCGACCATCTGAACCAGGTTCGAGCGGGCCTTCTTGGTTCGTCATCGGCCAAGGGGATCGGATGATGAGGGCGGTCCTAACCACCGATAACTTCCATTTCTCGCGACCCAAATTGGGCTCGGCTCAACGTGCAATTGATTGCACGGGCTCGATGACCAATGCGGCTCCCGGTGATGAGACGACGGCCGGTCATGATCGTGCAATTGATTGCACGCCAACCGACCACCCGGCCCATCACGATCAGACGGCGGCAGACGGGGACATCCGTGCAATTGATTGCACAAGGAGCTCACCCGATCGACGCATGGCGACCCACCCCGCCGACCGGCGTGCAATCGATTGCACGGACCATGCCACCACGCGTGCAATCCATTGCATGGCTGTCGATGTCGGGTGCTTCAACGATCTCGCGCCCGTAGTAGCTGACCTGGTTGACGGGTCGCTGTCCGCGAGCAGCAAGCGGGCCTACCAATCCGACCTCGACCAGTTCCTCGCCTGGGGTGGCATGATCCCGGCCTCGGCCGAAATGGTCGCCACCTATGTCGCCATGCACGCCGATCTGCTGGCCCCCGCCACGCTGACACGACGGCTTGCCTCACTGGCGAAAGCCCATGCGCTAAAGCGGGTGTCGAGCCCGACGACCGATCCTCTCGTCAAGGCAACCCTTCGGGGCATCAAGCGCAGGCACGGCACTGCCCAGCTTCAGGCCAAGCCGCTCCTACGCGACGATCTGTTCGCCGTTCTGGCGGTCATGGGTGATCGGCCGAAGGACATCCGGGACCGTGCCCTGCTACTGATCGGGTTCGCTGGCGGCTTCCGCCGATCGGAACTGGTGGGTCTCGACGTAATGGACGTGGAGACAGTGCGCCAGGGGCTGGTGATCATGCTGCGGCGGTCCAAGACGGACCAGACCGGGGCTGGCCGCAAGATCGGGGTCCCCCATGGCCGGATGCGGTGGTGCCCCGTAACCGCACTGGAAGCATGGCTGTCGGCCTCCGGTGCGGGTTTCGCTAAGTCCCGGACAGTGATTTCAGAATGTCGCGGACACGGATTTCGGTAAGTCGCGGACAGCGATT